>P_1C_Sed_2_UnCtyDRAFT_1000275_pt1 | contig 16184 bp, 14 predicted proteins | sample Pon1CUnioCityCA_4_FD_10229 | JGI IMG/M metagenome (IMG submission 10229) | reverse complement strand
AAACGGGAAATCCTGTCCTCAGCGACAACAAAAAAAAGGCCGCCGCCACTACCACCGGCCGGTATACCTGCGAGCTGGAAGGGTTGAGTAAAGCCACTGTTTATCATCTTCGTCCTTATCTGTTTCAGGGAGAGACAGTTTTGTATGGAGAAGAGCTGATCTTTACTACCGATGCTTTCATGAATGGCATCCAGGTATCTCTGCGCTATGTTGAAGGGGGTACTTTTACCATGGGGTGCACGCTGGAGCCGGATGTCTGTTATTTTGATGAAATGCCCGCTCATGAGGTGGAAGTAGGAAGTTTCCAGATGAGCACCTTTGAGATCACCTCCGGTCAGTTTTGTGCCTTTATCAATGCAAGGGGGCTCAATCCGGATGGTACTTATGAAGGTCAGTTGTACATTGATATCAACGATGCCGACTGTCCCATCCGTTATGCCGGCAGACGGTTTGTTCCCAAGCCTGGTATGGCCGAACATCCTGCCTCGGAGGTGAGCTGGCATGGAGCCCAGGCATTCAGCGAATGGATAGGAGGTACCCTGCCTACCGAAGCTGAATGGGAGTATGCAGCAAAGGGAGGGCAAGAGAGCAGGAATTTTAAGTACAGCGGAAGCAACAACCTGGAGGAGGTGGCCTGGTACCAGGACAATGCTTCCGAAAAGAGTCAGCCGGTAGGTAAGAAGAAGCCCAATGAGCTTGGCCTCTATGATATGAGCGGCAACGTCTGGGAATGGTGCTACGATTGGTATGCCTTCGAGTACTATCAGGTTAGCCCATCCGAAACCCCTAGTGGACCAGAATCAGGTGACTCGAGGGTGATTCGTGGAGGAGCCTGGAACATGGACGGGTGGAACTGCCGTATTTCCAACCGTTCCAGCAAAGGTCCGGGGATTACATATAATTATTACGGTTTTCGATTGTTGATACCGGTGCGGTAACAAAATTATTTTTTTGGGGGCATCAGTGTGTATGATTGAGGTAATATGATTTGAATAGGATATCACTTTCTACTAAGGTGAAATATGGAAATAAGGGTTGAATGGAATACCACTTTCAACCAGGGTGCAATACGGGAATAAGTTTTTATTGGAGACCGTTCCTTCAATTGATTCTTTGCCCTACACGAACCGTCTTATATATAACTTACTTTGTACTGCCTTTAAGGATTTTTAACTCTTTAGGTATTGCCTTTCAATGAATCATGCTTTTCTTCGGTCTTACAAACAAAAAAAGAAAATTATGATGAAACGCATTCAAGTGATTACGATGATGACCATGGCACTGCTTATGGTAGGCGGGATGACCGCCAAGGCGCAGGTCAATCCGAACAGTGGACAACAGCAACAATCTATCGAAGTCTCCGATAGCGAACTTCAGACCTTTGCTAAAATTATGCAAAAGGTACAGCAAGAACAAAAGAAGTCGCAGGGTAAAATGCTGGAAGCCATAAAGAATAACGGAATGGAAGTGAAGCGTTACCAGGAGATTTCCAGAGCTAAAAGACAGGGTCAGAATGTTGAGATGACGGATAAGGAGAAGAAAGCTTATCAATCCGTACAGGAGGTGATGAAGAAAGAGCAGCAGAAGATGCGCCAAAGGATGCAGTCTATCCTCAAGCAGCACAAGATGGGCCGTCGCCGTTATATCCAGATTAGCCGGGCTCTGCAACAGGACAAGGAGCTGCAGAAGAGGCTGCAGGAAGCAAGCAGTAAGAAGTAAGCGCACCTACCCCGAAGCTTCGGTGCATGAAAAACTACCTGCCCGACTGGAATCAGTCGGGCAGGTGTTATTTAGAAACCATCTACATTACCCACCCTCAGGGTATTTATTCGCTGGCTGGCTTTTATTCACAGGGTTGGATCGGTATCTTTGCGGTATTATTGTGAACATCCAAAACCGCAAACGATATGTCAGCAGACGTTTACTATTCTTCGCTTAAGAACCCGGAGCAGAAAAGTCCCCTGGATAAGATCAGTACGTTACTCCGCAAGATACACCTACGCGATGTTTACGAAAGGCATGAGCTGGTAGCCGTCAAGGTTCATTTTGGTGAACTGGGCAACACGGCTTACCTGCGGCCGGTTTTTTTACGCCCTGTAATTGGCGAACTGAAGGATATGGGTGCCAAGCCCTACCTAACCGATACCAACACCCTCTATATTGGGATGCGCACCAATACGATTGATCATCTGTATTGTGCCCACTGGAATGGATTCAACTATTCCACCCTCCAGGTGCCCATCGTGATAGCCGATGGATTAAGGGGTGAAAACAGCCGGGAAGTGGAGCTGGATCTGCCTGATATCCGGAAGGTACATCTGGCCACCGATATCCTGAATGCCGATGCCATGATGGTGGTAAGCCATTTCAAAGGCCATATGCTCACCGGGATAGGAGGGGCCATCAAGAACCTCTCGATGGGCTCTGCCAGCCGCCAGGGAAAGCTGGATATGCATTCCGAGTCGAAACCTACTGTGAACCAGGAGAAATGTACCGGCTGCAAGAAATGCATGGCCCATTGCCAGGAGAAAGCCATCGAGGTTTCTCAGAAGGCTTATATCACGGATCATTGTGTGGGATGCTCGCGCTGTATTGCCGTATGCCCTGAAGGGGCCATTGAGATCAATTGGAATGCCTCCTCTGATAGCGTCCAGAAAAAGATGGCCCATTATGCCTATGGGGTACAGAAAAATTTCCCTTCTAAGATCCTGTATGTGAACGTGGTTACCAATGTGGCGCCGGGCTGCGACTGCGATCCGGCCAACGACCAGGCTGTGGTACCCGACCAGGGTTTTCTTGCTTCTACCGATCCGGTGGCTATCGACCGGGCCTCGTATGATCTGGTTAAAAAAGCCTATGGAGGAAAAGATCCGTTCCGGGAGCATTACCCGAGGGTCAACCCGGTAGCCCAGCTTGAATATGCAGAAGAGCTGGGGATGGGAAGCAATGGATACGATCTGATCGAGGTATAGAGCGTTTTTGAAGAAAAACTACCAGGAGTGAAAAATGAAGCGACAAATGGGCTGCTATAAGTGGCCCTTTGTTTTGCTTTTGCCGTTCTGGTCCTGTTCCTGGAGGAAGTAGGAGCGGGTTACTTCCATGTCGCAAGCGTAATCCTTCAGATGGTGGATGTGGTTTTCCAACAGGCTGTCGTGGAATAGGTTGACGATGATTTTTTTGCTCCAGTTCTTTGATTGTTTCTGAACCAGCCGGTAATAATCGTCCCGTTCTTTTTCGGTGTATATATCAAGCAAAGATAATCGCTCTAGGGCTTTGACTTCAATCTCCCGGAAGATCACACTGGAGATCATCAGGAAAATATCGTCCAAAAGGCTTTCCTTGCCGGGAAACCAAAGCCATTCGCTTTCCCTGTTGACCTTCCGCATAATAAGAACGGGGGTATCATCCTCGGAGAGGAAGATTTGGTATTCGGGAATGATGCCGCCATTGCATAATTCGCATTCACCAACCAATACTTGTGCCGTATATCTGTCCATAACAATTGATTTATATGCTCATTTTCCCGCTGCAATATAGTAATCCTGTTTTTCATCGCAAAAAATTCCCCTCCCCAAACCACATAAGATGCTCAACACTTATAGCACAAAGAGAATGTTTTGAACCACATAAGGGCACTTACGAATATATTTTGTGGCTTGGTTTTGGTCATTTATTCTTTTTTTCTTCCTTTTCTTCTTGAGGTTTTTCTTCCTTTTTGCGGGAGAAGGTTTTGATGAACCAGTTTTTGCGAACGGTTTCGGCCGCTTTATCGAGTTCGACGGCGGTTTTGTTTATGTTTTTCAGGGTGCCGTTGAGGCTGTCGGCGAATGTACTGTCGGTCAGAAGTTTATTTATTGTTCCTTTGCCGCTTTCAATATAATGGGTGATCTTAACCAGGTTCTGTGAAATAGTTTTGGCCTGTTGCGAGGTATAGTTCAGGTTTCTGGCCGACTGATTCAGGTTTTTGATGAACGAGGTGTCGGTGAAGATCTTCCCAAACACCCCTTCTCCCTGGTTAATCTTTTCGGTTATCTGCTTCAGGTTTTGGGTAGATTGCAGCAGATTCTCGCCTGCCAGGTTGAATTCACCGGCCAGGGCAGTATCTGAGAGCAATTTGCCAATGACTCCTTGTTCGTTGTTGATGTTGCTGGTGATGGTGCTGAAGTTTTCCGTCAGGGTTGCCGTGTTTTTGCTGATTTGATCCAGATTTTTGGTAAAGGAGGTATCGGTGAAAATTTTGCCAAACACACCCTCCCCCTGATTGATCTTGGTAGTGATCTCAGCCAGGTTCCGCGTAACTACCGTGGCGTTCATGCTGGATTTCTTGAGCTCCTCCATAATATCGTCAATCATGACGGCTTCGACCGTCCCCAGCACATCCCCTTCATCGACAACAGGTTTGCTGGTGGTCCCCGGGATGATGTTCACTACCTTGTTGCCCATAACCCCCTCAGTGCTTATTTCCATTTTCGAATCTTCCCGGATGAATTTATGCACTTTATTTTCGAGGGTCACCTTCACTTCCACCAGGGTATCGTTGACCAGCCTGATGTTGGAGACCGAACCCACGTTGATTCCTGAATAACGGACATTGCTGCCTGTTTTCAGACCGCTGACATCCTTGAAAATACCGCTAACCGCGAAGGTATTGCCAAAAAGGTTTCTTTGCTTGCCCACGATGTAGATGGCATAAACAAAGATGGCAATGCCCAGGATGATGAAGATGCCAAGTCGAATGCTCTTCCCTACTGTGAGTTTCATAGTAATTTATGTTTAGTTAAAAAAGTTATTGATCCAGGGATCTTCGCTCTCTTTGAGCTGTTGATAGTTGCCGGAGGTATAAAATACTCCGTTCCTTAATACGTGGATGGTATTGGCCGTGATTCGGACACAGCTGATGTCGTGTGTAATAATAATGGATGTGGTTTGATATTGTTTCTGTAGTTTAATGATCAGGCTGCTGATCTCTTTGGATGTGATGGGGTCAAGGCCGGTAGTGGGTTCGTCGTAAAGGATGATCTCGGGTTTGAGGATCAGGGTACGGGCCAGGCCGATGCGTTTTTTCATTCCTCCGGAAAGTTCGGAGGGCATCATATTGATGGCATTGCGAAGCCCTACATTGTCGAGGGCTTCAAACACCCTGTTTTCCAGGATTTTTTTGCTTTCGGCAAGGTTGTTTCTAACCAGGGGGAATTCCAGATTTTCCCGTACCGTCATGCTGTCATAAAGGGCATTTCCCTGGAAGAGAAAACCGATCTTTTTTCTGAGGTTATTCAGTTCTTCTTCATCCAGGTGGCTTATTTTTTTACCCAGGATGCTTATTTCACCAGCATCGGCCTGGATCAGCCGTACCATGCATTTGATCAGCACCGATTTACCGATGCCGGACTGACCAATGATTACGGCGTTTTCGCCACGGGGAATGGTCAGGTTGATATCCTTCAGCACCTGTTCTCCCTGAAAGGCCTTCCTCAAGTGTTGAATTTCCACGACGGTCTCGCGGGTTCGGCTCATGTTTTTGTTGTGTAAGTCTGTAGATGCGGGTTTCATTCGTATAAAATTCCATTAACGTTCTGTATTTAAGTCAGATAGTCTCGCATTATTTGAGGGTTGAGGAACCCTCTGCCATGGAACCCGCATGGTTTATTCATGTCCTTGTTGTGTAAGTTCGTGCATGCGGGTTTCACAAGATTGTTTTTTGTTTAATGTTTTGGCCTTGTGTAACTTATCCCGCAGGGGGCGGGAGCGTTTCATTAGCCTAAAACTTCAATAATTCCATGGAGTGTTGCAATTCTACCACCAGCATATCGATAATAAAGATGGCAACCGAAGCGATGACCACCGCGGAGTTGGCAGCCCGTCCCACTGCTTCAGTTCCAAAGCCAGCGGTATACCCTTTATAACAACCAATGACACCAATTGCAAACCCAAAAAAGAAGGTTTTTATTGTGGCCGGAAGAAGGTCATAAAAGTGCAGGGGGGCAAAAGCATCGGTCAAAAAAAGCTGTACCGAGAGATCCCCGTGCAGGTTGACGGCTACGTAGGAGCCCACAAACGATATGGCGTCTGCAAAAAACACCAGGATGGGCAGCATCAGGGTGGTGGCCAGCACCCGGGTGATTACCAGGAATTTCATGGGGTTGGTGCCCGACACTTCCATGGCATCGATCTGCTCGGTCACCTTCATGGAGCCCAGTTCGGCTCCGATGCCGGATCCGATCTTGCCTGCACAGATCAGGGCCGTCACAACCGGTCCTATTTCCCGGATGATCGATACCGAAATCATCCCGGGCAGGAGGTTTTCCGCTCCGAAGTCAACCAATACCGGTCGCGATTGCAGCGTGAGTACCAGCCCCAGGATAAAAGCCGTAACGGCTATCAACGGAAGTGTTTTGTATCCAATGAAATAGCACTGCTTGAACATTTCCTTGTTTTCAAAAGGAGGGTTCAGCATGTGATGAATCACTCTGGTTGTAAATTTAGCTAAACCAGTGACATCTGATAATATGTTGCTATTTTGCTCGTTATCCATTGGTTATAAGATTAGAACTGTTCCTGCCAGCTTGTTATAAGCTATTCTTAAACCGGATATTTATATTGCATGTTAAAGATACAAAAAATGGCTTTTAGTCTAAATATATTGTACCTATTGGATTTTCCATTTCGGGCCGGTTTCACGGGAACCTAAACCATGAGAAAAATCATGTTGTAGGGGGAAATATTCTCTGAAAATTAGATAATAATTAATTAACATTCCTTAACTTTGTCACTAAATCAATGCGATAACTAATACGAAGCGTATTGAAATATAGATGGATGCATATAGAATGGATGGTTTCATTTTATATGCATCTGAAATTTATGAGAAATCCTTTAAACCCAAATATTTAAACCTCTTCTTAAACAGAACAAATATGAATAAACAACCAGATGTTATCGAACGGGAAGAAGTAGTGGTTCGCTTTGCTGGCGACTCGGGCGATGGCATGCAGTTAACAGGTACATTGTTCTCAGACACCTCGGCATTTATTGGGAATGATCTCTCAACATTTCCGGATTATCCTTCTGAGATCCGGGCCCCCCAGGGTACCATTGGGGGTGTAAGTGGTTTCCAGGTACATTTTGGTCACAAGCAGGTCAACACCCCGGGTGACTTTGCCGATGTGTTGGTAGCTATGAACCCGGCGGCCCTAAAGGCCAATATTAAATCTGTCAGGTCGGGAGGTACCATCATTGCGGATGAGGATAGCTTCACCCCCAAAGGTCTTCGCAAAGCTGGCTACGAGACGGATGATCCCATCAAGGAAGATAAATTGGAGGGGTACAACATCATCAAGGCTCCCATCACTACACTGACCAAGGAGACATTGAAAGATGTGGGTTTGGATCCCAAGAGCATTCTGAGGAGCAAGAACATGTTTGCATTGGGAATGGTTTACTGGCTCTTTGAGCGTCCATTAAAATATACGGAACAATTCTTCGAGCAGAAATTCAAGAAGAAACCGAAGGTCATTGAGGCCAACAAGAAGGTCTTGGAGGCCGGCTATCATTATGCTGAGACCGTGGAGTTGCTTCGTCCCACCTACAAGATCAGCCCGGCTGAGATTGAGAAAGGCACCTACCGGAACATAGATGGCAACAAAGCCACTGCCTGGGGATTTATTGCAGCGGCCGAAAAAGCGAATTTGGAGTTGTTCTGCGGTTCGTATCCCATCACACCTGCCTCCGAGATCTTGCAGGAGCTATCTGCCCGTCGTGATTTTGGCGTAAAAACTTTTCAGGCAGAAGATGAGATAGCCGGTATCTGCACGGCTATTGGAGCCAGCTTTGCCGGTTCACTGGCTGTGACCACCACTTCAGGTCCGGGTCTGGCTCTTAAGTCGGAAGCTTTGGGTCTTGCAGTGATGGCTGAGCTACCGCTTGTTGTGGTAGATGTTCAGCGGGGTGGTCCTTCCACTGGTTTGCCCACCAAGCCTGAGCAGTCGGATCTGATGCAGGCTCTTTATGGCCGCAACGGTGAAAGTCCCGTTGTGGTGATGGCAGCGAGCACACCTTCCAACTGTTTCCATTATGCCTTCACCGCAGCCAAGATAGCCGTAGAGCATATGGTGCCGGTGCTGTTGCTTACCGACGGATTTCTGGCTAATGGCTCAGAGCCCTGGAGGATACCAAAGATGGCTGATTATCCCGAGGTCAAGGCTCCCATCGTATCCGAGGGAAAGAAAGACTGGATGCCGTATGCGCGTGATCCTGAAACTCTCTCCAGAACCTGGGCTATCCCTGGAACGCCCGGTTATGAGCATCGCATTGGCGGGCTGGAGAAAGACGAGTTGAAGGGGTCGGTCTCGCACGATCCTCATAATCACGAGAAAATGACGTATCTCAGGGAAGAGAAGGTCAACCGCGTAGTAAGCGAAGTGCCTGACCAACCCATTGAAGGTGCCCAGGAAGGGGACATTCTGATGGTTGGATGGGGCGGAACATACGGGCACCTGCGTACGGCACTTGATGAACTGAGAAAACAAGGCATTGACAATGTAGGGCTGGCTCATTTCAATTATATTCGTCCCTTACCCGCCAATACCGGTGAAGTATTGAGCCGCTTCAAGCGCATCGTAGTATGTGAGCTCAACAATGGTCAGTTTGTCAGCTACCTGAGGATGAACCATCCCGAGTTCAAATATCTGCAATATAACAAAGTACAGGGGCAGCCCTTTACAACAATCGAGATTACCGAACATGTTAAAAAACTCCTGGAGGCATAACCATGTCAAACAATAATCATCAAGATACCCAACAGCTTACCGCGAAGGATTTTAAAAGCGATCAGGAAGTAAGATGGTGTCCGGGTTGTGGCGACCATGCCATCATGAATGCCATTCAAAGGGCATTGCCCGAGATGAACATTCCCAGAGAGAAGTTTGCCTTCATTTCAGGAATCGGATGTTCCTCTCGTTTTCCTTATTATATGAATACCTATGGCTTTCATAGCATTCATGGCAGGGCCTCAGCCATTGCATCGGGAACCAAGACAGCCAATCCCGATCTCAGTGTATGGCAGGTCACGGGGGACGGCGATTCTATGGCTATTGGCGGCAACCACTTGATCCACACTGTGAGACGGAACATTGATTTCAACATCATCATTTTCAACAACGAAATATACGGGCTTACCAAGGGGCAGTATTCGCCTACTTCCAGACTGGGGGCAGTGACCAAGACATCTCCCTATGGAACGATTGAGAATCCGTTCCATCCCGGTGAGCTGGTCATCGGAGCGCAGGGCAAATTCTTTGCCCGTTCTGTGGATGTCAACATGAAACTCAACCAGGAGATATTCCTGGAAGCCGAAAAGCACAAGGGCACCGCCGTGGTAGAAGTCCTTCAGAACTGCGTCATCTACAACGATAAGACCCATGCTGTGATTGCTGATAAGAAGCACAAAGACGACCGGCAATTGGTGCTGCGTCATGGTGAGCCTATGATCTTCGGTGCCAACCGCGACAAGGGCATCGTTTTGGATGGCTTGAAGCTGAAAGTTGTAGAGATCGGTAAAGACGGATACACCGAAGACGATATCCTGGTGCATGATGCCAAAACCAAGGATCCCGGGATCCATCTGATGCTTGCCAACATGCAGTATCCTGATTATCCTGTGGCAGTTGGTATCATTCGTTCAGTAGAAGCCGACACCTACGATGACAAGATGGTCGATCAGATCAAAGCCGTCAGGGAACAGTCAGAGTTTAAATGCATGGATGATTTGCTTAACAGCGGAAGCACCTGGGAAGTGAAGTAAAGCTTTGACTAACTAATATGGGAGCAGCATATCGAAAGGTATGCTGCTTTTTTTATTGAGTTGGATTTTTCGTAGGGATGGACACGAATGTTGGAATAATGTAAAAATGCCACATATACACGGGTTTAATTGAATAAAATGCTTTTGGGGTGCCTTTATAACTTTTTCCCGTTCATATGGTCGTAGGCATTGCCTTCCGGGTCGAGATACCCTGCCATCAGGTTGGCCGTGAGGCAGGAATGGGCGGGGAGGATGCCGACAAAGTCACCAATTGAGAGACGTTTCATCATGGAAGGGTTGACGCTCAGGATGCCATGTTCCTGCGATACGCCCGAAACGATGATTTTTTTATCGGGCATGATCCATCCTTTCTCATTGATGATCGATCCGTAGCCATACACCGGGGTGCCGGCTTCCGGGAAGGTGTCTTTGGAAAGGTGCACGGCTCCTCCATAAACGACAATTTGGCTTCTTTCCTTATGTTTGGCTACTACCGGGCAGGCCAGGGATACTGCGATATCATCCGTCGAACAGACGTTGAGCTTGTATTGTTGCATATCGAAAAAGACAAAGTTGCCGGGCCTGATCTCATCGATATTCTCAAAGTCATCGGCCAGACAGGCAGAGGGAGTATCACCAACGGAGATCCGGATTGTCTCGCCGTTTTTCTGAAGCTGTTGTCTCAAATGTACCATGCGGTGCCTGGTTTGTTCATGGATGGCAATGATTTCTTTTCTCGAATTGGCCTGGTAAGTATGGCCTGCGTGGGTTAACAGCCCTTCCAGGCGCAGATTCGTCGATTGTTGAATCCGCGTTTTTAACTGGCGGATCGTTTCAACATGATCAAAAGGTATTCCGGTTCTCCGGGCACCTGTGTCAATCTTGATGTATATGCCCACCGGATGCTCCAGTGCGCTTTGAAGTGCCTCTACACCCTCCGTGTTAAGCAAGGTCAGGTTTAGATGGATCTTTCCTGCCAGTTCATTGACAGCTTTCGTTTCATGGATGTTGTGCGGGAAAGCAATGGTGATATCGTTCCATCCGTTATCGGCAAAATACCGGGCCATCTCGACAGAAGAAACAGTGATCTTATCCACGCCCAGCTCCTTAAACCATCCACCTATCTTCCTCGATTGATGGGTTTTAAAATGAGGACGAAAAGTTAGCCGGTGCCGGTTTGCTTTTTGTTGCATCCTGGCGATGTTGTTTCTGCATTTTGCTGGGTCAATCAATAACGTAGGGCGTGTAATGTTCATTTTTTAGCGGTTTGAGGTTGATGGTTACCCTCAAAGATACGAAATCAGAATAGCCTGGCATTTTAACGCCAAACAAATTCCTTTGAAGGGGTGAACTTTTCATGGCAGTGATTGTTTCGAAGATTAGAAGAGGTTTAAGTAAAGTCTTTCCGTTCGAAGGCTTTCACAAGCCCTGTATCTCCAGGGTTTTTACAGTTCAGACACATCAGTTCAGCATTTTTTTCTTTGCTGACATAGTTTTTGCTCCTATTGTTAAGGTAATTGCATTTATGCGGTTTTTGATGAATTGCTTTAACAGGAATTATAAGGGTGTATCAGGCGCATCGATGCGTTAAGTACGATGCGTAAAAGCCGGGATTGCGTTGATGAATGTTGGAAATTGCAATCTTATCCGTCCAAAAAGAATGCGATGGTTGTGCCCTGGCGCGGATACATCCTTTTTTTATATCCTTCCATAAAACATAGCCGCCCTATTGAATCCCACACACCGGTTTTTCCCTCACTCCTCTGTTGGTAACCCAAAACTTATGGCCTATCTTCCCTGCGCCTGTTTCTTCCCCATCCTTCTCTTATTTTTATTCCTTCTAAATAATTAAGCAAAGGTGTAAAGATGATATATAGCATCTGATATTTTCGAAACATCCCTATATTTGTAACCTGTTTGAAAATTTCTTTAACTTGTTATGTCAAAGGATGTAATTGAACACCGGGGAAAAGTTGACTGGATCGAAGGCAACAAGGTGCATGTTCATTTTCTTTCTATGTCTGCCTGCGCCAGTTGCCATGCGAAGGGTGTTTGTACTGCCTCTGACATGGAGCAAAAGGAAGTTGAGGTCACCGATTATACCGGCCGTTTCAACGAGGGTGAGGAGGTGAATGTCTTGTTAAGGCGTATCATGGGTTTTAAAGCCATGATATACGGATACCTTTTACCTTTCCTGCTGGTAGTGACTACCCTGTTCATCGCTTCTTCCGTTTTCAACAACGAGGCAATTGCCGGATTGACTTCCCTGGCGGTGCTGGTTCCCTATTATTTCTGGCTATACCTCAGGCGAAACTATTTTAAAAAGGCCTTTATTTTTGAATTGCAAAAAATCCAATAATTAATTCCAAAGCGGATATTATTATGACAACGGCTGTTTTATATACGATTATTTCATTAAGTGGGTTGGGAGCTATTGCCGCCATCATCTTATATGTAGTAGCCCAGAAGTTTAAGGTATACGAGGACCCCCGCATCGATCAGGTTGAAGAGGCATTGCCTGCTGCCAATTGTGGAGGCTGTGGGTACCCGGGTTGTCGGGCATTTGCCGAGGCCATTGTAAAGAGTGATGATTTGTCGCAGTTTTACTGCCCGGTAGGCGGCAATGATACGATGCAGGATGTAGCCCGGATACTGGGCCAGGAGATTGAGGAGCAGCAACCGCTGGTGGCGGTGGTGCGATGCCACGGAACGTATCAGCACCGGGCGGTTACTAATGTATATGACGGACCGGCCACCTGCGCCATTGAATCGACCCTCTATGGAGGGGAGACGGGTTGCCATTACGGCTGTTTGGGGAAGGGTGATTGTGTTGAGGCCTGTGATTTTGAGGCCATCTTCATGAATGAGGACACCGGCCTGCCTTATGTAGTGGATGATAATTGCACTGCTTGCGGCGCCTGTGTTACCGCTTGCCCCAACGATATCATTGAGTTGAGAAAGAAGAACAAGAAGGACCGGAAGATCTATATATCCTGTGTCAACCAGGACAAAGGAGCGGTGGCCCGTAAGGTATGCCAGGTGGCTTGTATTGGCTGTGGCAAATGTGTGAAGGTTTGTCCCTTTGATGCCATCACCATGGAAAACAACCTGGCTTATATCCATGCCGACAAGTGTAAGCTGTGCAGAAAATGCGTTGAGGAATGTCCGACGAATGCCATCCTGGAGGTTGGATTTCCTCCCCGCCGAAAGAAGAAAGAGGATGGAGACAAAGAATCGGTTAAAACCGAAAATAAGGAAAAAAATTAGTTACTCTAACCAAAATACAGGAGGCAAAAGTGTTAAAAACATTTCCCAGAGGTGGCGTTCATCCGGCAGAAAATAAATTTACTGCCGATAAAGCCATTGAAAAACCGGGCCTTCCCAAACAAGTTATTATTCCCATCGCCCAACATATTGGAGCTCCTGCCACGCCGGTTGTCAAGAAAAAGGATCAGGTTAAAGCAGGCGACCTCCTTGCTGAAGGTCAGGGTTTTGTGTCAGCCAACATCCATTCCTCTGTCTCGGGTACGGTTGCCAAGATTGATCAGGTGATTGATAGCACGGGTTTTCGAAGGCCCTGTGTAATCATTAATGTAGAAGGAGATGAGTGGGCCGATGGCATTGATACCAGCCCGGACCTGATCACAGATTTTTCTCTCAGCTCTGAAGAGATCCAGAAAAAGGTTCTTGCATCCGGCATCGTGGGGTTGGGGGGAGGTACTTTCCCTTCGCATGTGAAATTATCCGTTCCGGAAGGGAAGCAATTGGATACATTGGTGATCAATGGAGTGGAATGTGAGCCTTATCTGACCTGCGACCATCGGGTTATGCTGGAGAGGGCTGAAGAGATGCTGGTAGGAGTAAAGTTGTTGATGAAGGGTCAGGGCGTTGACAAGGCGCTTATTGGGATAGAAAATAACAAGGCTGATGCCATCGCGCACCTGGAGCATTTGACCAAAGATGATCCATCGATTGAAATCTATGGGCTGAAGGTTAAATATCCCCAGGGAGGGGAGAAGCAATTGATCAAGGCTTTGCTGGACCGCGAGGTACCCTCCGGGGGATTGCCTCTGGACGTGGGCGTGGTAGTCCATAACGTGAGTACAGCTCTGGCTGTCTATGAAGCCATACAGAAGAACAAGCCGCTGGTGGATCGGGTGGTTACAGTCACGGGTAATTCTTTATCCAATCCGACTAACCTGTTGGTGCGCATTGGCACCCCGGTAAAGGACCTTATTGAAGCTGCCGGGGGGTTGCCGGAGGACACCGGTAAGGTAGTTAACGGTGGCCCCATGATGGGTAAGGCGTTGAAGACCCTTGATGCGCCGGTTGTGAAAGGGACATCCGGCATTCTGGTGATTCCCGAAAAACAGGCCCGGCGTGAGGCCGAGGCGCACTGCATACGGTGTGCCCGTTGCGTTGATGCCTGTCCGATGGGGCTGGAACCCTACCTGCTGAAGCCTCTGGCCGAGATGGAGCGGTATGAAGAACTGGAAGAGAATGCGGTGCTGGATTGTATGGAATGCGGATCATGCAGCTTTACCTGTCCTGCCCGGTTGCCCCTGCTTGATTACATTCGGCTCGGAAAATCCCATGTCAATCAAATCATACGAAATAGAAAGCAGAAGTAATGAACAACAAGGTCCTAACAGTATCTTCGTCACCGCACGTTTACGAGAATACTACGGTTAAGAAGCTGATGTATGGAGTGGTGATCGCCCTGTTGCCAACATTGGTCTGGTCGGTGGTCACCTTTGGCATTGCAGCCATCATCGTCACCCTGGTTTCCGTAGTCTCTTGTATACTTTTTGAGTATCTGATTCAAAAGTTTCTTCTTAAGCAAAAGCCCTCGATTACGGATGGTTCAGCCCTTGTCACCGGGTTGCTGTTGGCCTTTAACGTACCGGCCAATCTACCCTTGGGCATCATCATCATAGGAGCACTGGTGGCCATCGGCATTGGCAAGATGTCGTTTGGCGGGCTGGGTACCAACCCTTTCAATCCGGCACTGGTAGGCAGGGTTTTCCTGCTGATTTCTTTTCCAGCCCAGATGACAAGCTGGCCCGTTCCCAAAGGCTTCAATACCGGTTACCTGGATGCCGAGACCGGCGCCACACCTCTTGGACTCCTTCAGGAGAAAGGGGATCAAGCCGTCTCACAGGTACTGGAGTCAGCCCCTTCCTATTCGGATCTCTTCTATGGACAGATGGGAGGATCGCTGGGTGAGATGGCTGCCTTTGCCCTGATCATCGGCCTTATTATCCTGCTTTACCTGCGGGTTATCTCCTGGCACATTCCGGTGTCCATCATCCTGACTACGGGTGTTTTTACCGGGATCCTCTGGCTGGCTGACCCCACTCAATATGCCGATCCGCTGTTTCACATTCTCACCGGCGGCCTGCTGCTTGGGGCCATCTTTATGGCCACCGATTACGTTTCATCCCCCATGTTGCCCAAGGCCATGTGGATTTACGGGGCAGGCATCGGTGTGCTTACTGTGATTATCCGGGTCTTCGGCTCATACCCTGAAGGCGTATCCTTTGCTATTCTGATCATGAATGCATTTGTACCCATCTTAAACAGATATATTAAACCCAAGCGATTCGGAGAGGAGGTGCAACATGGCTAAAGAATCTACCTTCACCAATATGGTGCTGACCCTTTTGCTGGTAACCTTGGCAGCTTCGGCCACTCTGGGATTTATATACGAACTTACCAAAGAGCCTATTGCAGAGGCTAAACTGCGCAAGAAGAATGCAGCCATTCAGCAGGTGGTGCCCGAATTTACCAATGAACCCAATGAGGAATCTTTCAAGGTAGAGGTTGAAGGCGACACGCTGACCGTTTATCCGGCTAAGCAGGATGACAAGTTGGTTGGCGCGGCTATTTCTACCTTCAGCAACCAGGGCTATAGCGGTTTGATCCGAGTGATGGTCGGCTTCAATGCCGATGGTACCATCCATAACATCTCTGTGCTTGAACATCAGGAAACGCCGGGGTTGGGCGATAAGATCGATAAAGCCAAATCCGACTGGAGCGAGCAGTTCAATGACAAAAGACCTGGCGATTTTGAATTGAGAGTGCGAAAGGACGGAGGCGATGTGGACGCCATCACCGCTGCCACCATCTCTTCACGGGCCTATTGTGATGCTGTCCGTCGGGCATACCAAGCATTTAAGAAAGGAGGTCTCCAATGAATCAATGGCAAAACTTTTCCAAAGGATTTATAAAAGATAATCCGGTGTTCTCCCTTTTTCTGGGATTGTGTCCTACACTGGCTGTGACTACTTCCGCCTATAACGGGCTGGGGATGGGGCTAGCCACCACCTTCGTACTAGTGATGTCGAACCTGGTGGTCTCGATCATCAAGAACCTGATACCCGGG
>P_1C_Sed_2_UnCtyDRAFT_1000274_pt1 | contig 16191 bp, 14 predicted proteins | sample Pon1CUnioCityCA_4_FD_10229 | JGI IMG/M metagenome (IMG submission 10229) | reverse complement strand
CCCGCCACTATGAAAGTCAGCTGGACTTTGACCTGGAAGTGGCCAAGCAGAAAACCAACGACAACCCGGTCTATTACGTTCAATATGTACATGCCCGAATAACGAGCATATTTAAAAAAGCAGAGGAAGAAAAAGGCATTCAATCCATATCCGGGAGCACGGAATCCATCAGCCGATTAACGGAGACCGAAGAGATTTCGCTTATTAAACAGATGGCCCGTTATCCGGATGTAATTCAAACCGCCGCCGAATGCATGGAACCCCACCGGATTGCCTTTTATTTGATGGAGCTTGCAGCCGCCTTTCATGCCTATTATAATAAACACCGGGTATTAACCGAGGACTGGCAATTAGCCGATGCCCGCCTCTATCTCATCCGGGCGATTCAGACGGTCATCCGCAACGGGCTGAGCCTGCTGGGAGTTTCGGCTCCCAACAGCATGTAGAAACAATCATGGCCAGAACATCCACTCAAAAAAACGCAAAAAAAAAAGGCGCATCGCCGATCTTTATCATCAACCGGCACAATATCGCGGGCTGGCTGATTGTAGGGGTTATGGCCTGCGGCCTGATGTTTGTCACGGGCGTCATGGTGGGACGAAACACCATGCCTATCCGCTTTGACATGCAGCAGTTGGATGAGAAACTGGCCAATCTCAAGCAAAGCGTACTGACAACCAAAATTAAGGCCATCGATGTCATCGAAAATTTAAAAAAAGACAGAATGCCCGAGGCAAAACCCCATGATCCCTATACCCTGGAGCCGAAATATGCAAAATCGGGGGATATCTCAGAAGCCCCGGTTGCTCCGGAAGCATTGGGCAAAGGCTCGGACAGGGAAACCGGGCCGGCTGATAAACCCGCTTCCGCTCGCGGGGACTCAGCTCCGGAAAATATGGAGACGACCGAGCCGGGGGATGGGCAGCCGCCGCCGGAGCAGCCGGTAGAGACGAAAACCGCACTGAATAAAAACATCCGGGATCAGGCCGCAGCGTCTCAGAAAACAAAGCGCTCCACGCCCTATGAACCCACTGACGGCTATGCCATACAAGTTGCTTCCCTGAAGAACTCCGAGAGTGCCTATAAGGTCCGGGACCGGTTTCTGGGGAAGGGCTATCCGGCCTACTGCAGCAAAGCCAGCGTCAATGGAACCATTTATCATCGGGTGCGCATCGGGCCCTATCCAAACAGGGAAAAGGCCAGGAAGGATTTTAAAAACCTGACCGAGGCCGGGGTTAATGCAATGATTTTTCTCATTGACGATTGAGGGTAAGCAACTAAACTTGACAGTCTCTTGGCAAGTCAGTTTGAGAAGGAGTTGAAAATGAAAATCTCCAAGGAAGAAGTCCTGCACGTGGCCCACCTGGCGCGCCTGAGCATGGATGAAACAGATGTGGAAACCTTTTCCGGGCAGATAGGCGGCATCCTCGAATACGTGGAGAAATTGGGCGGCATTGATACTTCAGGGGTGCCGCCCACGTCGCATGCCGTGGAAATGGCCAATGCCTTGCGCAGTGATGAGACCACCCGGCACCTGGAAAACCAGGATGCGCTCGCCAATGCCCCGGAAGCTGAAGACGGATATTTTGCCGTGCCCAAAGTAATTGAGTAAAGGAGCCGCAGGTGATGAAACTCCATGAGCTGACAATTCACGAAGCCGCCAGGCTGCTGAAGACCAGAGAAATCTCCGCTGCCGAACTCACTGATGCCGTGCTTGAAAGAATCACTCAGGCTGAGCCGGCAGTGGATGCCTATATCACGGTAACCGCAGATACAGCCAGAATATGCGCTCAAAGCGCAGACCAGGCGATCCGGCGGGGTGAGGCCGGCGTGCTTACCGGCATACCGATGGCAATCAAGGACCTGATCTGCACCCGGGACATCCCGACCACATGCGCCTCCCGCATGCTTGAAAATTTCCGCCCGCCCTATGATGCAACGGTGACGGAAAAACTCAATGCCGATGGAGCAGTGCTGGTGGGCAAACTCAATATGGATGAGTTTGCCATGGGCTCATCGACCGAAAATTCGGCCTTCAAGCCCACCCGTAACCCCTGGGACCGGAACCGGGTGCCGGGAGGGTCCAGCGGCGGCTCGGCGGCCGCTGTTGCGGCCGATATGTGCCTGGGCGCCCTGGGCTCGGATACTGGCGGCTCCATCCGACAACCTGCTTCCCATTGCGGCGTGGTGGGAATCAAGCCAACGTATGGACGCGTCTCCCGGTTCGGACTGGTGGCCTTTGCATCGTCTTTGGACCAGATCGGGCCACTTGCCAAGGATGTCACGGATGCCGCAATTTTACTAAATGCCATTTCAGGATATGACCCCAGGGATTCAACCTCCGTTAACCTCCCTGTTCCTGACTATGCGGCGGCATTAACCGGCGATATCAAAGGACTCAAAATCGGTATTCCCAAAGAGCATCACGCCACCGACGGGGTGTCCGAACCGGTTTCCGGGGCCATTGAAAAGGCCATGACGGAATTTAGAGAGGCGGGGGCGGAATTTATCGATATATCCCTGCCCCATACCGACTACGCCGTTGCGGCCTATTACCTGATCGCTCCGGCCGAGGCAAGCTCCAACCTGGCCCGCTACGACGGGGTAAAATACGGCTTCCGGGACCCGCAAAGCCCGGGTTTGCTTGACATGTATAAAAATACCCGCTCCAGAGGATTTGGCCCGGAAGTCCAGCGCCGCATTCTTCTGGGGACATACGCCCTTTCTGCCGGCTACTATGATGCCTACTACAAAAAAGCCTCCCAGGTGCGCACCCTTATCAAGGAGGACTTCAAAAAGGCATTCACCACCTGTGACCTGATCCTCTCCCCGGTGGCGCCCACCCCGGCATTTAAAATCGGAGAAAATGTCGACGATCCGCTTAAAATGTATCTTTCCGATATTTTTACACTTTCCGCAAACCTCGCGGGAATCCCGGCCCTGTCCGTGCCTTGCGGGTTCTCACCAGAGGGCCTGCCCATCGGTCTGCAGCTGACAGGCAATTATTTTGACGAACAAGCACTCCTCAATGCCGCTTACTTTTTTGAACAACACACGCAATTTCACCGGCATCGGGCGAATGTGCCCGATAATGCCGGATAATCGGAAAAAATAGCCGCTTTGGGGGGGTAAAACAGGAAAATCCAATGGAAAGGAAGGTAAACAAATGAGTGTCCAACCCGAAGGGGAAGATCTGCGCAAAGCCATCCAGTGGATTTCTGAAATGCGAAGCGAGGCCCCGGAAAAAACGCTTTCCCGACTCGTGGAAGAGGCCGGCACAAAATTTGATCTGCCGCCCAAAGACCAGGAGTTTCTGTATCGGTTTATTAAAAACAACGAAACCTGAAAACCAGGTAATAGCCAGGCAAGCCAATGACCCGCATCCGCATTCTTCCGGAAATCCTGTCCAATAAAATCGCCGCCGGCGAGGTGGTTGAACGGCCCGCATCCGTTGTTAAAGAACTTGTGGAAAACGCCATTGATGCGGGCAGCACGCGGATTTCCGTGGAGATTGCCAAGGGCGGCCGATCGCTTATCCGGGTGGCTGACAACGGTACCGGCATGAGCCCGGATGATGCACTGCTTGCGCTGGAGCGCTATGCCACCAGCAAAATTTATGAAGATCCGGACCTGCATACCATCTCCACCCTTGGTTTCCGGGGGGAAGCCCTGCCCAGCATTGCAGCGGTATCCCGATTTACGCTGATCACCAATGATCAAAGCGGCCAATCCGCCACCCGCATCTATGTGGAAGGCGGAAAAATTAAGCAGGTCGATGAAACGGGGGCCCCGCCGGGCACCATGATCGCTGCCAACCAACTTTTCTTCAACATGCCTGCGCGGCGTAAATTTTTAAAAACCATCAACACGGAGATGGGCCATATTGCCGACGTGGTCTCCGCCATCGCGCTTGGCTGGAAAAGCATTCAGTTCCGCTTGTTCCACAACGAACGGATGGTCAAAAACTGGCCGGCGGTCAAAGACGGATTTGACCGGATTGTGGATGTGCTGGGCACCGACCTGCGAGCCGCCCTTTATCCCGTAGCATACCAGACGCCGATACTCTCCGTCAGCGGCTGGATATCGGATCCGGGCATTACGCGAAGCTCTCCCCAGAAGCTCTATATCTATATCAATGGCCGCTTCATCCGGGACCGGGGGGTTTATTACGCGATATTGGACGGCTATAAAGGGCGGTTGATGAAGGGCCGCTTTCCGGTGGGTGTGCTTTTTCTGGAGATGGAGCCGGCGGAAGTGGATGTCAATGTGCATCCCACCAAGCATGAAGTCCGGTTCGTGCGGCAAAAAGAGTTGTACCAGGCCATTAAAACCGCCGTCGCAGAGGCCTTTCCCCGGCCTCAATGGCAAAAAGCAACTCCAACCGAGCCCGCACGGGTTGAAGAGCGCCCTGTTTTTCCGCAGCGATCCAGTTCGGCGCCGACACAGTGCCATATCGTCCCCGGGCACACCACCCCCTCCCGCCATTTGGCAACCGGCATTAAAACCGAGCCTGACTGCGACTTATCGGACAATAAAAAAAAACAAACATCCACGCCTGCCCAACACCCGCCATCCGTGCGGGAACAGGGAACCCTCTGGCAGCAGCCCCCTTTTTCAAAGATGTCTGTAATCGGGCAATTCCACAACACCTATATTATCTGTGAAGCCGCAGACACCCTATACCTGGTGGATCAACACGCAGCGCATGAACGAATTGTTTACGAAAAACTGCTCAGACAACGGCGGGAGACATCGGCAACGCCCGTGCAGAACCTTGTCATCCCGGAAACCCTGGAGTTAAATTACCGCGAAAGCGCCATTATTTCAGAGATGATCCCGGAGCTTGAAGCCATGGGAATTGTCATTGAGCCCTTCGGGGGAAACACCTTTATCATCAAGTCGCTTCCAGCCATTCTCCAGGATCAGTCCGCACGGCCCCTGATAACTGAAATCGCCGAAACTGCAGCGGAGGCCGGATATACTCCTGGGCTGGACGAAAGCATTGAGCAGTGCCTGATTTTGATGGCCTGCCACGGGGCGATCCGGGCGAACCAGGCGCTTTCGGCAAAGGAGATCGCCTCGCTTTTGGAGCAGCTCGACCAGTGCGACAACCCTTACCACTGTCCCCACGGGCGGCCGACCCTTGTCCAGTGGCCGCTTGATGCCCTGGAAAAACGCTTTCGCCGCACCGTATAGAGCGGCGATCGCATCACTCGAGTTTTTTCTTCAGCAGCTCATTGACCATCTGCGGATTGGCCTTGCCCCGGGTTTCCTTCATGACCTGGCCCACAAAAAAGCCCAGCAGCTTCTTTTTCCCGCCCTTATAGGAGGCCACTTCTTCCGGGCTCCTTTCAATCACCGCCTCCACTGCGGCTTCAATGGCCGAGGCATCGGTTACCTGAACCAGGCCTTTTTCCTCGACAATAGCCTTTGCCGATTTACCGCTCGCAACCATTTCATCAAATACGGTCTTGGCGATTTTACCGCTGATGACCGACTCATCGATAAGTTTTAACAGTTGGGCCATTTGATCGGATGTCAAGGGGGACTGTTCAATCGTTTTGCCCTCGGCATTCAAAAGGCCCAACAGATTGCCCATCACCCAGTTGCTCACCAGCTTCGCATTGTTGACCTGCTTGAGGCAGGCCTCAAAATAATCTGCCAGTTCCCTGCTCGCCGTCAAAACGTCGGCATCATAAGCCGGCAGCTCGTATTGATCCATAAAGCGATTTTTCCGGGCCTCCGGCAGCTCCGGGAGATCGCTGTGAATGCGCGCTATCCATTGCGCCTCAATTTTGAGCGGCAGAAGGTCAGGATCCGGAAAGTAGCGGTAATCGTGCGCTTCTTCTTTTCCCCGCATTGAAAATGTCCGGTTCCTGGCTGTATCCCAAAGCCGGGTTTCCTGAATGACCGACCCGTTTTCGCCAAGCACCCCGGTTTGGCGCTTGATCTCATATGCCAGGGCTTTTTCCACGAACTTGAAGGAATTGAGATTCTTCAGCTCCGTGCGGGTACCGAGCTGCTCACTGTTTTTTGGCCGCACCGACACATTGGCATCGCAGCGAAAACTGCCCTCCTCCATGTTGCCGTCGCTGATGCCCAGGTATCGCAGAATGGCACGCAGCTGCCGCAGATACGCCCCGGCCTCTTCCGGTGATTCAATATCGGGTTCACTGACAATTTCAATAAGGGGAACCCCCGTGCGGTTGTAATCCACCAGACTGACCGGGCGATCCGGGTCATGGATAAGTTTGCCGGCATCCTCCTCCATATGGATGCGGGTGATGCCGATGCGTTTTTTGCTGCCGTCCTCGCGGGTGATGTTAACGTAGCCGTGTTCGGCAATCGGGAGTTCATATTGAGATATCTGGTAGCCTTTGGGCAGATCCGGGTAAAAATAGTTTTTACGCGCAAAACGGCTCTCCGGCGCAATTGTGCACTCCGTTGCCAGGGCCATGCGCATGGCAAATTCCACCACGTCCTGATTCAACACCGGCAAAACCCCGGGCATGCCGAGGCACACCGGGCAGACATGGGTATTGGGCGGCGCTCCAAACCGGGTGGAGCAGCTGCAGAAAACCTTGGTCCGGGTTTTTAATTGAGCGTGTACTTCAAGTCCGATTACAGGTACAAATTCCATGCGGGCCCATCCTTATACTGATTTCCATTCATCCTTCATTCTCTGGTTCCCGAACACGCTGCAGAATACCCGATAAAACGATAAAACGCAACTGCCTATACCTTGAGGCAATGGCTCCCTTTTTGGGGACAACCCATGCCCGCGCTTTTCATTTTGACATTTCCGTTCATTTTCATATATTCTTATTTGTTTATAAATTCAAAAAGGGTCTTTTTATGAAATTTTTCCTGTGTGTGTTGGGCATGGTCATGTTCATTGAGGGGTTGCCCTATTTCGGGTTTCCGGACAAAATGAAGGCAATGATGGAAAAAATCGGGGAAATTCCGGATGGTTCCCTGCGGATTTTTGGCTTTGTGCTGATGTTTCTGGGCCTATTTCTGGTTTATCTCGGAAAGGTTTAGAAGGTATAACGACAATGTTTTCCATTGATGACTACGATTATGATCTGCCGGAATCGCTGATCGCCCAGAAACCTGCCGGGCAGCGCGACCGATCACGCCTGCTGCATTTAAACCGCACCTCCGGTGCACGCTCACATCATCGCTTTGCAGATATTGTGGATCTCTTGTCCCCGAGGGATCTTTTGGTGATAAACGATACCGCGGTGATTCCGGCCCGCCTTTACGGGAAAAAAGCGAGCGGCGGAAAAATTGAGCTGCTGATCCTTAATTACCCCCAGCAGGGCAGCGCTGCCGCATCGGGACGGATTTGCTGCGACTGTCTGATCCGGGCCTCAAAAGCACCCCGGCCGGGTGCCGCGCTGGATTTCGGACCGGAACTCCAAGCTGTTGTCAAGGACTGCCGCAGCGGCAGATGCACGGTTGAATTCCATGCGCAAGCAGCTTTTGAAACAATCCTTGACCGCCAGGGGGAAGTTCCGCTGCCGCCCTATATTCAAAGGCCTGCAGCCAATTCCGGAACAGAAACCGCGGGCCAGTCCGACCGGGATAGCTACCAGACTGTTTATGCCGCCCACAAAGGGGCAGTGGCAGCTCCCACTGCCGGACTTCACTTCACGCAAACCCTGCTTGACCAATTGCGTGAAAAGGGCATTGAAATCGCTTCAATTACCCTCCATGTAAGCTACGGCACCTTCATGCCCATTCGGGTGACAGACATCCGGGAGCATAAAATGCACTCAGAAGCCTACAGCATTCCGCAGCCCACTGCCGCTGCAATAAACCGGGCCAAAACCGAGGGACGAAGAATCGTGGCCGTTGGCACCACCTCGGTGCGAACCCTGGAGACCGCAGCGGATGCGGATGGCCGCGTCCAGGCGCACGCGGGAGACTGCGAGCTTTTCATATATCCGGGCTACCGCTTCAAAGCCGTGGATGCCATAATCACCAATTTTCATCTGCCCCGCTCAACCCTGATGATGCTGGTGTCCGCCTTTGCGGGAAGGGATAACATCTTTGCGGCCTACCGGCTGGCCATTCGGAACCGATACCGGTTTTTCAGCTACGGAGATGCCATGATGATCGACGACCGGGATTTTCATTCCACGCTATCCCGCCGGGCAGACGCTCATGCCTGACTTCCGGTTTGACTTCCAGGTAGAAGCCCGATCCAGCCAGAGCCGGGCCCGTGCCGGACGCATCACAACCGGCCGCGGGGATATTGAGACCCCGGTTTTCATGCCGGTGGGAACCCTGGGCAGCGTCAAAGCCATATCCCCCGAGGATCTCTCCGGCTGCGGGGCCCAAATTATCCTTGGCAACACCTATCATCTCTACCTTCGACCCGGCTGCGAGGTAATTGATCAATTTTCCGGGCTTCACCGGTTCATGAACTGGCAGGGCCCGATTCTGACCGATAGCGGCGGCTTTCAGATTTTTTCCCTGGCCAAAATCGCACGAATCACAGAGGCGGGTTTTTCCTTCCAATCCCATATTGACGGCTCCGCGCACCTGATCACACCGGAAGATGCCATATCCATCCAAAACCGCATCGGTGCAGATATTATCATGTGCCTGGACCAGTGCATCGCCCACCCGGCCACGGAAACCCAAGCCCGTGAAGCCCTTGAACTGACCACCCGGTGGGCCGCACGCTGCCGGAATGCATGGCTGGATGCCAATGCAGACAATACCCTTTTCGGCATCATCCAGGGCGGGATGCACCCGGACCTGCGGCGCCAATCCGCAAGGGAGCTCATTGAGATGGATTTTCCCGGCTATGCCGTGGGCGGCTTAAGTGTTGGCGAGCCCAAACCGATCATGATGGAAACGGCCGATATCACCCTGCCGCTTATACCCGAGAGGAAACCCCGCTACGTCATGGGCGTGGGTACACCGGGCGATCTGGTCCGCCTGGTGGGAATGGGGGCGGATATGTTCGACTGCGTCATGCCCACCCGCAACGCCCGAAACGGACAACTGTTTACTGCATCCGGCACCCTTAACATCAATAATGCCAGGTTTAAAACCGACACGCAGCCCGTAGATCCCAACTGCCGCTGCTATACCTGCCGCAATTTCTCCCGGGCCTACCTCCACCACCTCTACCGCTCCCGGGAAATCCTTGTCCACCGGCTCAACACCATTCATAACCTCTATTACTACCTGGGCCTGATGCGCGCAATCCGGGAGGCCATTTTCCAGAATCAATTCCAGCGCTTTGCCGAAGCCTTTTTCCGGAAGCAGCCCTGTTGATTTCAATCATATACTCATAATAAAAATAATTGCAATCCGCCCGAATTTCATCATAGCATAGCAATCCAAAGCTTATTATATTGTTAAAAACAATGAGCGAAAATACCATACTTCAAGGAGACCGCCATGAAAGAACATGTCCAGCAAGTAATAGAAAAAATCCGCCCTTCACTGCAGGCCGACGGCGGGGATGTCGAATTGGTTGATGTTACAGACGGCATCGTCAAGGTGCGTCTGCAAGGCGCGTGCGCGGGCTGCCCCATGTCTCAGATGACCCTGAAAAACGGTATTGAACGGATGCTCAAACAAGAGATTCCGGAAGTCAAAGCCGTCGAGGAAGCATAACCCCAAGCCAGCGGAGAGCCTGATGACAATTGCCACCCATATCGCGACCTTTCTTGAAAAATCCTCCTGGATACGCAAAATGTTCGAAGAAGGCGCCCGGCTCAAACAAATCCATGGCAATGAAAATGTTTTTGACTTCAGCCTGGGCAATCCTTACATGCAGCCGCCCCAACGATTTAACGACCGGTTGAGGGAAATGGCCGCAGCGGGACAAAACGGAGCCCATGCCTACATGCCCAACCCCGGCTACCCGGGCGTGCGCCAATCCGTGGCAGCCTACCTTAGCCGGGAGCATGAAACCGCGATCACGGAAAACGAAATCCTGATGACCTGCGGGGCAGCCGGGGGCCTGAATGTAATTTTGAAAGCAATCCTCGAGCCTGGCGATGAGGTGATAACACCGGCCCCCTATTTTGTCGAATACAGATTTTATGCGGACAATCACGGGGGCACGTTAAACGCTGTCCCGACCCACAGGGATTTTACCCTGGACATGGCGGCCATCGAAGCGGCAGTTACCGAAAAAACCAAGGCGGTGCTCATCAATTCGCCCAACAATCCCACCGGGCAGGTTTATGCCGCTGAGGAGTTAAATGCTCTGGGTGAGCTGCTTTCCAGGAAAAGTCGGGAAATTGGCCGTACCATTTACCTGCTCTCGGATGAACCTTACCGCAAAATCGTATATGACGGCATCCAGGTGCCAAGCATTTTTTCCGCCTACCCGGACAGCCTGATCGCCACCTCCTATTCAAAGGATCTATCGATTCCCGGCGAGCGCATCGGGTTTGTGGCCATCAATCCCGCGACACCGTATAAAGACGACCTGGCCAGCGCGATGGCGCTGGCCAACCGCATCCTGGGGTTTGTAAATGCCCCGGCATTCATGCAGCGCGTGGTCGAGGGCCTGCAGGGTGAGAGCGTGGATATCTCCCACTATGCCAGAAAACGGGAACTGCTCTGCAACGGATTAAAGGCGTGCGGTTATGATTTTGTCAAACCGCCGGGAACCTTTTACCTGTTCCCCCGCTCACCTATCGCCGATGACGTGAAGTTCGTTCAGGCGCTTCAGGAGGAATTAATTCTGGCGGTGCCGGGCAGCGGCTTCGGCGGCCCCGGTCATATCCGGCTGGCCTTCTGCGTGGATGATCAAACCATCTCCGATGCCATGCCGGGCTTTGAAAAAGCAATAAAGAAGTTTCAGTAAATAATGGCCGGACGAAAACCGGGATTTTAAAGACGGTTTTCGTTCAGGCACTATATAGCAGTCAGCTATGATAGGCCGCTTTGAACGGCAAAATGAACGGTAATAAAAGGAGGTCGTTATGGAACCACGCAGGCCAGTATTTGCCGGCAGCTGGTATCCGGCGCGGAAATCTGAATGTGAAGCCCAGATTCAGGAATTTCTAAACGACACCCGCTTCCAGGTGCCTCCGGATACCGACTATCTTGGCGGCATCGTGCCCCATGCGGGCTGGGTTTTCTCCGGCAGCCTGGCCTGTAATGTCATTGCCGCGCTAAAATCCAAAAATACACCCGACAAGACGGATACGGTTGTGGTCTTCGGCATGCACCTGCCGCCGCGCACACCAGGCATTATCATGGCCGAAGGGGCCTGGGATACGCCGCTCGGTGAACTGATTATCGATGAGGCCATGGCGGGGCAATTATCCCGGCAATTCAGCTTTACGATGGAAACCCCGACACGGTTTACACCGGACAATACCATCGAGCTCCAGCTCCCGCTTATCAAGTACTTCTTTCCGGAGGCGCGGCTTTTACCCATCGGTCCGCCTGCAGAGAGCAGCGCAGTGGATATCGGCCAAACTGCCGTGGAAATCGCCGAAAAATCAGGCAAATCCATCAAAATTATCGGTTCCACCGATCTGACCCACTACGGGCCCAACTTCGGGTTCACACCGGCGGGCAAAGGACGGGAAGCTTATGAGTGGGTAAAGGATCAAAACGACCGGCAGGTGATCGATGCCATGTTGTCCATGGACCCGGAAAATGTTATCCGGGAGGGACTGACCCATCAAAATGCCTGCTGTCCGGGAGCGGCGGCGGCAGCCATAGCCGCTCTCAAGGCTTTGGGGGCCGGCAATGGAAGATTTGTGGGCTACAGCTCCAGCTACGAACACAACCCCGGCGAGACTTTCGTCGGATACGGCGGGATCCTTTTTCATTGAGCGCCAAAACAAGCAGGGGTCCATCCGCAATCAACGGCTGGCTGCCGCCGGAAAAAAACATCGGCGGCAGGGGCAGGCCGCTATCTTTCTTATAACTTGAGCCTTAAACCTGGAACCCATGAACGAAAAGAAAAGCACAGACTGGGAAAAACGAACGATCTCCCCGCAAAAGGCATTAAAAGTCATCGAGCCCGGCATGTGTATTTTTCTGGGTACGGGAGCGGCTGAGCCACGGACGCTCGTTAAGGAGCTGATGAGCTCCAATGCCAGCAATCTCCAGGATCTGGAACTGTTTCAACTTTTAAGCTTCGGGGATGCGATCTCCATTCAAAAATTGCAGACCCAGAAATTCCGCCTGAAAACCTTTTTCTCTGGCTGGGTGGCCAAAGAGGCCATTACCGCCGGCCAGGTTGACCTGATCCCCAGCCGCTTCTCCCGGCTCACCCAGTTGATCGACTCTCGCCGCATCCCTTTTGACGTGGCATTTATCCAGATCACGCCGCCCAACCGTCTCGGCTACTGCAGCCTGGGCATATCGGTGGACGTGGCCCGCCAGGTGATGAATCAGACAGACCTGCTTATCGGGGAAATCAACCCGGACATACCAAAGACCCTTGGCAACACCTTTGTTTCCATCGACGAATTTGATTACCTGGTAAAATCAACGGAAAAACCCATTCTTTTTGACCGCTGGCCGGTGGCGGATGTTTTTGACCAGGTGGCCGCCCACGTGGCCTCGGCCATCGAGGATGGCAGCTGCATCGCCTTTTCCATCGGCCCCTTGTATGAGCCCCTGGCGCGGCATCTCATGTCCAAAAAAGATCTTGGGGTCCACACCCCGGTATTTACCGATGCATTGATGGACCTGGTGAAAAGCGGAGCCGTCTCCAACCGCTACAAGGAATACTTCCCGGACAAGGCCTTAACCTCTTATGCGCTGGGCACACCGGATTTGATGTGCTGGCTGGACCATAACCCGCTTGTCGAATTCCAGGGGATCGACAAGGTCTTCAATCCCCTGAGCATCGGCCGCAACCCGCGGTTTATCGCCATTGCCCATATCCGAAAAGTGGATTTAACCGGCCGGATCGCACTGCATGTGGGAAAGGGCAATATTACCACCGAGCCCTCCGAGGTCATGGATTTTGTCAATGGAGCTGAGATTTCCCGCGGCGGCTACACCCTTTTTGCCCTGCCCAGCCGGAACCTTGAGGGCAAATCCAATATCCGGGCCTCCATTGAAGAACTGCCCAACCAGTTGAATGTCCGGGAATCCGTGGACCTTGTCGTCACCGAATACGGCGTGGCCAATTTGAACGGCCGCACGCTTCGCGAGCGCGCCCTGGCACTTATCGAGGTTGCCCATCCGGATGACCGCAAAGGCCTGATCGAGGAGGCCAAGGATCAGAAAATCATATACGGGGACCAGATTTTCATAGCGGATAGCGCCCACCTCTACCCGGCCGACATATACAGCCGCCACGTATTTAAAAACGACGTAGAAGTACGGTTCCGAGCTATTCGGCCATCGGATGAGGAGGAAATGAGGCGGCTCTTCTACCGATTTTCGGACGAATCGGTATACTACCGGTATTTTACCCCCCTTAAAACCATGCCCCACTCCAGAATGCAGGAATATGTCAATGTCGACTACAGCCAGGTCATGTCCATCGTAGGGCTGGTGGGCGATCTGGGCAAAGGGCACATCATAGCGGAAGCCAGATATGCCAAGGATCCCCATCGGCCGTATGCGGATGTCGCCTTTATCGTGGACGAGGACTACCAGAACCTTGGCATCGCGACCTACCTGTATAAATTTTTGATGCGCATTGCCAAGGAACGCGGGCTGCAAGGTTTCACTGCCGACGTTTTGCCGGCTAACAAAGAGATGATGCGGGTGTTTGAAAAAGGGGACGCTGAGGTCAAAACAACGCTTGAAAGCGGAGTTTACCACCTGACGATTCCATTTAATCCCTGAATGGCGGAGGGCTCCCCGTTTTTTAATCAATACCCGGCATAACGCTTCGCCAATTTCTGATAATAATCGGCTTCCGTGAGTTTTCCCCGTTTGACGCAGCCATCCGCATATATCCGGCTTTTCTGTCTTAAAACAGCCGCTGCTGCCTCAAATTGCTCCGGAGATAAGCGGTTTTCGGCCATCACTTTTTCTATCGCAGCAATCCGGTACCGGTCCAGCCCGGGTTGCCGGGAGAGCTGATCCGCATGTCCCCCCTGTTTCACAACAAAGGGGGTATCGATTAGATAAACCGGGTATCGGCAGCTCACCCGCAGCCATAAATCATAATCTTCGCAGGCCGGCAGGGTTTCGTCAAACCCCCCTACCTTATCCAGAAGCGCTTTGCGAACCATAACGGCTGAAGGGCTGACCAGGCAGAGTGAGAGCGAGGGAATAAAAATATCCCCCTGCGGCTTCACATGCCGTCTGCGGGGATTCACCCGGCCCCCGTTGCGTATCCAGATCTCCTGGGACTGGCAGATCAAAGCCTCCGGGTGGGCATTGAAAAATGCGGCCTGGGCGGAGAGTTTAAGCGGCAGCCAGTAATCATCGGAATCCAGAAACGCGATCAGATGCCCCTTTGCTGCGGCAAGACCCCGGTTGCGGGCCGCTGCAACCCCCTTATTCTCCTGTCGGATAGCGATGATATGCCTGTTGTAGGCCGCCAGCAGTTCGGCCGTGGCATCGGTTGAGCCATCATCGACCACAATGAGTTCAAATTCCGGATAATCCTGGGCCAGAACGGAATCAATGGCCGTTTGAAGGGCCCAGGCCCGGTTATATGTGGGAATGACAACGGTGATAAGGGGCGTGTCCGTCAACTTCATAAGCTATTTAACCCTCCCGCCGGGCATCATACCATCCGCCGAATTCGCTCCGCCTGGCGCTTCAGTTTACTGGCGGAGATTGGATAGGGGGTTTTGAGTTCCTGCGCAAATAAAGAGACTTTGAACTCCTCGATCATCCAGAAAAACTGCTCCAACGCATCTCGTTTTTCCACTGAAGCCGCTGGATCCAAATGATTTAAAAACTCGCTTAGCTGATCATTGAAAGGCTTTACCTGCGCCGCCTTTCTCTGGTCCTTGTCAAGATTGCTGACACCGCGCTCCGCGCGCAGGTACAGGGCCCTTAAATACCTGGGCAAATGGAAAAAGCGCTCCCGGCTGTAAATGGCAATAAAATTACCGGGAACCAGGCGATCCAGCGAACACCTCAATTCAGCCAGGAATTCAAGCAGCAGGGGCCTGGCCGCGTGATCCGACTCCAGCTTGTATATCCATTGCCGTGTCTGCGCATAGCTTTCTATTACCGGAAGCACCGCCTCCTTCAGCGCCTGACCCTCGGGCAGCAAATGATCTGCCTGCTGCCTGGCATGGGCATAAAATTCTTTTTCAGAGCGGATGTCTAAGGCAAACAGATCCGCCATGACCCGATCCACCAGTTGCGCCGCAACCGACTTGCGGCCGCCGAAATATCCGGCGGCGGTCTCGGCTGCTGCCGGCAGGGCCACCGTTTTTTTTAAAAATTTCAGATCCTTTGAAAAATATTGACGATAGAGGAGCGCCACCCCTGACGGGTGCGCTGCTGCGGCGGCTTTTTGATCCTGGAATAGCCTTAAACTTACCGCATCAGTATCCTTTTCCGGAGTCAGGGCAGGAAATACCGGGAACAGGGCGTTTCCGGCCGAAACTTCGATCGAATCCGGAAGATCCGGTATTTCCCATTTTGTCATACCGGTTCGCTCCCATTGCTTGCGTTTGGCGGCCAGGGCATCCAAATTGATTTCCGGAGGATCGGTTTCCAAAAGCAGCTGCTTATCCCGACTGCTGGCCACCTCCCGGCCTTCTGAATCAGTGATGGCAAAGCGCAGACGCAGGTGATCCGGCAGTTCGCTTTCCCGCCACGCGGACACCGGGATATCCACCCCAAATTGTTCATATATGAAACGGCTCAATGTGCCCGCCAAAGAGCCTTGGTACATGGGCATCTCTCCCATAATCCGCCTGACCGTGTCGCCCACGGGAACCAGCTGCTTGCGGTACGTCTTCGGCAGCGCCCGGATCAGGCCCTCAATTTTATCCGCAAGGAGCCCCGGCACAATCCAGTCCGTGGATTCCAGGGAGACCGTTGTAGCCGTCGATGCAGGCAGTCTCACGGTTACCCCGTCGCTGACAGCGCCCGGGTCAAACCGNTAATCACATGCAAAACGCGCATTTCCAAGAGATACCGAATCCGGAAAAAGATCCAGCTGCTGCGCATCCGGCTGATAGGTCAAGAGATCGGCTTGCGACATCCGCAGAAAATCATCGCCGCCCATTTTCCTGATCTGTTTTTCCAGCCCTGCCATAT
>P_1C_Sed_2_UnCtyDRAFT_1000273_pt1 | contig 16230 bp, 11 predicted proteins | sample Pon1CUnioCityCA_4_FD_10229 | JGI IMG/M metagenome (IMG submission 10229) | reverse complement strand
TGCGCTTCTGTCCGTCGCCTCGGGGAATGCCCTGGCATCGTCGGCATGGTGGATGATGTGCGACTGGTGCGTGACGGATTCCGATTTCAGCAATCGGGCACTGAGTGCGCCCGGCACTTATGAGACGGTCTACGTGACCAACCGGGATGTCAACGAGACCCGGAAATATAATCGTACATTTGTTATCGATGATCTTCGGGACGGCGTACAACAGACGGTCTTTGTCGGCGAGATCGACCTCCCCGCCGACGAACAGGCGGTTTTTGCGCAGGCCGTTGAAGATGCCACGATCCTGACCGAGACAATTCCGCGCAATGAACTTGCGGGTCTTATTCCAGGCGTCGGCGAACAAGGCTCCCTTGTGCATGATATTTCGCAGGGATATATACCCACTCACATCAGAAGTGCTGTACGGGAAGCGATTAGGCAGCGTAACCTGCTTCCAGACCACACCTCGGTAAGCGCAGAGGCAGGCGTCAACATCGTGGGCACAGGTGGAAATGTGGGCGCGGGAACGACGATCCGTGTACAAGACGTGACGGTCGTGATCGAATATGAAGATGGCTCGGCGTTCTTCGTCACGCGTCGGGCGAGCGATGGAAAGTTTGTAGATTGGGGCGCTGTTGATGCCGACGGTAACCCCATCGGGCTGCAAGAGAGTGACAGTGGCGACGTGCCAATAAACCCCGGCTCTTTCGTGGATCGTAGTTTTGCCTTTGATGGGCCGGGCAGCGGCGTGGCGGCCGGAACGCTGGCTGAACTACTCGATTCGAGATCCATGCAATGCAGCACGTGGACGACTACATCGGGGGCCGGGATTACATGCTCGCGGCGATAGATACAGCGATAATCAAGACACCCTAAGAAAATCCGGCACGTTCGCGCGTGCCGGGTTTTGAAGGAGCTTGCCAATGAATACGAAGACAAGAATTTCAAGGGCCCGAATCCGGAAAAGACAAAAGACGGGCAGTTTTGCAGCCACTGCGTGGCTTGCGCTCCTGCTTGTCGCCTCGGGGAATAGCTTTGCATCTTCTTCGGCATGGTGGATGTTGTGCAATGGCTGTACCGCCGATTCGGATTTCGAGCGCGTGGCAGTGAATGCGCCCGGCACCCATACGCCGATTTATGTGACGAGCTGGGACAGCAACGAAACCCGGAAATACGATCGCAGGTTCGTCACTGAAGAGCTTGTACGCGGCATCGAACGGACTGTTCTCGCTACCGACGCTGAACTCTCCGGCGCGGTGATGGCGGTTTTCGAAAAAGCAATAAATGACGCCGCTATTCATCACTTGCGGATGCCGCGAAACGACCTTGCAGGTATTCTGCCGGGTGTTGAGGAACAGGATTCCGTGATCGGCGATATTTCGCGGGGATATATCAGCAGCGGATTAAAAAATGCGATACGAGAAGAGATAGATCGGCGCATTCTGCTTCCGACGTATGCATCGGTCAATGCCGAGGCAGCGCTTGACCCGCCGATTGCAGGCATGAACTTTGGCCAGCGGGACGCGATCCGTATACGCGACCTGGTGATTGTGATTACTTACGACGATGGCTCGACGCTCATGCTCGCGAGGCGGAGGCGCGATGGAAAGTTTGTCAATTGGTCAATTACCGATGCAGAGGAAAATATAATCAGTCTGCAAGGCCCGGACGAGGCCGGCAACACATTAATTAGACCCGAATCGTTCGTGAATCGCGAACTCGTATTCGGGCCGGGCAGCGGCAGTGCGGCCCGGGCATTGGCTGAGGACCTTGCCGCAGAGGCCGCACTGTATTGCGATGCATGGTCGACTTCAACGCGCGATACGGTGAAATGTCAGCGAAGATAGGTGCAGCGACGGGCGGACAAGCGGGCCGCTGAAATCCGGTGCGCCGGCATCGGATTGTGTGCTGGCAAGCGCACCGTCCGGATACAACCTGGCCAATGAAAATCGGAGAGATGCCAGTGGCAAGGCTTGTGCTGCATTCGCATTTGTGGCAAAGTCATCAGATGGCTCGGACTTCGACCCTCAATCGCTGGGAATTTGCCCAAGACCCGCTGCCACGACGCCGAGGCGAGACCGTATTCGGCTGGGTGGTCGGCTAGCGCGCTTTTCGATTGAAAGCAAGTTTTGAAACCAACCCAGCCCCACGGCTGGGTTTTTTTTTGGGAAACATGATCGTGGAATATTCGGTTAAGCATTTTCTTTCTACCGTCGATTACACCCGGGACGAGCTGCAGGCGCTGCTGGATACGGCTGCCGACCTGAAAGCCGCGCCCATCTCGCGTGCCCTGGCCGGCCGGACGGTCGCGCTGCTGTTTCTCAATCCGTCTCTGAGAACCCGTACTTCGTTCGAGGTCGGCGCCTTTCAACTGGGTGCCCACGCCGTGGTGCTCGAGCCCGGCAAGGCCGCCTGGGGCATCGAGTTCGGCAACAACGTGGTGATGGACGGCGACGCCGAGGAGCACATCGCCGAGGTCGCCGGCGTGCTGTCGCGCTACTGCGACGCCCTGGCGATTCGCGCCTTTCCGCTGTTCCGCGACTGGCGCGTCGACCGCGAGGACCGGGTGATCCGCGCGCTGGCCGCGCACGCGACGGTACCGGTGATCAACATGGAGACCATCATCCATCCGTGCCAGGAGCTGGCGCTGATGCGTACGATCCAGGATCATCTCGGCCGGCCGGACAACCGAAAATTCGTGCTGACCTGGACCTGGCACCCGCGCCCGCTGAACACCGCCGTGGCCAACTCGGCGCTGCTGATCGCCAGCAAGTTCGGGATGGACATCACGATGCTGATTCCCGACGAGGCCTACCGGCTGGATCCGCAGTTCATGGACTCGGCGGCGGCGTTCGCGACCGAATCCGGCGGCAGCCTGGCGGTGACCACCGACATCGAACAGGCCTACACCGGCGCCGACTTCGTCTACGCCAAGAGCTGGGGCGCGCTGCCGCTGTACGGCCGGCCGGAAGAAGAGGCGAAACTGCGCGCGCCGTTCCGGCATTTCATGGTCGACGGCGAGAAAATGGCCATGACCGCCAACGCGCGCTTCAGCCACTGCCTGCCGCTACGGCGCAACATCAAGGCCACCGACGAGGTGATGGATGCCGATTATTGTGTTGCGATCGACGAGGCCGAGAATCGGCTGCATGTGCAAAAGGCATTGATGCTGGCGCTCATGGGCGCTCAGTAAAAGCGAAAAGCTTGCCGCGGATCAGCGCGGATGAGCACGGATTAAAAACGCCAAACGAAAAGAGTTGCACGAATGACAGGGAAATCAGATAGGCCGATGACAGTGACAACAGCGCCTTGTAGCATTCGCGCAAATTTTCTTTTAGACCTTCCGGGCCAAGTGCCTTTGAATTTGCATTTATCCGCGCCTATCCGCGTTTATCCGTGGCCAAAGAGTTTTTGACTTTCGAGAGAAGATTAAATGAGCAACGAAAGAATCGTATTGGCCTTCTCCGGCGGCCTGGACACCAGCTACTGCGTGCTGGCGCTGAAAAACGAAGGCTACGAGGTTCACACCGCATTCGTCGACACCGGCGGCGTCGGCGAAGAACAAAAACGCTGGATCGCCGAGCGCGCCCGGGCGCTGGGTGCGGCCGGGCATTACGAACTCGATGCCTCGACGCCGCTGTGGGACAAGTTCGTGGTGCCGTTGTTGTGGTCCGGCGCGCGCATGCTCGATCAATATCCGATGCTGTGCTCGGATCGCTACGTGATCGTCGAGCAGTGCCTGGAACTGGCCGATCGGATCGGCACGAAGCGTTTCGCCCACGGCTGTACCGGCATGGGCAATGACCAGCTTCGCTTCGACCAGTCGGTGCGTTCGCTGGGCGAGTACACCATCCATGCCCCGATTCGCGAACTGCAGCGCGAAACCGGCAACGTGCGCGAATACGAGTTGAAGCTGATGGCCGATGCCGGGGTCGACGTGCCGCAGTCGTCCAGCAAGTATTCGATCAATGAAAACCTGCTCGGCGTGACCCTGTCGGGCCAGGAAATCGATCGCTTCGAAGCGCCGGCCGACGACACGCGCGTGCGCTGCCGGCCGCGCTCGGAATGGCCCAAAGGCCAGGCCAAGTGGACGCTGGGGTTCGATCAGGGTCGGGCGGTTTCGCTCAATGGTGATCCGATCGAGGGCCCGGAAATGCTGGACCGGCTGAACCGCGAGTTGGGTGCCTGGGGCGTCGGTCGGCACATCTACACCGGCGACGTTTCGATCGGGCTCAAGGGCCGCATCGTGTTCGAGTGTCCCGGCATCGATGCGCTGATGTGCGCCCATCGAGCGTTGCACGATGCGGTCAACACCCGGCTGCAGAACCAGTTCCGGCATGTGATCGCCGCGCGCTGGGCCGAGCTGGTCTATACCGGCTTTTTCTTCGAGCCGCACAAGGCCGATCTCGAGGCCTACCTCGAATCCGCCAACCGCTTCGTCACCGGCGAGGTGACGCTGCGTACCGACGGCAACGCGGTGGAAGCGACCGCCTTGCGTTCCGATTTTCTGCTGCAGGATCCGGATTCGGTCTACGCCCAGTCCGCGTCGTGGACGCCGGAAGAGGCCGAGGGCTTCGTCAAGCTGATCGGCCAGAGTTCCACACTGGCCCAGAAGGTTCGCAACACATGAACATCGAACGGATTCTGGAACACCTTGGACCCTTGATTGCGTGCGACAGCCAGAATCCGCCGCGCGAAATCGATGCCGGTTCTTCGATGTTCGACTATGTAGAGCGCGTGTTGCCGGAAGAATTCGAAGTGTCGATCACCGATCACGGTTCCGGCCACGTTACGCTGTTTGCCCGCCGGGGCCGCCCCGAGGTGCTGTTCAACTGCCATCTCGACACGGTTCCGGTGGGCGATGGATGGCGCATGCCACCGCTTGAACTGACGGTCCGCGATGGTCGCGCCTGGGGCCGTGGAAGCTGCGATATAAAGGGCGCGGCGGCGGCCCTGCTGGCCGTGGCCGAGGCTACCGAGTCACCGATGGCGCTGCTGTTCACAAGCGACGAGGAAGGTGCCGGTGGATGCTGCGTTCGTCAATTCCTGGCCACCGATGCGGCCGGCGACTTCGGCCGGGCGGTGGTCTGCGAGCCCACGGGCAACCGGGCCGTGCTTTCCCACCGCGGTTATCTTTCCGTACTGGGACATTTCAATGGAACCGCCGGACATTCGTCGGCGTTTCGCGCGCTCGAAGACAGCGCCGTGCACGCCGCCGGACGCTGGATCGCAGCGGCCGTCGAGTACTGCGCGGCCGAGGCCGAAGCCGATCGGCATACCTGCTTCAACGTCGGCCGGATCAGCGGCGGCATCAAGAGCAACGTGATTGCCGATGGTTGCGATCTGCATTACTCGGCTCGCCTGTCGCCGGGGCAGGACAACCAGGCGTTGCTGGACGCCCTTTCCAGGCTTGCCGATGCCGCTCACAGGGCCGAGTGGAAGGTGCCGTTTTCCGGTCCGCCGCTACCTTCGGGCGGGCGCGACAGTGACGCCGCCCGAATCTTTGCCGAAAGCTACGGTCTGGCCTTGACAGAGGGTGTCGATTTCTGGACCGAGGCCTCGCTGTTCTCGGACGCAGGCATGGATGCGATCGTGCTCGGCCCGGGTCACATCGAACAGGCGCATACGGTGGACGAGTGGGTGGCGCTGGACCAGCTGGAAACCGCCGCAATGCAATACCGCAACCTGGTCGAAGAAACCTCATGAGCGAAGTCCGGCCCATCGTCACCGAACTGCTGGGGCAGCTCGGCTCGTCGCGCGAGGCGCGCCAGTACCTGGAGCAGTTCTCGCGCATCAACGAGGCCCGTTTTGCGGTCGTCAAGGTCGGCGGCGGGGTGCTGGCCGACAACCTGGACAACCTGGTTGCCGCGTTGACTTTCCTGCACCGGCTTGGCCTGTATCCCATCGTTCTGCACGGCGCAGGTCCGCAACTCGACCAGGCGCTCGCCGAGGCCGGCATCGAGACGCTCAAGCGCGACGGCCTGCGCGTGACTTCCGAGGAAGTCATGGCGATCGCGCGACCGGTGATCTACCGCGAGAACGCGAAATTGGTCGATGCGCTGGAGCGCCACGGCGTGCGCGCCCGCGGATTGCTGCACGGCGTGTTCGAGTGCGATTTCGCAGATCGTGAGAAGCTTGGACTGGTCGGCGAAGTGGCCGATGTGCACCTGGACTCGGTGCGCGGTTCGGTCTCCGCCGGCGCCCTGCCCGTAGTGGCCAGCCTGGGTGAATCCCGCTCTGGCCAGGTCATGAACATCAACGCCGATATTGCCACGCGCGAACTGGTCTGGGCGATCAAGCCGTACAAGATCATTTTCCTCACGCCCACCGGCGGGCTGCTGGACGAGAGCGGAAGAATCATCTCGGCGATCAGCCTGACCAACGATTACGAGGGCCTGGTGGCGCAATCGTGGGTACACTCCGGCATGCAATTGAAGCTGGCCCAGATTCGCGACATGCTCGATCCGCTCCCCGCCTCCGCGTCGGTGTCGATCACATCGGCCGAGAAACTCACGCGCGAGCTGTTCACGCATACCGGCGCCGGCACGCTGGTGCGCAAGGGCGAGCAGATCGAATGGCACGAGCGGATTCCCGACGAACGTCGCGCCGAGTTCGAAGCGCTGCTGGGATCGGCCTTCGACAGAAAACTGCGCGCCGACTGGCTGGAACGGCGGCCGGTCCGAGGCCTGCTGATGGCCGAAAGCGGTCGAGCGGCCGCGCTCATACTGGAAGGCGCCGACGGTGTGCCTTACCTCGACAAGATCGTGGTGACGCCCAAGGCGCGCGGCGAGGGCCTGGGCGCGGCCCTGTGGCAGGCGCTTCGCGCACGAGCGCCGGCGATGTACTGGCGCGCCCGCATCAACAATCCGGTCGCCGGCTGGTATTTCCAGCAGGCCGAAGCCAGCCACCGGCGCGGCCAGTGGGTGGTCTATACCATCGGCATAGACGATTTCGCGCAGATGGAGCGCCTGGTGACCGACGCCGCCGCGCGCGATTCGGGCTGGCAGGAGGAAGTAGAGGTAGAGTGAAAACTGCGGTGTTTTGCCGCGGATTGACGCGGATGAACGCAGATGGAAATGAACCGCATACAAATTCGGAACGGCTGTCTGACGATTCACCGCGGTTTTATCCGCGTTCATCCGCGTAGATCCGTGGCAGAAAAATGAAGACATAAACATGACCGAACAGAAGAAACATCGACTGGCGCTGATCGGCGCGCGGGGCTATACCGGGCGGGAGTTTCTGGGCCTGCTGGCCGTGCATCCGCAAATCGAGCTTGTGCTGGCCGCGTCCAACGCACAGGCCGGCGAGCCGATCATCGACGAGGTGCCGGGCTGGCCGAGCTCCGACCAGGCCTTTGTCGCGCTGTCGCCGGACCAGGTCGATACCGTCAGCGCCGAAGTCTGGGTGCTGGCCGTACCCAACGGACAGAGCCCGCCGTGGGTGCAAGCCATCGAGCGCAGTCATCCCGACGCACTGATTCTCGATCTCGGCGCCGACTACCGGTTCGATCCGGATTGGGTTTACGGCCTCACCGAAGTCAACCGGGCGGCCTTGAAAGCGGCCCGGCGCATTTCCAACCCCGGCTGCTATGCGACCGGTGCGCAGTTCGGTCTGTTGCCGCTGCGCGATCAGCTGATGGGGCCCCCGGTGATCTTCGGTGTGTCGGGATATTCGGGCGCCGGGCGTACGCCGTCGGCGCGCAACGATCCCGGGCGACTCCGCGACAACCTGATTCCATACGCGTTGACCGACCACGTGCACGAACAGGAAATCGGCGCCCATCTGGGCCGCCCGGTGCGGTTCCATCCGCACGTCGCCGCTTTCTTTCGCGGCATTACGCTGACAATTGCAGTGGACCTGGGCGCGCCGGTCACGGCCGGATCGCTGATCTCGGAGTTCCGGGCCTTTTACGCCGACCAGCCCCTGATTCGAATCCAGTCCGAGATTCCGGAAATTCCGGCGCTGAGTCCGCGCACCGGCATCTGCATCGGCGGATTCAGCGTCGATGCGCGGGATGCACACCGCGCGAGCTTCGTAGTCGTTCTGGACAACCTGCTCAAGGGCGCCGCCTCGCAGGCGCTGCAGAACATCAACCTGGCCCTGGGGCTGGACGAACTGACCGGCATCGCCGCGACCGGAGGAAAAGGAGTCGAAGAATGAACGACCCGATCTGGAAGAAATCCGGCAAGCACGAAGTGCCCGAAGCCATCATGCGATTCCTGGCCGGCCAGGACGTGGCGCTGGACCGCGAACTGCTGCCGTTCGATATTCGCGCCAGCCGGGCGCACGCGCGCGGGCTGGCGCGAATCGGCGTGCTCAGCGACGACCAGGCCGGCGCAATGGGTCGCGAACTCGACGCGCTGGCCGATGCCTTTGCCGCAGGCGAGTTCGTGCTCGACCATCGATTCGAGGACGGGCACTCGGCGATCGAAGCCTGGTTGACCGAACGCCTCGGCGAGACCGGAAAGCGCATCCACGCCGGGCGGAGTCGCAACGATCAGATCGCGGTCGCGCTGCGGCTTTATCTCAAGGACAGGCTGCAACGACTGGTTGGACTGTGCGGCGACATAGCCGAAGTGGCCCTGAAGCGGGCCCATGCCGAACGCGACGTGCCGCTGCCTGGTCATACCCATCTTCAGCAGGCCATGCCCAGTTCGCTGGGCTTGTGGTGGGCCGGCCACGCCGAGGCTTTCGTCGACAACGCCGAGCTGGCTGCAGCCATCCACGATTGGCTGGACGCATCTCCGCTGGGCACCGCTTCGGGTTTCGGGGTCAACCTGGCGCTGGACCGTGACGGCGTCGCCGCAGAGCTCGGTTTCGCCCGATTGGCCGTCAATCCGCAGAATGCGCAGGCCGCGCGCGGCAAGGTGGAATTGCGCGCAATCGATGCGCTCGCCGCGGCCACTTCCGATCTGCGTCGACTGTGCTGGGATCTGAGCCTGTATGCCAGCCAGGAGTTCGGCTACGTCACGGTGTCGCCCGAGTTCTGCACCGGCTCGTCGATCATGCCCAACAAGTTCAACCCCGACGGCGTGGAACTGCTGCGCGCGCTGCACGCCACGGTGGTCGGTGCCCGCGCCGAACTGGACTCGGTGCTGAGCCTGCCTTCGGGCTACCAGCGCGATCTTCAGGACACCAAGCCGCCGGTGCTGCGCGCCTTCGGCCGCGGGCTGGAAGGTCTGGCATTGACGCCGGTGCTGTTGGCCGGGCTTGAGTGGAACCGGGAGCGCATGCGCGATTCCATCGGTGCGCCCATGCATGCCACCGATCGGGCCAACGAACTGGTTGCCGAGGGCATGACCTTTCGCGACGCCTATCGCAAGGTGGGTGATGAGCTTGACCAGCTCGCCGAGCGCAGCGCCGACGACAGCCTGACCGCGCGGGTTTCGCCGGGCGGCTGCGGGAATCTTCTGCTCGATCGGATCGAGGCGCGATTGCGATCTGTGCGTTCCCGGGCTCGGGAGTGAGCGAGTGTACCCCGTCGTTAATCCGGTAACATTCAGAGTGTGACTGAATCGACAGTGCAAGGCGCGACCCGCAGTGAATGGCACGCCCTTTACAAGGGTCGGAACGCAGCAATGTCGACTCAGACGCACTCCCGAAGGGCGAGCCGGAAAGCGCTCATCTGCGGCGTTAGGACTCTTGGAAAGGCAATAAGCATTCCCGGCGAGCCCTGCCTTGCAGCTAAGCGCTTTCCGACTCGCTGAAAGTTACCGGATTAACGACGGGGTACACTAGGGCGCCATGACTGGCCCGAAGGCGTCTTGAAAAATTCAAAGGCCTTTTCGCCCCGCGAAACGGACTCTAAGGGTGAAGCCGAACGTCTGTTCGAGCACCAAGCNCACAAACTTCATTCAAATCCATGCCAACCTGTGTAACCTGTAGCACGCCCGAATAAAAACCAAAGCGAGGCTGNACCAGGAGGCGATGGAAAGCGAACTGACACTGACCGGGGACATGTTGCTGGTCCTGGCCCTGCTTGGTCTGACCATCTTCGCGTTCGCCAGCGAGATCGTTCGCATCGACATTGCTGCCGTGTCCATCATGGTGCTGGCCGGGCTGCTCGGACTGGTGCCCGGCGAGCAGCTGTTCGATGGTTTCGCATCCAACGCCGTGATCGCGGTGATCGCGGTGATGATCATCGGCGCCGGCCTCGATCGTACCGGCGTGATGAACACCGTTTCGGCCACCATTGTCCGCTACGGCGGCAAGTCGGAGAACCGGATCGTCATCATGCTGGCGAGTTCGGTCGGACTGATCTCGGCGTTCATGCAGAATACCGGCGCCACGGCCCTGTTCCTGCCCGTGGCCGGCCGGGTCTCCAGCCGCCTGGACATCCCGCTTTCGACCTTGCTGATGCCGGTGGGCTTCTGCGCCATCGTTGGCGGTACCATCACGATGGTCGGCTCGTCGCCGCTGATCCTGCTCAACGATCTGATCCAGACGTCGAATCGATCGCTGCCGCCCGGCGCCGAGGCGATGAAGCCGTTCGGGCTTTTTTCGGTCAGCCCGATTGGCCTGGCGTTGCTGGCTGTCGCACTGCTCTTTCTGGTGACGCTGGGCAAGAGCTTCATTCCGCGCACGCACGCCAAGCGTCCGGCGTCGCCGGGACGCACCAAGAACTACTTCGCCGAGGTCTACGGCATCACCGGCGACATCTATGAACTGCTGGTCACCGTCGATTCGCCGCTGGTCGGCATGCGCGTGGCCGAGGCCGAGATGCTCGACGGGGCGCCGTTGATGCTGGCGATCCAGAGCACCGACGAACCCAGGCTTGCGCCGCCGGCCGACGAGATGATCTGGGTCGGAACCGTGCTGGGGGTGATGGGCACGCGCGAGCAGGTGGGGCGCTTTGCGGTCGACAACAAGCTGCGACTGCAACCGAGACTGCGCAGCTTCGGCACGCTGTTCGACCCGGGCCGCGCCGGGATCTCGGAGGTGGTGATTCCGCCCGGCTCCAATCTGATCGGCAAAACCATCGGCGACGCCCGACTCCGGTCGCGCTTCGGCATCTCCGTACTGGCGATCAATCGCGGCGAAGAGATCGTGCGTGAGGGGCTGCGCGGTGAGGCGCTCAGAGTGGGCGATTGCCTGGTTTCGCATTCGTCCTGGCGCGACCTGTCCGCCGTGGCCCGCGACAAGGATTTCATTGTCGCCACCGACGTGCCCAAGGAAGAAGCGAGGCCGCAGAAAGTGGCGCACGCGCTGGTATTTTTCCTGCTCGCCATGGGGCTGATCCTGTTTACCGAGTTCAATCTGTCGGTGGCCCTGCTGACCGGCGCGATCGGCATGGTATTGACCGGCGTGCTCAGCATGGACGAGGCCTATCAGGCCGTGAGCTGGAAGACCGTGTTCCTGATGGCAAGCCTGATTCCGCTGGGATTCGCAATGGAAGTTACCGGCACCGCCGCCTGGCTGGTGCAGGAAATGCTGGCGCTGGTCGGCGACATCGGCGACATCTGGATGCAGGTTGCGCTGGCGGTGCTGGCCACCGTGTTCACGCTGGTCATGTCGAATGTAGGGGCCACCGTCCTGCTGGTGCCGATCGCGATCAATATCGCGCTGGCCACCGGTGCCAATCCGGCGATTTACGCCCTCATCATCGCGCTGGGCACGTCCAACGCGTTCATCCTGCCCACGCATCCGGTCAACGCGCTGATCATCGGCCCCGGTGGATACAAGGTGAAGGACTTCATCCGCATCGGCCTGCCCATGAGCGTGCTGTTTCTGCTGGCGATGCTGGGCATGGTGAACCTGGTGTATTGACTATGTCTGATTTCGAACCACTGCCGTGGCACGATGGCCATGCGGGCAAACCGCGCCGCGTCGGCGTGGAAATGGAAATGGCCGGGATCGATCCCGAGCGCATCGCGGCCGAAGTCGTCGACGCCGTCGGCGGGCAATTCGAATCCGAAAGCGCGTTTTCCGGCACTGTGCGCGATACCGAATTCGGTGATTTCGGTATCGAACTGGACGCCGAGGTGCTGACCTCCCGGCGGTACCTCGACTCGCTCAAGGCGGTCGGCATTGAGATCGAGCCCGGCCAGTTGCGCAACAACCTGGAAGACGTCCTGTCTCGCGTTGCCGGGCTGGTCGTGCCCCATGAACTGGTCTGTCCGCCGGTGGAAGTCGCCGCGCTGCGCCGTATCGACCAGATTCGCGACGGGCTTCGCCGGGCCGGCGCCAAGGGAACGCAGTCATCGGCCCTGTATGCGTTCGGCCTCCAGTTCAATGTCGATGTTGCCGAATGCAGCGGCCGCCACTTCGTTTCGGTTCTGCGTGCATTTTTCCTCCTGTTTCCCGACATCTGCGAGCGCGAGCAGATCGACTTCTCGCGCAAGCTCACGCCGTTCATTCAGCACTTCCCGGAGGACTTCGTCGCCCACGTGCTCGATCCGGGTTACGCGCCGGACATTGAAACGTTCATTGACGACTACCTGGCTTTTACGCCGACCCGTAACAGGCCGCTGGACCTGCTGCCGTTGTTCGCCTGGATCGACCGCGAGCGCGTGATGTCGGCGCCGGTCGAGCATGACTTGATCAAGCCGCGGCCGACCTGGCACTATCGATTGCCCAATTGCCTGATCGACGATCCGGACTGGTCGCTGCGCGATCCATGGTGCGAGTGGGTTCGCATCGAAAACCTTGCCGCCGATCCGGATGCGCTCGCGGCCGCTGCCCGCGCGCGCCTTGGTAAATCCAGTGCGCTGCGGCGCTGGTGGTCTGGCGTAAGACGGGCGATGGGATTCGGCTGATGCGCCCCAGAATCGGCGTCACCGGTCCCGATCGCGGCGGTGCTGCCGCATGGCTTTTTTCCGCACTGGCGGTCTGGCGAGCCGGCGGGCGGCCGCTGAGAATTCGACCTTCGCACAGTCGATCAGTCGATCGGCTGGACGGACTGATCATCGGCGGGGGCGCAGACATAAGTCCGGCGCTGTACGGCGAGCACCGTCACCTGCCGATGCGCGAACTGTCGGATCCGGGTGCGTTCGGCTGGCGGCGGGCGCTGGGCTTCGTGCTGTTTCCCCTGCTCTGGCTGATGCGCTGGCTGCTCACGAAAGAACGCGGCGGTCTGGACCCTGCGCGAGACGAGCTCGAGCAAACGCTGATCGGCCAGGCGCTCGAGCGGCAGCTGCCGATGCTGGGCATCTGCCGTGGCATGCAACTGATCAACGTGGCGCTGGGCGGCACACTGCACCAGTCGCTCGAAGGTTTCTACGACGAATACCCGGCCATCCGCTCGGTGCTGCCGCGCAAGCGGGTGGTTCTCGAAGCAGGCTCGAGACTGCAGCGAATCCTCGGCGCCGGGGAAGCGCTGGTCAATGCGCTGCATCGCCAGGCCATCGATCGTCTGGGCGAAGGTCTGAGTGCCGTGGCGCGCGAGTCAAACGGCGTCCTGCAGGGCTATGAAGCTTCCGGCGATCGCTGGCTGATCGGTGTGCAGTGGCATCCGGAGTACCTGCCGCAGCGCACCGACCAACGGGCACTCTTCCAGGCGCTGGTGGAGGCGGCAGCCACGGAGGCTTCTCGATGAGCGAGCGATCTACCCGACATCTGTCACCCGAAGACTTCGTGGCGGCCAGCGCCTACGCGCGCGAAGTGCTGCGCCGGTGGCGGCTGGGCGCCGGCTGGCTGTCCGAGGGAATGCAGGCCGACGATCCGGAATTGCCGGTCGCGTCCCGACTGCGACGCTATCGCCAGCTTGAGGCGCTGCGCATCCAGTGGCTCGAGATCCAGGGTCATCACGACGTGGAAGAGACGGGCCGGTTGCTCTCGCAGCTGGCGCGGGAGTGCCTGGAACGGGCGCTTGTGCGGGCCGAGGAGATCGTGGCGGAACGTCACGGCCGGCTGGAAACTCCGCAGGGCGGCCATGCACGGCTCGCGGTGCTGGCGCTGGGCAAGCTCGGCGGCGACGAGCTGAATTTCAATTCCGACCTCGACCTGGTGTTCTGCCACGGCGCATCGGGCCAGAGCGACGGCCGCCGACCGCTGGAGCCGCGTGATTACTTCAGCCGGGTGGTGCGAGAGTTGTCGCGAATGATGGAAGAGGTCACCAGCGATGGACGGATCTGGGTGGTCGATACCCGCTTGCGACCGTTCGGTCAGGCCGGCGCCATGGTCTGGTCGGTGGACGCCATGGAGCAGTATTTCGTCAACGAGGGACGCGCCTGGGAACGCTATGCCTGGCTCAAGGCTCGTCCCGTTGCCGGCGACCTCGAACTGGGCCGCGACCTGCTGGCACGCATCAGCCCGTTCGTCTTTCGACGGTACCTGGACTACGGTCTGTTCGACAGCCTGCGTAAGTTGCACGGCGAAATCGAGACCCGTTCGCACCGCGAGGAACTGCAGGACGACATCAAGCGCGGGCCCGGCGGGATTCGCGAGCTGGAATTCCTGGTCCAGAGCCTGCAGCTTTTGCGCGGCGGAAACGACCCGGCACTGCGCACGCCCGGTTTTCTGCCCGCGCTGCGCGCGGCGCGCGATGCAGGACTGCCGGAAGAGGGAGAATTCGAACCGGTAGACGAAAGCTACCGGTTCCTGCGCGCGCTGGAAAATCGGCTGCAGCTGGTTACCGGTCGCCAGACCCATGAACTGCCCGCCGATGCGCAGCAGCGCGAAGCGCTTGCGCAGCTCATGGGCTTGTCCAGCTGGAGCCGGCTGGCGTCCGTGACTGCGAAAGTACGCGACCAGGTTCGCGAGCTGTTTCGCAAGCGCTTTGGCGGCCCGGAGCAACCTGCCGAGCCGGCAAGCGAGCTGTGGCCGCCGACGCCCGAATTACGCGATCGCCTGGACGACGCCGGATTCGAAGATCCCGACGCCGCGGCTGCAGCCCTGGAGCAGTTGCACAAGCGGCTCGGCCGACGGCCGCTATCGGCCGAAGGACGCAGGCGGCTGGATCGCCTGATGCCTGAGCTGCTCGAAGAGGTGCTGCAGCACGATTCACCCGATACCGGCCTGGTCGATTTGCTGGCGCTGGTCGAAACGATCGCTCGCCGCTCGGCTTATCTTGCCTTGCTGCACGAGCGGCCGCAGACGCTGGCGCGCTGCGTGCGTATATTCCGCGGCTCGGCGCGCCTGGCCGCCTGGATCACTGCCAGTCCGCAGTTACTGGACGATTTGCTGGCGCCGGACAAGAACCCGGCGCTTCCGCGTCTGCCCGCCGTCCAGCTCGACGACGTCGAGAACAGCCTCAATGCCCTGGCACGCTTCCGGCAGATCGGTTTCGTGCGCACCGCGCTGGGCCAGCTCGATGGCACCCTGGACCGCGCCGAGGCCAGGCGGCAGCTGACCCGACTGGCCGAGGCGGTGTTGGGGCGCATGGCCGAACTGTTCCTGGCTGAAGACGAACCGCCGGCCATCATCGGCTACGGTAATCTAGGCGCCTCCGAACTTCACTATAGCTCCGACCTGGACCTGGTCTTCCTTCACCAGCGCGGCGAGCCGCCGGTGCGCGCCGTACAGCGGCTGATCAATGCGATGCAATTGCCCATGCCGGATGGAAAACTCTACGAGATCGATACTCGGCTGCGTCCCAACGGCAACGCGGGCATGCTGGTGTCCACGCTTGAAAGCTTCGCCGACTACCAGGACCGGCACGCCTGGACCTGGGAGCACCAGGCGTTGATCCGGGCGCGCTGCGTGTACGGAAGCGATGCCTTCCGCCAGCGTTTCGATGCCATGCGCAGCAAGGTGCTGGCGCGACGGCGCGATGGGGACGAGGTGCGCCAGTCACTGGCTGATATGCGCCGGCGGCAACTAGGTCAGCGCTCGGAGCGACCGGAAAAGCGGCTCCTGGGGGATATCCAGTTCATCGCCGAACTCGGCGTGTTGCTGAACGCGTCCGAAGTTCCCGACCTGATCGAGGCGCGCGCGACCATTGAGCAACTGAAACTGCTGGCACATGTTGGCTGGCTTTCCGACGCTACGGCCGAGGGACTGGTCGATGTTTTCAATCGGGCCGCGGCGCTGCGTGACCGGTTGTTTCTTGAACGCGATTGCACCGACACGCTCACCGACACCGATCGCCGGGTGGTTGAAAAGGCCTGGGCGGAGGCATTCGAGGCACCACGCTGAAGTCTACGTCCGGCTTGTCAGGCCGGTATCCCGAGCATGAACATTGTTCAGGGCTTGTCGAACCGCCCATATGTCTCGTTTGCGCCGCATGACCCTGCGGCGCCGCGGGTACATTAAAATAAGGTTCTCTCAACTACGGCTGGTCTGTTCGTGAACGAGTCTGTC
>P_1C_Sed_2_UnCtyDRAFT_1000270_pt1 | contig 16376 bp, 11 predicted proteins | sample Pon1CUnioCityCA_4_FD_10229 | JGI IMG/M metagenome (IMG submission 10229) | reverse complement strand
GCTATTTGTTCCACATTTTTACCCATTTGAAACAGCTCCAGGGTTTGCTCTTTTGTTCCTTGCTTGCTTTTTTGTTGGGTGGCGGCATGCTTTTTTCCTGTTGAACCGGGGCTGGTTTCATTCGATCCTTTCCTCTTGTTGGTTTGCGGCTGAACGGTATTCCTGCTAATTTCTTTGTCCTGTACCACTGCAGCCACAAGGGATTCCGCTTTCTCTATGCTTTGCAGTTTGCTAAAGAATGCATGGTCCAAGTCTTTCAGTTCGGTGGTATATTTTTTTACCCCGCTTTGGTTCCGAATATCCTGGATATGGCTGACAATCCATCCGGAATATTCTTTCAGCAAGGGTTTAAAATAGGCGCTTGCAGCTTTCACCCTGCCGCGGAGGTTGGATAGCCAGGTGGGATCTTTTTGCCGGCGAAGCTTCTGGAGCTGAATTTGGAACCTGTCGGCCACCTTGCGGGTTTCTTTTAATTCTTCCTGCAGCCCGGCCGCCCAGGATTTATATTGCTGTTTGGCGGAGCGTGATTCGTCTTTGTCATATCCGTTGACAAATTGTTTCACCTCACCGTATAAAGGGCGCAGGTCAAATGCCAGGGTTACATAATCGAACAGAAATCCGGGCAGTTCGTTTTGATATTCGCTCTCTAGATTTTCAGGGCTCTTTTTGTGTTCAAAAAAAGCCTTTAGGGCAGGGTCGGGCTCCAGCATATGGGTTGGGACGGGGCTGTTCAGCACCAGTCCTTCGAGGGCCACCAGGCGGGAGAGGGCCACATAGATCTGTCCGGGCGCGAAAGCACGGGATACATCGATGATGGCTTTATCAAAAGTCATCCCCTGGCTCTTATGCACCGTTATTGACCAGGCGAGTCTTAGAGGATAGTGAATAAATGTACCCTTTACTTTTTCCCTGATCTCGTTTTTTTCCTTGTCCAGGCTGTATTGCTTGTTTTCCCACACATACATTTCCACTTCTGCCGGCGGAGATCCGTCGTTGAAGCTTACTTCAATGTACTCATCAGAGAGGGCGGAGACAACTCCTATTTTGCCATTGAAGTAGCGTTGTTCGCCTGAATAATCGTTCTTAATGAACATGACCTGGGCTCCTTCCTTAAGCTCCAGGTCGTAGTCGACCGGATAGAGATGCTCCCCAAAATCCCCCTCAACCTCTGCCTGGTAATGCCAGGGCTTGCCTGGAAGCTTATCGATGGCTTTCCGATTGATCTCGTCAGCCTTGCGGTTATGGGTGGTCAAAAAAATGTATCCTTCCTCGCTGCGGGGCTTAAACGAGGGATCATAATGCCGGTTTAGTGTTTCCAGGTCACTGGAGCTAACCGTATTGTTGCGAAAATGGTTAAGCAGCCGGATAAATTCCGGATCGGTTTGGCGGAAAATTTTTTCCAGTTCGATGTAAAGGGGCTGTTTTTGCTGCAGGGCCCGGGACTCAAAGAAATAACCGGTAGGGTAGTAGGGCTGGAGGTATTTTTTTTCTTCCTTTTTAATGACGGGTGGAAGTTGCAGAAGGTCGCCAATAAAGATCATCTGAACTCCTCCAAAGGGCTGATGTTTGTTGAAGCGGATCAGTCGCAGCAAAGTATCGATGGCATCCAGGGTGTCGGCACGAAGCATGCTTACTTCGTCGATGATCAGCACCTCCATTTCCCGGATCAGCTTCCGTTTTTGGCTGTTCATCCGCAACGATTTACGGATCGAGTCCGGTGTGTTGATCCCGGAGGAGACGACACCGCCATGGGATGGGAGGCCATCCGGGAGGAATATACCGAAGGGCAGATGGAACAGGGAATGGAGGGTGACGCCTCCTGCATTGATGGCAGCGATGCCGGTAGGTGCAGCTACCATCGTCTTTTTGTAGGTTTGCTCAACGATGGTTTTCAGGAAGGTTGTCTTACCAGTGCCGGCCTTACCGGTAAGAAAAATGTTGCGGTTGGTTCCGTGGACAAATTTTCCTGCCAGCTCATAGGTTGTTTTTTTGTTGTTTGCCATACGGGGCTAATGGGTTTCGTGTTTCCGCCTCCGCTACAGATACGGCGGACAAGTCTGTGTCAAGCCATTCGTACGATACGGGGTTTGAAAACGGCCAGGATATCGACGATGTCGGCCTGGTGGCGCATCACTTCTGAGATATTCTTATATGCCATTGGCGATTCGTCGGGGCCGCCTCCCATCAGATGTATGTTTCGCTCCGCCAGGTAGTTTTTCAGCTCTTTGTCAGAAAACTGTTTTTTGGCTTGTGATCGGGACATTTTGCGACCGGCACCGTGGGCTGCGGAATCCAGGGCTGCTTCGCTGCCTTTGCCCCGCACCAGATATCCATTGTCTGCCATAGAGCCGGGGATAATGCCCAGTACCCCCTTTGTAGCCGGGGTAGCTCCTTTGCGGTGTATGATCGCTTTCCGGCCATCGCTAAGCTGTTCCTTCCAGGCAAAGTTATGATGGTTTTCAAACAGAGCCAATGGTTTCGAGCCCAGTGCCTGAGCGAGTTTTTGGTGTATCCGGTAGTGGTTGGCAGCCGAATAGGCACCGGCCCAGTTCATCGCCGTCCAGTATTCGATCCCCTCCTCGGTTTCAAGGTCAAGCCAGGCCAGGGAGCGGGCCCCTTTGGGGAGGTTGCATTTATCCATGGCAATGCGGGTGTAATGTCTGGCTATCTCAGCCCCCGATCCGCGGGAACCTGAATGCGAGAGCATGGCAAGATAGGTTCCCGGATGAAGGTCCTGCTCCGGAACGTATTCGTTGAGTTCAAGGATGCCGATGTCGACAAAGTGGTTTCCCTGACCCGAGGTTCCCAGCTGATCAGAGGCTTTCTTTTTCAGGCTCTTCAGAAACTTGACCTCATTAAGCTCGGGCCGCTCCAGCACCGGATCTTCAACAGGACCAGAAAATTCTGCCTTCCCAAAGCGGGTATTCTCCTCCAGAACACGCTTTAGATGATGGGTGTCGCTGTCTATCTTTTTGATATTCAAGTCGTAGACTGACATGCACATGCGGCAGCCAATATCCATACCCACTCCATAGGGGATCACTTCATTTTGTGTGGCGAGCACGCCTCCAATGGGCAGGCCATATCCCTGGTGGGCATCCGGCATCAGGGCTCCTTTCAGGGATATAGGAAGCTTCATTGCCGTGGCCATCTGTTCCAGAGCTCCCTTCTCAATGGAATCCTCACCAAAGATGGTCCACGGCTTGGGGGATCCCATACCGATCTCGAAGGCCTTCTGTTTTGGAGCTTTTTGTGTAAGGATTTCGGATATTTTACCCAACTGGGGATGATTCCTAAACTTATCGGGATTGTGTATGACCTTCTTCAGTATTTCAAGGGCTTCTTCTTTCTTATGATCCTTATAATGCTTTTGCATTACTTGCTTGGCCAGACTGGCTGCCCGGTCATCTTTCAGGCCTATTCGCTTCAGATCCTTTCCCTGTATATTTAGCTTTTTCATAGGACTTACTGATTGAATGAGTCAATGAGTGAATGATAGCCCGCAAAGCAAAGCTAAAACACATCTTTGATTTCAAACTTCATATTGTTGAAACTAAATTTGTCTCCTGCTTTAAGTCCTTCCATGGCCTTATATATAGGAACATCCTTAGAGATTACATAGTATGTTTTTCCATCCACTTCCACTTTACCCATGCCAAGGGCTATGAACATATTTTGCTTATTGGTGAGCACCACGGCCCCAAACTCTACCTTATCTTCCAGCCCGTCAAAGGATACCTTCTTGAGGATTTGAATATCATCCACAGCCTTCTGCAACTGCTCGGCATATATATCTCTTTCCCTGAGCAGTTCCGAACGGGAACCGTCAAATACGTCATGTTCCTGCTCCGCTTCGTTGGCATCATGTTGTATCTGATTCATTGTTTGACGGGCCGTTTCAGCATTTTCTTCCAGAATGCTCAGGCACTTGTTATAGATTTTTCTTTTGAACTCCAGTTTGTTGTTCATATTAATCAGTATTGGGTGTCACATTTCAATTATACTCCGAAGTGGCAGTATAAACTACAATATATAAAATATTTTTCTGGATTAAAAGCGGGCTTATCCAGCCACGTTCTATAAATATAAACAAATATACAACAATGGGAATAAAAAGAATTTTATTATTTTGGTCCATCAAAAATCGACATCTATGAAAAGAAACATGATTTATTCGCTATTCACCCTGGCTATGATTGCAATGAGCCTGAACGGAGTTCATGGTCAAAGCAAAGCCGACTGGGAAGGTGGTGTACCGGAGGGTTGCACAAGTATTACAGCTGGCAAGGATGCCACAGCAGATGGTTCGGTGATCACTTCCCACACTGATGATAGTCACCGAACGCGGTCTTGGATGGACATAGAGCCAGCCCGCGATCATGAAGAGGGAGCCACCGTTCCCATGTACAAACGGATGAACGACTCTACCAAGGCCATGCCTGCTTATAAGCATGAACGGATCGGCCAGATTCCCCAGGTGGAGCATACTTATCAATATCTGAATACGGCTTATCCCAGCATGAATGAACATCAGCTGGCAGTGGGGGAGTCCACCTTTGGTGGTCGCGATGAGCTGCAGTCGGATGCCGGACTCATTGACTGTCAGCGCCTTTGTCAGCTAATATTGGAAAGGGCTACTACGGCGAGGGAAGCCATCAAGGTTGCCGGTCGTCTGACGAAAGAGTACGGCTGGAACGATTACGGTGAATGCCTGACCATTGCTGACGAAGAAGAAGTCTGGCATTTTGAGATTGTGGGCCCCGGCAAAGGCAAAGTAGGTGCCATATGGGCTGCCCAGCGGGTCCCTGACGGCCATGTATCTGTCAACGCCAATGCCTCCAGGATTCGCCAGATCAACCTGGATGATCCCGATCATTTTATGGCTTCAGAAAATATATTTGAAGTAGCTAAAGAAAAAGGATGGTGGAACGAAGATGAAGAACCTTTTGAGTTTTGCTATGCCTATGCCCCTGATAGCCGCAATTCTATTGCTTCCAGGCGCCGTGAATGGAGAGCCCTGGATCTGCTTGCTCCTTCACTTAATCTGAATCCTACTTCCGAAAATTACCCCTTCTCGGTAAAGCCCGATGAAAAGGTTACCCTGAGCGACCTTGTTATGGTGTTTAAGGACTATTATCAGGGAACCCCTTACGATATGAGAAGAAATACCACTGTGGAGAATGAAGAGGGTAAGCAGGTGATATCCCCACTGGCCAACCCTTTCATGCCGTATGATCAGCTGGCCATTGAAGACGTCAGCGGAAGCTGGTACAGCGTAAACGAGGAGACCGGTGATATTCGCTTTTTGGGAGAAAGGACCATTGCCAGGTGGTACACCATGTATGGTACCATCATCCAATGCCGCAGCTGGCTTCCTGATGAAATAGGGGGTGTGGTATGGCTGGCCCAGGATAACATCGCTTCTTCTATCTATATACCAGTTTTTGCCGGAACCAACAAGCTGCCTTCTTCTTACAGCAAACCCGGCCGCACCAATGGCTATACCCGTGAATCGGCATGGTGGGCCTTCAACCGGCTGGGTACACTGGCTGCTCAACGCTGGGGCGACATGCATAAAGACATAGATAAGGTATGGGTCCCCTGGCAGCAAGATCTTTTCGAAAATCAGGATGAGGTCGACCGTAAAGCCCAGGAGCTTTATAAGCAGGATCCCGATAAGGCCGAGGAATTCCTGACCAACTACACCAACGAATGGGGCAACAGAGTGGTTGAGAAAGCCTGGAACCTTGGCGATGAGCTTTGGACCAAATACGATGAAAAATTCTAAAAGCCATTAAACGCTTTCTCCGCGGGAAAGTCATAATGAAGTCCGGGCATTTTTATATGTCCGGACTTTTTTTGATTTGGGGTAAAATGTATCTTGAATTATCTTTGTTTAAAACATGAACGAAATGTATAAAAAAGGATTTGCCAGCGATAACAACTCCGGAGTCCATCCGGAAATCATGTTTGCTTTGAGTGAAGCCAACAAAGCCCATACCGTGGCATACGGCGATGACCCTTATACGAAGGAGGCTATAAAAAGAATCCGGGATCATCTGGGAGAAGATGTCGAAGTGTATTTTGTTTTTCTTGGCACGGCAGCCAATGTACTTGGCATAGGGGCAATGACCGAATCGTTTCATTCGGTGATCTGCGCTGAAACAGCTCACATTCATGAGGACGAGTGTGGAGCACCGGAAAAGTTCAATGGTTTCAAGTTGCTGCCTGTGGAAACCGACGACGGAAAACTGACAGTTGATGCCATCAGGCCTCATGTAAAGGGCGTGGGATTTGAGCATCATTCCCAACCCCGCATTGTTTCCATCACCCAGGCCACTGAGCTGGGCACCGTCTACAAGCCTGAAGAGATCAGGGAGATATGCGATTATGCACATGCTAACGGCATGTATGTGCACATGGACGGGGCAAGAATCGCCAACGCAGCCGTATCTATGGGAGTTACAATGAGCGAGATCACCGGGGATGTGGGAATAGATGTGCTGTCTCTGGGAGGTACCAAGAACGGGCTGATGTACGGTGAAGCCATTGTCTTTTTTAACGACACGGCGCGGGAAGAATTCAAGTACATGAGAAAGCAGGGCATGCAACTTGCCTCCAAGATGCGTTTTATCTCAGCCCAGTTTCTGCGCTATCTTTCTAACGGCCTTTGGCAGGAGACTGCCGGCCATGCCAACGAGATGGCCCGGCTGTTGGCCGACGAAGCTTCTAAAATACCGGGGGTCGAGATAACTCAAAAAGTAGAAGCAAACGGTGTTTTTGCCAGGGTGCCCAGGGAGATCATTCCCGAGCTTCAGAAGGAATATTTCTTTTATATATGGGACGAACCCCGTTCAGTAGTCCGCTGGATGACCTCTTTCGATACCACCGAATATGAGGTGAAAGGGTTTGTGGAACTTATCCGGAAGCTGACGAAAAAGAAGAAGTGAGTTGTGAGAGGTACGAAGTAATTAGTAATTAGCAAGCTCACTACTTCTTCACTCGCGTGGCATCAGCAGCGAACTGTCCCCGTAGCTCAGGAACCGGAAATCGTGGTTCAGGGCATAGTCATAGATTCTTTTCCAGTCGTCACCGACAAAGGCAGCAATCAACATCAACAGGGTGCTTTTGGGTTGGTGAAAATTGGTGATCAAGGCCCGGGTCATCTTGAACGGATATCCGGGAGCGATCATGATCCGGGTGCTGGCCTGCAGGTATTGCTGCCCTTTATGATTCAGATAATCTCTGATATTTTCCAGGGCCTGGCGGGCAGATATGTCTTTTTCAAGCTTTGTATGTTCCCATTGATCCAGCATGATGGAGCTCTCTTGCCCTGTGAAACCCTCCAGTTTCATCCCGATCCAGTAAAGGCTTTCCAGGGTACGCAGACTGGTGGTTCCCACCGGCAGAATCATGGGATAGTGGGCAATGAGCTTATCCAGGGTTGGGATCGAGACTTCAAAATGTTCCATATGCATGGTATGCTGGTCGATGGTTTCGGCCTTGACAGGCTGAAAGGTCCCTGCACCTACATGTAGCGTAATTTCGGTGTCTTCTATGCCCTTTTCGCGAAGCTCTTTCAGCACCCGGCCGGTAAAATGGAGGCCCGCTGTGGGAGCTGCCACGGATCCTTTTACCCTGGAATAGACTGTCTGATAACGTTGTTTGTCTACCGCTTCGCTTTCTCTCTTCAGATAGGGCGGGATGGGAACCTTACCCATGAGATCCAGAATCTGACCAAAGGTTACGGCGGGGTGGGTCCAGGTAAATTCAACTGTTACATGGTCTTTTTGGCGGTCCAACAGCCTGGCATGCAATCCGACCTGCCTGCCGTCTACCTGAAAGGTGTGGCTGAGCACCTGCCCCTTCCATTTTTTCAGATTGCCCACCAGGCATTTCCAGACAACCGAGTGTGTCTGTTGAAATGCTTGTGCATAATCGGCCGGCCGCAAAGGTTCCAGACAAAATATTTCGATGGCAGCACCCGTCTCTTTTCTGAATGGCAGGCGGGCATACACCACCTTTGCATTGTTATAAACCATCAAAAAATTCGATGGTATATGACGGGAAATGTGCTCAAAGACATCCTTTTCTATGGCTCCCTGTCTGTAAATTAGCAGGTTGGAGCGTTCCCGCTCTGACATAGGATACTTGGGAATGCGCTCTTCCGGAAGATGATAATCAAATTTCCCGGTAGCTAGCTTTTTTTGATGACTCATTTTTTATCGTTTGGAGTGCAAAATTAGTTAATTTTGTCATTCTCTATAAGCAGTGAATATTTAACACCCATTATTGTTTCATCCTATAATTACAAGAACATGAAATTAAGAGAAGGCGACCGGGTTAAATTTTTGAATGATACAGGCGGAGGGACAGTCACAAAGGTTCTGAAGGGGGATATGGTTCAGGTACTTACCGAAGATGGCTTTGAGGTACCGGTTCTTTCGGAGGAGCTGATAAAGACGGAAGAGGAACAACCGGAAGAAGAAGTGGATGGTCAGCAGCAGGAAGAAGAGATGGAAGAGGAGAGCTATGATGCATTTGAGGAGGCGGCTCCTGACACCGATACCCTATCCTCTGCCGCCGATCCGGGCAATCACCTTTATTTTGCCTTTGTGCCAATGGATACATCCCATCCGGAAAATGGCGATTTGGAATCTTACCTGATCAACGACTCCGATTTTTACATATTTTATTCGATTCTGCTTAAGCGGGATAATGCCTGGGTTTATTTTGCCTCAGGCAATCTGGAAGACAACATGAAGACCTTCATCAAGACTATTGAACAGGAGCGATTCAACGAGATCGGCCATTTCCGGTTTCAGTTTATCTTCTACCAGAAAGGCTTTTTCCACCCGCTCAGCCCCCTGGAGATGGATCTGAACGTGCATCCCAGGAAATTTTTTAAGAGCACTGCCTATACGCAGAATGATTTCTTCGAGGAACCGGCTATGATCATGGAACTTAAGCAGGAGGAGGCTCTTAGCCGCAAGCTTGCATCGCTCAGTTCTGAGGAAATAGCCAGGGCGGTTGAAGAAAAAGAAGGCGGGGAAGATTCAAAGCGCTCCGGGCTAAGGCATTCGAAGCCGGATGATACCGAGGAGGTGGATCTGCATATTGAAGAGCTGGTAGACAAACCCAAAGAGTTGAGCAATCAGCAGATGCTTGATATTCAGATGAGCCGGTTTCAGACGGCCCTGGAGGGAGCCCGGAAAACCCCAAAAATCAAAAAAATTGTCTTCATCCATGGGGTTGGCAACGGGCGCTTGCGTTATGAGATCCGCAAACACCTCGACCGTTACTATCCGAATCTCGACTATCAGGATGCTTCGTTTAAAGAATATGGCTATGGAGCCACCCTGGTATTCGTTGGAAAATAAACACACGGGTGGTGCGTTTTGTTACTAGAAAAAAGTGCAGCAGGCTATTCTATCGTTTCCTGCCGTTGGTGGGAGAAGGAAAGTCCGGGCAACACAGAGCACCATGCTTCCGAAAGGGAAGATGTCTGCGAGGGCATAGAGCTGGAACAGAAAATGACGGCCCCGCGTTCCGCGGGGTAAAGGTGAAAAGGTGAGGTAAGAGCTCACCAGCATTCCGGGCGACCGGGGTGGCTGTGCAGGCTCATGGGTTGCAAGGCCATGTATACCGGCAATAGAGGGTTGCTCGCCCAATGCCGGGGGGTAGGCCGCTTAGATAAATGATAGAATTCCCGCTTTGCGGGATAACAGAACCTGGCTTACCGGCCGGCTGCACTTTTTTATCTTTTCATAATCCAAAATTTTGAAATTCCTAAATATTCCTTTTCCTTTGCACAATTATTCAAGCAGTTTTATTATCTAAAAATTGAATTTATGGTTATTGACAAACAAAAAGTGGTTTCTGTTACTTATCAGTTGAATGTGAATGATTATGATGGTGAAGTAGTTGAAACCGTTAATAATGACAAACCGCTGACTTTTCTCTATGGAGTAGGCAACATGCTGGAAAAATTCGAAGAGAACATTCAGGGGATGCAGGAAGGTGATTCATTCGATTTTAAGATCCCTTCCGAGGAAGCATATGGACAGGCTTCGGAAGACGCTATCGTTGATCTGCCAATTAATGTATTTGAAATAGAAGGCGAAATTGATCACGATCTTCTGAAAGTAGGCAATTACATCCCCATGCAGGACCAGCAGGGCAACCGCCTGGATGGCATCGTGCTTGAGGTTGGTGATGAAAAAGTAAAAATGGACTTTAACCATCCCCTGGCCGGCGACGACCTGTTTTTTAAAGGCGAAGTGCTTGATGTACGGGAAGCCACTGAAGATGAGATTAATCAGGGCTATGCGAACAAAGCCGAAGGCATCTAAACACTTTTGGAATAATTGTTGTTACGTGTTAGAAAACCAAAACCGATAATTATGAAGAAGTTATCCCTGATTCTCTTATTAACACTTTTTGCCCTGCCTACTGTCTTTGGGCAGATACAGTTTGGCGTAAAAGGCGGTATCGTGTCGGCTTCATCCAGCCTGGATAAAAACATCACGGATCTGCCAACTACGGTGGACTATGAGGAACTGAAGATGAAGGCCCAGGATGCCAAAGTCGGCTTTCAGGCCGGATTGTTTGGTCGTATCTCCCTGGCTGCCCTATATGTGCAGCCTGAGCTGTTGTTCACATCCACCAGCTCGAGGGTCAAGGTAAGCCAAATAGATACAGACAATCCGGACGCTACGGTTTCGACGGTCAAGAACCAGGAATTCAAGAAGATTGATATTCCTATTATGGTCGGCTGGAAATTCGGCCCCGCTCGTCTGCAGGCCGGTCCGGTGGGCAGCATCATGCTCGACCAGAAATCTGCCTTGGAGGCCGCCTACGACTATAAGGAAGAATTCAACGGGGCCAGCTGGGGCTACCAGGTGGGCGTGGGGCTCGACCTGCTCAATACACTCACCCTGGATGCCAAATATGAAGGAAGCCTCAGTAAGCTGGGCGAGAGTGTTACCATTGGCAACAATGATTATTCCATTGATAACCGGGCCAACCAATTCGTTGTAACCGTGGGATTGTTCTTCTAGAACCTTTCCTTTGCGTATAAGAATTTATAAACAGCCACTGCAATGCCCTTTTGCAGTGGCTGTTTATAATTCATGGAGTGGTGTTGATATCTTTTCTGGTCTATAAAATAGATCGACTCGTCACCACAAAATATGAATCCGTCACTTTATTCGTTTATCTCGGCGTAAATCATTCAACATCTACTCTTTATCATTGTCTTATGGATTACTTTTGCGGCTCAATTTTTCCGTAATTTAGCCCACTCTTACGGGGTTAATTTCGGATGATCGTTTGATTATAAAGATAGGGGTTTATGGGACTTAGAGCCATTAATAAACAGGTAATCGCTTTGATACTGATTTTTTTTGCAGAGATCTTCATTTCTCTGTCGGAGAGGTCTATGTCACTGGATCCGGAATCCGGTGTAGCGGGAAATGCCATTTCGCAGAGGCTGCGTAATGAGATCTCTTCTTATCCGGAAGTGGCCGAGCCTGAAGAGCGGATAAAGGATTTTCTGGAAAAGTGGAACATAGCAGGTGCCTCGGTGGCGATCACCAAAAATGAGCGCTTGATTTACGCCAAAGGGTTTGGTTATGCCGACCGTGGAAATGATATCCGGGTAACCCCCAAGCATCTGTTTCGTGTGGCCAGTGTTTCCAAGCTGATCACAGCCGTAACCGTAATGCATCTAAAGGAAGAGGGATCGTTAGAACTGAACGATCAGGTTTTCGGAAAAGAAGGCATCCTTGATGGTCCGGAGTTTCAAAATATACGGGACCCCCGGGTCCGGAATATCACCATCTACCACTTATTGACTCATTCGGCAGGGTGGGATAAATATAGCGGTGATCCGGTTTTTATGCCTTATGCCATAAAACGGGAAATGAATACACCTCTGCCCCTGGACCTTGAGACAACCATCCGCTATACCTTGAGCAAAAGGACTCTTGACTTCACCCCCGGCACCCGCAGCTCCTATTCGAACCTGGGTTACGCGGTACTGGGTAAAGTCATTGAGCAAGTCACCGGTATGGAATATGAGTCGTACGTCATATCCCGTATCCTCAATCCCATTGGCATCTATGACATGCACCTGGGCCATGCCATGGCCGAGAAACGGTACCCCAATGAGGTGAAGTACTATTCCAATTCACCCTATCATACGACCCTTTCATCCTTCGATTACCGCAAGAAGGTACCCAGATACTATGGAGGCAATAATCTGGAGGTGCTTGGGGCGGCAGGAGCCTGGATCGCTTCTCCTGCTGAGTTGGTGAAGCTCCTGGTACACATCAACGGCAAGTCCGGCAAGAAAGATATCCTTAGTGATAGCACCCTGCACCAGATGACCCATACCAAGCCAGGCATCAAACCCATAGGTTGGGTGAGTGCCTCCTATGACGGCATTTGGAAACGATCCGGCACGCTCTCGGGTACATCTGCCCTGATGAAAAAAGGACGAGATGGCTACTCCTGGGTTATGGTAGTGAATACCAGCACAGGTCAGGGACATGATTTTACTTACCGGATCGATGATCTAATGACCAATTTCATTGATCAGGTGGAGCAATGGCCCGACCATGACTTGTTTTTCTACTCTCCCCCCAGGCCCCTCTTTGCTTATACGAAGGACGGTGGTGATATTCTTTAGAGCATCCTTCGCTAGTGAGGTTTTCACCATGCTCTCAAGCTATGAGCCAATACGGGATCTTTGCGACCGGATTGCTGCATTCTAAAAAATATTATTATTTTTGTTAAAAACCTAATGCAGCAATATACCGGTATTCCTATATCGCATAGATCCCACATTCATGGCATCTGAAAATAATATGCTACAAAAAAAGAAGGTGCTGGGCTCGGTCAGCCTGTTCAGGGATTGTTCAAGACAGATGCTTGACGAGATTGCCACTTCCCTGGAAGAGATTCAGTTCGGATCTGATCAGGTAGTTTTCAATAAAGGCGACCGGTTGCAGGCACTTTATATCATCGAAGGGGGCAAGGTGAAGGCTCACGATGGCAGCTACCTTTTTGCCGAATTCGGAGCCAACCAATTTTTCGGGGAGTATTCCCTGATTGATTCATCCATCCGGTCGGCCTCGGTGACTACCCTGGAACCCACAACCCTGCTGCGGCTCGAGAAAAACAAATTTGACAAACTGATTGAGCAACATCCTCATTTTGCCCGAGGCATCATGATCTCACTGATTAGCAGGCTCCGCAGCAACAATGTTCTGGAAGAAGAACTGGCCCAAAAAAGCCAGGAACTGAGCAGAGAAAAAGAAGAAATAGAGCGCAGAAAAAGCAAGTTGGAAAAGTTAAATGCCAACAAGGATAAATTCTTTTCTATTATAGCCCATGATCTTAAAAATCCCTTCAATACGATCATGGGGCTTTCCGAATTGTTGCTTTATAACCTGGAACATTATCCTAAAGAAAAGATCCGGGAGTTTGTCACCCAGATTTATAATTATTCCACCCATACCTATACCTTGCTGGACAACTTGTTGCAATGGGCCCGTTCCCAGACACAACAAATGGAAGTGCAACCTGATTTTATTGACCTGGAGGCACTTATACATGATAACATCAACCTGTTGACCAACAAAGCAGAAGAAAAGAACATTGCTTTGGAAGCCGATATAGATCAGGAGGCCCGTCAGGCTTTTGCCGACGAAAATATGATTAACACGGTGATCCGAAACTTGTTGTCCAATGCCATCAAATTCACACCCGATAATGGCCTTGTTAGGATACACACCCGCAGCCAGCATGGAGAAGTGGTTCTTTCAATAATCGACAATGGAGTGGGTATTTCGAAGGAAAACATCTCAAAACTTTTTGATCTGAAAACCAGCTACTCCACCCACGGCACCCATTCAGAAAAAGGTACAGGCCTGGGACTTCTCTTGTGTAGGGAGTTTGTCCAGATGAACGGTGGCCGTATCTGGGTAGAAAGCGAACCCGGCGAAGGGAGCACCTTCTCTTTTAGCCTGTCTGAATCAAACGGGAGTACGTAAACGGATTAAATGAAAACGCGCTATGAAGACCTTCCAGAAGGATTATATCATAAAGGCCCCACCTGAAGAAGTATACACCGCTCTTACCAACCCTTTCACCATCGAGTTGTGGACAGGCTATCCGGCTGTAATGGAAGAGAAGGAAGGCATAGAATTTTCCATGTGGGAGGGTGATATACAGGGACGCATCCTTCAGCTGGAAAAGAATCGCAAGATTGTGCAGGAGTGGTATTTTGGTGAAGAATATCCTCCGTCCACAGTCACAATTCTTCTGTTTAAGCATAACAAGGGCACGAAAGCCAGGGTAATCCATGAGCATATTCCCGATGAAGCCTATGAAAATATGCGGGAGGGATGGAATGATAATTATTTTGGAAATCTAAAGCGCTTTTTTGATCTATAAAAGAACCCGGCCTGACGCCGGGTTCTCCTGTCTATCTTTTTTCTTCGAAGGCTTCCCTTGTCAGGCGGGTGACTGTTTTTGCCCCGGTATCCTTCAATTTTGAGTTGATCCCTGGCAGGTATTTTCGCAAAACACGGTCTGTGAGGGTGGTATATTGCTCTACTTTTTGCTCAAAGTATCGCAATCGTTCCATCTGCGATTGGGTTGGCCGTCCCAGATAATTGATCATGGCGCCATAGAGGCCGGCCAGTTCTTCCCTGAGCTTCTTTTCTGCTCCCAGGCGCGAAGCTTCGCCCGTATTAACCAGGTGTCCTTTGATTGTCGTCAATGTGTCTTCCAGGCTTTGGATTAATGCCCGGAGGTTCTCATCGCTCCTCTCTGATTCTGTCGAGCCGAATTGTTCGCACACATCATCTATTTGTTCCACCAGAAAAGCCAACTCTTCAATCAGATCATATGCCAGCGTAACGTGTTCAAGACGAACCTGCCGGTCAGCAAGGCTATGCCGGGAGGAAGGATCGAAGCGCAGGTTAAACCGTCCTTCTGCCACCTGGTTGTTTTTAACAATCTTTATCGTGTATGGACCGGGTTTCATTGAGGGGCCCTGCATAGCGCCAAAGGCAAGGGAATTGGCTCTGGCGACTTTGGGAGGCTCTTTCCGGAGTTTCAGTTCCACCCTGTTGATACCTCTTCGCTTTGAAGCAGGCAGGGTGTGAGTTTTTTCATCCTTTTCGTTGTATACTTCCAGATGCATGTCACCAAAAATATGTCGTTTCTTAAGATAATAGGTGATCATAATTGACTGGGAAGGATTCCTGCCTGCAAATTCCGCATCGCCGGAGAAGTTCTGCTTAAATCCTGAATACTGAATGTAGTTGTCTCTGGAAGGCAGAAAGGAGAGGTCGGATTGCAAAACTTCAGTTGTCAGATGGCGCAAGGGAGTTATATCATCCAGGATAATGATGCCACGGCCATGGGTTGCCAGGATCAGGTCGTGTGTCTGAGGCTGGAGATACATATCCCGCACAGCTACCGGGGGCATGTTCCCCCGGAAGGGAGCCCAGGAATCACCCCCATCGATGCTCAGATAGAGTCCGAACTCGGTCCCCAGGAAAAGCAGATCGGGTTGCACCGGATCCTGAAGAACCACATGGCAGTATCCTTTAATATTACTGGTTGTCAGCGACTTCCATGATTGGCCATAGTCGTTGGTCCTGTATACATAGGGTTTTTTATCGCCGTGGCGGTGGCCGTCGAAAGTAACGAAGGCTGTTGCGGCATTATGCTTGCCGGGTTCAACATAGGAGCACCAGGTCGTCGGGGGCAGGCTGTCGATGTATCCCACCGTGTTGCTCCAGTTCTGTCCTCCGTCACGGGTTACCTGCAGGTTTCCATCATCCGTGCCAGCCCATATCACCTGGCTGTCCAGGGGCGATTCGCCGATGGTGTATATGGTACAATGGTTCTCGGCTGAGGAATTATCGGTGGTTATACCTCCCGATTCTGATTGTTTTTGCTTTTGGGGGTCATCGGTGGTCAAATCAGGGGAGATTCTGTTCCAGGTATCGCCCTGATCGGTGGAGCGGAAGAGATGCTGAGCTCCCACGAACATGGCGCCCGATGCCTGACCAAAAGTTACCGGGGTATCCCAGTTGAAGCGAAGCTTACCGGAGGCATCGTCACCGTAAGGTCTTATACTTTTCACTTCCCTGGAATCGCGGTAATACCGGTTGATATTACCTCCCTGCGACTGCCAGTATATCACCTGTTCGTCGTTGGGGTCGGGGAATACGTAAAAACCGTCACCGCCTCCGATGTTGCTCCAGTCACTATTTTCGATGCCGCCGGGGCTTGCCGAAGGCCCCATCCAGGAGCCGTTGTCCTGCAATCCTCCATATATATGGTAGGGGGAGCGG
>P_1C_Sed_2_UnCtyDRAFT_1000268_pt1 | contig 16499 bp, 4 predicted proteins | sample Pon1CUnioCityCA_4_FD_10229 | JGI IMG/M metagenome (IMG submission 10229) | reverse complement strand
CAGCACACAATTGGAAACCGAGCCGGAGGCCAACAAACGCTCCTATTTCGACCTGTTCCCGAGCCTTTCAGTCAGTTATGACATCAACAAGCAAAACAGCATCCAGGCCAGCTACAGCAGAAGGCTCGACAGGCCGTATTTCAGGGAACTGAATCCCTACAATACCTTCAACAACGACCGCAACTACCGCACCGGCAACCCCAACCTCAACCCCGAATTTACCGGGGCCTGGGACCTGGGATACGTCTACAACAAGGAACACACCTCATTCTATGTAGGATCCTTCTACAGGCGCACGGTCAACGAGATCGAAAATGTGGATACGGTAAATACCCAGGGCATCACCATATCCAAGCCCTTCAACCTGGCTTCACGCGACAATTTCGGCATCGAAGCCCGCTACAGCACCCGGGTTTACGACTGGTGGAACATCAACCTCAGCAGTTATTTTTACCGGGGCAGCACCAGCGGCTCGGGCTTTGGCGAAGACCTGAACAGCTCTACCTACACGATGGATGCCAGCTTACGACTGGAGTTTGATGTCAGGGACTGGTTCGAGATGCAGATCAACGGCGATTACCGGGCTCCCGAAGATGAGGGACAGGACCGCGAACGGGCTATGTATGGTATCAACCTGGGCTTGCGGAAAGAAATCCTCAACGAGAAAGGCAACCTTTCCCTGAGCATCCGCGATGTGTTCAACACCGAACGCTACCGCAGCCACACAGTAGGCAACAACTTCACCGCCGATCAAATGTTCCGCTGGAGGGAAGGACCCGTCTTCTCCCTCTCCTTCTCATACCAACTTAAGGATACCGATGCTCAGCGCCGGCAAGGCTCCATCCTGAACGAAGGAAGAGGTGAATGAAATGAAGTATGACTGGGAAATTGCAATGCATGAACGAATCCCTGGTGCGTTGTTTGAGCTAAAACATACGATTATTTGTACAAAACAGAGATGCATGATCCAAACAGTGCATTATTCAAGCTATTCAGAAGTTCTTTTAATTTAGAAGGGTCTGTCTGATTTTTACAATACTTTATGGTTGGGGTGTTGTAACTTGCTGTCTATAGACATTTCAAAAAAGGACCATCACCCAATCAGCGGAGGATAAGCTTTGGACTATAGTTTTGCACCCGGATCAACACCCCAGGACGGTCGCGCGCGCCGCATGTTCAACAGACGGGCGGATACAACCCTCATCCGTGCCAACGGCCGGCGAAATACTGTACGGCAGTTTATTCGTCATATAGCCACCAGCGGCAGCATCACCCGTCCGGTAGATGATCACCTGATCGCCACCCATGCCAACAGCCAGGGCTTTTTGTTCATCGCTCTTTTCCAGGGACAGAATGGCGCTACCCGCTATGAGACCATCCAATCCGCCATCGATGAACCTTCCAAATCCATCGAGATTGACGATGCCACCATTGGCTACAGTGCCGGCGATCCCATCACCAAAGCCTTCCATATAAAAGGATGCAACATAGGCCGGGCCACCCCCTTCCTCCATAAATTGAAAGAAGCCCTGGGAGATCACGTCCATGTCACCGCCCCCAAACATTTCCATTATCTCTTCTGGCTTTCCCGCCTGGGTATCTTTGAAGGCTTATCCTACGAATTCAACATCAACAGGCCTACACCCTTCGCAACACGGGCCGATGTGCTTTCTGCTTTTCAGTCGGGTGGATTCAGCTTCTACGACGGGTCTGCTATACCCAACAACGAGTGGAACGGGTGGTTGCCCCGCCGGTTGTCCACTAACGAGCTAAAAAGGAGAACGCGTAAAAGCAGGGCGCTTCGGATAACCCTGGGTACTTCCGTCGGGCAGACTAATACCCTGCAGGCTGATATTGGATTTCGCGTAACACCCAACAGGTTCACCTACACCATCGAATACCCCAACCCCGGGGCGGTCCCCGGTGATACCGCCGGCCGGGAAGCGGCTTTGAACAATACACTCAACAATGATGATACGTTTGATTCATCTCACGATTACCCTACCTACGAAAGATGGGGGTACTCCAGCATGGCCGATTTCATAGCCGGCTATACATGGACCTTCGCTAAAAACGGAAACAAACTTATATGCCGGGGAAGAAGGTACGAATATACCGTCTTGCCTCCCATCGTGGATGTGAGCACAGGCCATTTCATATTCAATTTTTATCCCAACAGCGGTTCCTCCCACTCCCCCATCACCAATCTGCAGGTAACCGACAATCAATTCTTTGAAACCGTTTAGAGACCATGGAAGACCAAAGAAATACTATAGAGGTGATTGCCGAGCAGTTCCTGCTGGCCCTGGAACCCCTGACCGCCTCTTTCGATTCAGAAGAGGCTTTCAAAGACTTTTTGGCTGACCTGGGCTGGGATTTCAGCTCAGTGCCAACTGCCCTGAACAACCTGCAGGCACCCCTGACACAGACCCTCTCTGCCATCTCGGAAGAGGGCGCCTTCGAGACTTCTGACGTACAGGAGATCATTAAAAGCCTGGGCACAGCCTTTAAAGCCATCTACGAACTGAAAAATGCCGGGGGTCTCGCCACGGAGTTCAAAAACGAATTTCCACAACAACTCATTCAATACCTGCTGGTTGAGTACATGCTCAAGCACCAGCCCAAAATCGGGAACCTTTTCATGAGCCTGGGAATCATCCGGCTTGAAGACATCCCTGCATCCGGCAGCCGGCTGGCCTATCGCAAAAGGATTTTTGCCTTCAGTGAATTCAAAGATCTCTTCTCCGACCCCCTGAACTACATAAGAAGTACCTATCATTGGGATCAGTCCGATTTCCGGGGCGAAATGGTCCTGAACCACCTCTACGAACTGTTCACTGCCTGGGGTATTGACAGCTATCCCCAGGCCCTGGAAGAGACCCTACTCAACCAATTGAACCAGGGAGCCGTTGACCCGGATAAAACGTATGGTTACAGTTTGAAGATCAACCTCATTGAAGATTCCACCGACGCAGCCCAATTCAACATAGGGATTGGGTTGTTCATACTGCCCGAGACAGGGTCCGACAAACCCGGATTCATGCTTTTGCCCTATGCTTCCGGGGAAGTCTCGGAGACATTCAGCCTGACAGATTCTCTTTCGCTGGGACTGGAAGGGGATCTCGATCTGACCGGTGGTGTTGGAATCCTGGTGCGACCCGGACAGGAAACAGAGCTCAAAACCGGTTTTGGAGCAGGAGGCCCGTCAAGCATATCCGGTAAATTCGGGGTATTACTGGCATTGAAGCAACCGGGCGAGCCATTCACCCTCTTTGGCAAACCCGATGCCAGCCGCCTGGAAGTAGCCGGTGTATCCACCAAAGGAGGCATTCGCTTTCATACCGGCGGTAAGCTGGAGGTCTTTACTGAGTTTGCCCTGGAGAAGGGAAAGATCGTCATCAAACCCGATCCGGAGGAGGCCGACAGCTTCCTCTCCAAGATATTTCCGGAAGAGGGTATAGAGATAGAATTTGACCTGACAGTTGGCTTCTCCACGAAGCAGGGCATATACTTCAGCGGCTCAGGCGGCCTGGAGATAGCCCTGCCGGTGCACCTCAGCCTCGGTCCTGTGGATATCCAGTCGGCAACCATTGCCCTCAAACTCAAACCGGGAGATGGATCCACCACCCTGCCCCTGGAGCTGGGTTCCACCATAAAAGCCGACTTTGCCGTGCTAAAAGGGGTTGTGGAGAACATCGGCATGAAGGTCAATTTCGATTTCCCCGACGACGGGAACGGCAACCTGGGCCCCCTCGACCTGTCGCTGGCCTTTAAGCCGCCCAACGGGGTAGGCTTGTCAGTGGATGCCGGCGTGGTCAAAGGAGGCGGATACCTGTATTTTGATTTCGACCGCCAGGAATATGCCGGTGCCCTGGAGCTGACCTTTAGTGAGATCGTCTCGCTCAAAGCCATCGGCCTGATCACCACCCGCATGCCCGACGGCTCCAAAGGCTTCTCCCTGTTGGTGATCATCACGGCTGAGTTTGGTTCCGGCATACAACTGGGCTTTGGTTTTGTGTTGCTTGGCGTGGGTGGTTTGCTGGGGCTGAACCGCACCATGCGCCTGCAGCCACTGGCTGAAGGGGTCCGCACCGGCGGCATCAACGGCATCATGTTCCCCGACAACGTGGTGGAAAATGCGCCGCGCATCATCAGCGACCTCAAAAAATATTTTCCGGCAGAACAGGATACCTTCCTGATCGGCCCAATGGCTAAGCTGGGCTGGGGCACACCGGCACTGATCTCGGTTTCCCTGGGTATCATCATAGAGATACCCGGCAACATAGCGATCCTGGGTGTCATCAAGGTAGCTCTGCCTACAGAAGAACAGGCCCTGCTGATCCTGCAGGTGAACTTCATCGGTGCCATTGAATTCGACAAAGACAGGCTGTGGTTCTTTGCCAGCATGTATGACTCGAGAATCCTGTACATCACCATTGAGGGGGAGATGGGTCTGCTTGTGGGATGGGGCGATAATCCCGATTTCGTCTCCAGCGTGGGCGGATTCCATCCGGTGTTCAGTCCCCCGCCCCTGCCCTTCCCCAGCCCTAAGCGCGTCTCCTTCAACATACTGAACGAGTCATGGGGCAAAGTCAGGGTGATGGGCTATTTCGCCGTAACATCCAATACAGCACAGTTCGGAGCGCGGGTGGAGATATTCTTCGGCTTCAGCGCCTTCAAGATCGACGGCCACCTGGGTTTCGACGCCCTCTTTCAGTTCTCTCCCTTCTACTTCATCATACAGATATCCAGCAAATTTTCAGTCAAGGTTTTCGGCGCCGGGCTGTTTAGCGTGAAAGTCAAGATGTCGCTGGAAGGGCCAACTCCCTGGCGTGCCAAAGGTACGGGCTCCATCTCCCTTCTCTTCTTCGACATCGACGTAGATTTCGATAAGACATGGGGCGACAAAGCCAATACCACCCTGCCTCCCATCAAAGTGCTACCATTGCTGGCAGAGGAGATCAACAAGCTGGAAAACTGGCGGGCCATACCACCTGCGGGTAACAACATAGCCGTCTCCCTCCGTAAACTCGACGAGGAGGAAGGCAGCGAAAGCAGTGAAGAGACCAATGGCAAAGAGACTCCAGTAGTGCTGCATCCGTTGGGTACACTGCAATTGAGTCAGCGCCGGATTCCCCTTCACATCAAACTGGATAAGGTGGGCAATCAGAAACCCAGCGATGCCAATAAGTTTAGCCTTAAACCCGAAACAAGTGCCCTTGAGAAAGAAGACATCCTGAAGGAAGACTTTGCCCCGGCCCAGTATCGGGATATGGATTCGCAGAAGAAACTGTCGGTTCCGTCCTATCAGAAACTGGACGCCGGCATGTCGCTGAGCGCCGAAGGAAAAAGCCTGACCACCGGCCGGGCAGTGAAACGCATGGTGCGTTATGAACTACTAACCATTGACAACCAATACAAGCACAACCTGTTGAAATTTGTATTCTTCATCGGGGTGCTGTTCAAACACCTGCTAAAAGCTAATGCCGCTGCCAGGGCATCTGTTTCGTACCGGGTGAAGAAACAGTTTGAGCCAGGTGACGAACGCATCCATGTGACACCCGCCGGATATTCGGTGGCCTTTACCGATACCAACAAACCCGTGAACGGGCCGGAAGCATCATTCTCCAGCGAAGCCATGGCCCGGGAATATATGAATGAACAGTTAAGCATGAATCCCAATCTTGCCGGAAACGTGCATGTTGTACCACAAACCGAACTGAATCCTGAATCATGAGCAACCTCCTGAACACATACACCTTTTTGCCCTGGTTGCGTTCCGGGCTGGCCAACAGCATCAGCGCCACCGACATGGATGAAGATGTGAAGCTCCGGGCCGAGATCTCCATACCCATCACCATTGAAGGACAGCCGGTGGAAGGCGATGCTCCCCTGACCCAAACCATCGACAAAAAGATCCAGCTATACGGGCCCGGCGATATCGTGGGCATCGACAGAAAAACCATTGTCAAAACAGACCCCCTGGATAAAATCACCAATTTTGAGCCCAACTACCTGCCTTACATCGATTTTTACGACGAAGATTTTCCCTGGCGCTACACGCCGGCTGCACCCGACACCGCGAACGACCGGCTCAGACCCTGGATCATGCTGGTGGTACTGGATGAGTCAGAATTCAAGGAAGGTAAAAACATCAAAGAAAAGCCCCTGCCCTACATACAGCTGGAATCAGAGGCAGCGGGTGTTTTCCCGCCGGCCGGCGAGCTGTGGGCCTGGGCCCATGTGCATGTCAATGAAGGATTGATGGATTCCATTGTGGCCGGTAATGCCGATAACCCATCGGTCATCAGCAAGTTCAAACAGGTGTTGAATGAGAACCCGGACCAGGCCTACTCCCGGATCCTTTGCCCGAGAAAACTGGCACCCAACACCTCCTATCATGCCTTCCTGGTGCCGGTATACGAGACCGGACGACTGGCCGGCCTGGGGCTGGATCCCGGCAAAGCACCCTTCGCCACCCTGGCGGGTTGGGAGGCATACCCGGAAGGAACGAAGGAGTCGCCTTCCCATTATCCCTACTACCACCGGTGGTATTTCAGAACAAGTGCCGTAGGGGATTTTGAATACCTGGTGAGGCTGCTCGAGCCCCAACCCATGGACAGCAGGGTAGGAAAACGCGATATGGACGTTCAGCAGCCGGGTTATAACATCGACGGGATCACAGAGCCTGAATTGAACGGAATCCTCAGGCTGGGAGGTGCCCTCAAAGTACCCGAAGAAGCACTCACTGAAGAGGAAAAAAATACAGCCGAAAAATATGACAACTGGGATTCGGATTACCCACACCCCTTCCAGAGCGACCTGGCCGGTTTTGTGAACCTTCGGGAAGCATACACCCGCAACAATGCTGCCCAGGCCAACAACGACAGCGGACTGGACAAAATAGCAGGCGATCCCGACCCATTGATCACTCCCCCCATTTATGGACAATGGCATGCCCTGACCAACAGGCTGCTTACCCAAACCGACGGATCACCAGCCCCCAACCGCCAAAACTGGCTGCACAACCTGAACCTGGATCCCCGATACCGCGTTTCCGCAGGCTTCGGAACCCGGGTGGTGCAGGATAATCAGGAAAACTACATGAATGCCGCATGGAAGCAAATCGGCGATGTACTGGAGGCCAACCGGCAGATGAGGCAATCACAGCTCTCACTCGAAACAACAAGAAGCTGGTATCACAGACACCTATACCCGGTGCGCAATATGTATTCCGAGAAAGCACTGCGTTTAACCAGTCCCCTCCAGACCAGGGTCCTTACCCGGGGGCTGACGGTGAAAGGCCATATCAAACAAAGCCGGGTGCCGGAAGCCATCGCTTCAACCACCGCCCGAAGGATCACCCGCCCCCAGGGCAGGCTGTCTAAAAGGCTTCCTTTCACCCAAAACATCCATCCCTTCAACCTTTTCGAGCGAATCAACAAAGAGGAGGTGAGGCCGGTGGCGCCCAAAACACTCTCGCCTGAATTACCAACCCACGACAAAATAGCCGAAGAGAAAGCCCCTTCCGGGCTCCATCCCAAACTGGCCCGGTGGCTTCTTCAAAACAAGTGGCTGGAATGGGTGCTCATCGCTGTGGCCGTGGTCATCCTGCTGCTCATATGGATACTGAAACCGGGTGTTCCCATAACCAGCATAGCAGGTGGTGTGGTAGCAGCTATCCTGGGCCTCATCTGGTACATGATCAGTCAGATAAGAAAACTGAAAGGCTGGGATGCCGCAAGGGAATCATCCATGACACCGGATGCTGTGGATGATATGCCCAAATCACCCAATTTTAAAGTAACCCGGGTAGGCGATGGTTTTCGCCCCCGTCGCCTCTTCTGGGACAACAAGGAATCCAGAAACTTCAAAAAGGGGCTGAAGGATGCTTTCACCCTGATGGAAGCGAGCAGGGAGGTTTCGTACGAGCCGCCTAAAAAAGATCTGAAGCTGGATGATATGGTTGCGGCTACTTTTACTGCCATTGATCCGGCCCTGACCATTCCCCGTCTGATAAAAAACCGCGTGTTCATACCGGGCTTCATCCTCGATAACCTGTTTGAAGAATTTACGGAAGCCATGGCCTATCCCGAGTTTGACACGCCCATGTACAGACCGCTGGTGAACATCTCCACCGAGCTGTTTTTGCCAAACATTCAATATGTCCCCCAAAACAGCATCACACTGCTCGAATCCAACCAGGAATTCATCGAAGCATATATGGTCGGACTGAATCACGAATTTGCCCGGGAGCTGCTCTGGAGGGAATATCCAACCGATCAGCGCGGTAGCTATTTCCGGCAATTCTGGGATGTGAGCAGCTTCTATGACGATGATACCAGCCTGAGCGAAGAAGAAATGAAAGAAAAATTACGCGACATACCCCCTGTTCACAAGTGGTCGCGAAGCTCTAAGCTGGGAGATCATGATCACCGGGAAGAAGGCCGCGACAATGAGGAGGAGCTGGTGCTGGTGATACGCGGTGAACTGCTCAAGAAATATCCCAATGCCGTGATCTATGCCCACAAAGCCAAGTGGCAGCGCGAGGATGGGGAGATCAACAACGAGGTGGAGCGTCAGCTGGTGGAATTGACACCTGAGGAGGAGGAAAACCCGCCCAAATCAAAAGTAAAAACGCCCCTCTACGAAGCCAGGGTCGATCCCGATATCCATTTCTTCGGATTCGACCTGACTGCCGGTGAAGCCGAAGGTGGCAGCGGAGAGGCCGGTGAGGAAGACCCCGGCTGGTTCTTCGTCATCAAGGAACGACCCGGTGAACCTCGCTTTGGCCTTGATATAGGCACAGAGGAAAACCTCGATGTATGGAACGACCTGTCCTGGGGTAAGCTCATGGGTGAAAACGGCGCCGGAGCATTCATCCGGATCAAAGGATCACCCTCCGACCTGAATCTGACAGAACCCGATCCGGCAGACGAATCGGAAAAAATAGCCCAGCACAATGAAGACAAACATGTTCAGTGGTCAGAGAACATGAATGCCGCTGAAATGGCTTATATACTTTACCAGTCACCCGTGATGGTGGCTGTACATGCCTCTGAAATGTTATAGACGGGTTTAACAGGTAACTAAAACAGTGCACAATGGCCGATTTCAATGATCTGAGAAAACAGCTCAATGCCTCAAGAAAGGATACCCGGGCTTCCAAACAGGATCTTTTCCTGGCCCGCGAAAGGCTTCGGAAAGCGGAACGGGAGCTCCAACAGCTGGATAGAATTTTTAACCAGGAAAATGCCGACGATGTGGAGCGACGCCATGCGCTCAACCAAAAAATCAACAGCGAGAAAGAAACCATTGCGTCCCTGCAAAACCAATATAAACAGCACCTTCAAACCGAGGCTTCCATCTATGAGCGTTTTAAGCCCTTCGCCGATCCCAGGGAGCTCATAGGCAACCTGTCCGATAACCGGCCTATACTCCTTTTCCCGTTGCGAATTGAAACGCGGTTTAAACAGGTTGAACAGGATGAGACAACGGTGCATGAGCTCTGGGTCAGAATATATCCGGATGATTGCATGATCAATACCTTTGAGTCGGTTCCATCAGAGATGGAGCTGGATAATACCGAGTTTTACTGGTCGGTCTGGTGGCAGGCGGGCGGTGTGGAAGATCAGCAGCGGGGAGCCTGGCGAACCCTGGTGAGCAGCCATGGCTCCGGGCGTTCCAAATGGCTCATTAAAAAACACCTGCCCGAAAATGAGTCGGAGGAACCCGTCAAGAGCAATCCGGAAGATGTAATCCTGGTAATCCCTGTGTACGAATATCCCCCTGCCTCAGAGCGGGATGCCATCCTTACCTACTGGCGGGATATATGGAAAGCCGGAACCAACAGCGAAAAACAGGTTGCCGCACGGAACACCCTCGTCGCCGTGGTTGGCGAAGAACGGGCAATGGAAATACAAGATAACCTGGTGCCTGATAACCTCCAAACCAAACCGGCAGGATCAAAATCCAGGGAAGAGACCAATGTACAGGCTGTTTTTCTCAAATTTCCGGAGCGAAGCACCGTAGAATCAAAATTGGATTCCTGGTCACAGGCTCCCCGGGTGGAAAACATGCCCGAACGCTTCGTGGTAACAGGCTACCAGGGGGGAGAAGATGTTTTTGAGATCATCGGCAATCCCGTACCTTCACCCCTGTATACCGGTCCGGATCCTTCCCTGGCCGATGAGGATAAGTTACAGAAAAAAGCAGGCAACTTGCATTTCGATGCCGGCATGAAATGGATGGTCGATTTTGATGAGGCCATCCGCGTAGGGATGGGCTTCAAAATAAGATTGTCGCCCGAACAGGCCAAACGGGGCTTTGACAAAATAACGGTCCTGGGCGTGCGCATGAGCGCTGACGCCGGAGAGGGAGCGGAGATCCTGTCTTCCCTTATCACCGATCACAGCAACAGCCGAAAAGGTTTTGAAGTCCTGCCCCAGGGCACAACCACCAACAACACCGATGAGGAAGGATCCGCTTACCTGAGCAGCGATGATCCCGACAGAAGCTTCAACGAACTGAAGCAGGAAAAGAATTTCGAGCCCACAGAAAAACAGCACGAAAAAGCCGATGGCCAGCTCCTGGCCGAATACCTGGGTCTGAACACAGATACCTTCCAGCACATAACCGGCAGCGGATTGCTGGATCAGCGGGATGCCTGGGCCATGAATACAGCCCTGTGGCCGGCTACTCTGGGTTATATGATGGAGAGCCTGATGAATCCTGTGTTCAGTGATGAGATGATTGAAGAAACCCGGGAATTCTTCACCCAATACGTTTCCGGACGGGGAACGATACCGGCCGTCCGCATCGGGCGGCAGCCCTATGGCATCCTGCCCGCAACAAGATTCAACAACATGCGCTGGTTCAGATCCGCCCAGAGAACCCGTCATGCAGACCACCTCATGACGCATCTTACCTATTTCTCTGCCTCGTACCTGGAAAAATTGTATGGCATCCTATACCAGATCGACCAGGACTGGGAAAGCCACCTCGACAAAGTATCCTATGTGGGCAAATCCGGCGATGCCCACCAGCTGCTGCTGGATATTCTTGGTCTGAACCCCGTTTCTGTGGATTTCTTCAGAAGATATGCCGAAAGTGTCCAGACACTCTATAACCGCTTAATCTATTATTCATTTGTCTCATCCGGCGATGAATCGGTGATTCCGGGAGGTTACCTGTCCAGTGGCATGAACCTGTTGCGGCGATTCGGATATAAAGATGATGAAATACCCAAAATTCTGGATAAACTGTTCATCAAGGACCAGGACAAGATGAGCCCCTTCCTGATAGACGACCGGCCCGTATCCGAAACGGAAAAAATCCGCAATTATATGCCCGGGGCGGATCCACCCCGCAACTATATCCAGTGGCTGATCGATGCCGCAAAACAAAACCACGATGCATTAAGAAAACAGGATGGTTTTAAGGACAATCGGCCTCCCGTGGCACTGCTCTACCTGATGCTCCATCACGCACTTGATCTAAGCTATGTGGAAGTAAGCCTTCAGTTGCACAAAACGGCCGAAATTATGAACACCGATCAGGTCAGACAGGCCCGCATCGATCCGGTATTCTTGCATGTGCAGCAAGAAAATACATCCACAGAAAGCAAATGGCAATATCTGTATAAAACCGATCAAAGGATTACCGGCAACACCAACCTACAAATAGGCGATTATATACCCCGGATCATCGGAGATTTTGAGCGTCCTGCTGCTTATATGAGCCGCATGATCAAGGCGATGGAACACCTGAAAGATGCTTCCACGGCCCGCCTGGAAAGGGCTTTCACCGAACATATCGATTGTTGTACCTACCGGCTGGACGCCTGGAAAAACGGCTTTATGAAAGCCCAGCTCGAAACCATGCGTTATACCGGGTCGGAAGAAGAAGAAAGTACCATGGATGTGCGCCCCGGTATATACCTGGGTGCCTTTGGCTACCTGGAGAACGTCCGTCCCGAACACAAAGTCATGAAACCGGCCGAACTGAGTGATGAGCTAAGGGAATATTTCGAAGGCAACGGCGAAGGCGGGCCAACCCTGATGAAAGATGAAACCAACCAGGGCTATATCATGGCACCCTCACTGAATCATGCCGTTACGGCCTCCGTCTTAAGAAACGGATATACCGCTAATGCCACCCCCTCCAATCCGGAAACACTCAAGGTTAACCTTTCCTCGGAACGAGTTCGCAAGGCCATCGGGATCATTGAAGGCATCCGGGGAGGCCAGAGCCTGGGGGCCCTCCTGGGATACCACCTCGAAAGAGGCCTGCACGAAAACCATTCGGGCATCGAACTGGATTATTATATATATCAGCTGCGCAAAGTCTTTCCCTTACGAGGCAACCGCATGCGGTCAACCTACGAAGAGGGCGCTGCAGCAGAGGTTATTGACGCGCGCAATGTGGTGGACGGCTTGAGCCTTATCAATCATATACGGAAGACAGACAACCGGAATTATCCCTTCGGAAAAAGTTTGGAGCCTGTAGAAAATCAAAGTCAGCAGAAGGCCATCGACCAGGAAGTCAACCACATCATGGACCTGAATGATGCCATTGCCGATGTGGCCATTGCCGAAAGTGTTCACCAGATCGTGCAAGGCAATTACGACCGTGGAGCTGCCACCATGGATACCTTCAGCAAAGGCCACTTTCCTCCCATACCGGATGTCATCCAAACGCCCAGAAGCGGTATCAACATCACCCATCGGTTCGGTTTGCAATTTCCAACCGGCTTGAACCATACCACCTCACCTCTGCCGGCTATAGGCATGACACCCAGAGCCATGGCAGAACCAGCCATCAACAAGTGGCTGGCCGCAGTCCTGCCCCATCCGGATAGGGTGGCCTGTCACGTTGAATACTACGACTTCAACAACGAGCTCTACGAAAGCAAAAACATCACCCAAACCGACCTGGGTATGCAACCCCTTGATATGATCTATTTCGTCGACACACAAAATACCCAGGCCATGTCATCCCTCGACGACCGGATCATGAATTACCTGATGGGCAGTACCGCCATCCGGCCGGATGCCGATATACAGATCAGCTATACCCAAACCATCCCGGGCAAAATCAACTTTTTTGAACTCAATCCGTTGTTGAACAGCCTGAGGAGCCTGATACTGCAATCCAGACCCCTGGAAGCCAATGATGTTGCGCGTCCGTCGGAAGTAAAGCTGCAGAAAAAAACCATCCAAAAGATCGACGAGACAAGGTTCCAGGATGCCCTGTCCACTGCCAACAGCCGCTTGAGCACCCTGAATGGTATACTGACCCCTTTGAAACCCCTGTTGGACGATACCGAAACCAACCGGGAGACGCTCATAGCACAAATCGATTCACTCATCACCTCGACAACCAGTGCTGTGATCCGCCTGGCTGATTATCTGCCCGAGCAGGCTGGTATTGGGTTTGCCTATGGCTGGAAAGCCAACACCTATGCAGCCATCGTAGACAGAATCCGAAGCCTCATCGATCGCTGGCAGGCCAGGCTGACCAAATATCAAGACTATATAGATGAATACAACGCCCTGGATCCCTCTACCAGCAGAAGTAAAAAAGAAGAGTTATTACGGGGAGCAGAAAGACAGGTGACAACCGAACCTACCTATCCCCTCCCCTCTGACCTCGATGCTTTTGTCGCAGACCTGAATTCCAAACGTACCAACTTCACCAATAAACTTCAAACCTTTCAGAACAGCTTGAATTCGAATATCCTTACGATATATGGACTCCTGAGCGATATACGCCCCAAGCTGGATTACGCCCGGTTCGATAATGAAAAAACCGACGTGTCAGATATCGAGGATAAAATACTGTTCTTCATCAGCGATCTCTACGACAAGCTCAAAAAACTGAGCACCACCCTGAACAACAGATTCTCCAGGGCAGGTAACCTGATATCAGCCTTAACACCCGATACAGACCCGGCCCAAAAGGTCAAAAATATACAGGCAGCAGCCAAACAACTTTTTGGCGAGGATTTTACCGTGGTGCCCGAATTCAAGGTCCAGGGGCCACCAGCCGATGAGTGGCAGAATGCCTACAACGACAGGGATACGCTTCTCTCATTCAGCGCTCCATCAAAGACCAATTTTCCGGTGGACGACTGGATGCATGGGGTAGCCCGGGTAAGAGAGAAAATAAAACATTGGGAAAACCTGGTCTTCTTAACCGAGGCTTTTGAAACCAGTGACCAGCCGCTGCATCCCCTTCAGCTTCCCTATCATCCCAATGATAGCTGGGTAGCCGTTGAGTTCCCGGAAGATTATGAGATCGACAGCGACAAAATTTTGTATACCGCACACTATGCCCAGCCTTTCAACAAATCTGAATTCCAGTGCGGACTATTGATGGATGAATGGACAGAGGTGGTGCCCTCGCGGGAAGAGACGGCAGGCATGGCCTTTCATTACGACAAGCCCAACAGCGAGCCGGCCCAGGCGATGCTTCTGGCTATGCCCTCCGATTTCAATGGTGCATGGCAATGGGAAGACCTGATGGATACCCTCCACGATACTTTTGCCCAGGCAAAAAAACGGGCAGTGGAACCCGATCATATCGATGATACCAGCTATGGCTGGTTCCTGCCGGCTGTCATCTCGTCTGTCAATGTGCACCGGCTGGCACCCTCGCTGAACCTGGCCCTGGCAGAGACCCAACTGTTCAAATATATTGATTTAACCGAAAAAGAAACCTGATATGGCCCTGAATACCTATTACGCAGTTGAAAATTTGCAGGAAGCCTTCAGAAAGCGCCTATATCCCAGCATTACTCTCTGGAACAGGCTGGAAGGCCGACCCCGGGCAGAAGATTTCAAAAGGGCCCTGAGGGCCGAAGTGAGAGATGCCCTGTGGATGCTCTCCCGCCAATGGCAGATGGGGGAATTTATGGGTGACGATGCCGGATCGCCTGTGGTGTCAAAGATACTGGCACAAACCCACACGCTGAATAAATACCAGCCCGGCCAACACGAAGCACAGCCCTTCCCGGAGGATGTGCCGCTGGAAGCACTGGTAGAACAGAAAAAACTTCCCTTCCGGGAGGGTGACCAGGCCATATCCATGGACATACGACTGATGATGGGACGACACTGGCTGAAGATGATGCACGAGGCTGGTATAGCCCGGCAGGATTTCATCAGCCATTACCCCTTTGAACTGGGTGATCCCAATGATCCGGACCAGGCAAAGATCTTCTCCAGGAAAGATACCTGGCAGGCTTTTGCTGCCTTTTCGGGCAGAGCTGTGGATGGCTACAAGCTATATGAACACCTGACGGCAGATTCCGGCAACCACGCCTACGATCCCTTTGAGGTGGCCCCTTCCGATACTCAAAAAACAACCATTGAGAACCTGGAGAAGCCGTTCATAGAATGGTTCCGCTCGTTCTTTCTCCAGCCGGTGGAAGAAGACAGCGATGCATGGCTGCCTTCCCATCTGGAGTATCAGTTCAGCTGTTCCGGCATGGAGGAAGGCCGGGAAAAGATATACGCAGCAAAGGAATATTACCACGGGCATCTCGACTGGTATAACCTGGATATCAATCCGGATGAAAACACCCTGGGCGATACGGGAGAACCCAATCCCGAACCCGAAGAACCGTTATTCGAGGAGTTTATTCCCACCCCCATCTCATTCGGTGGCATGCCCCATACCCGCTGGTGGGCCCTGGAGGATGCCACCACCAATTTTGGGGACATCAATCCCGACACCACAGACCTCAACAAGCTGCTGGTGATGGAGTTCGGCCTGATCTATGCCAACGACTGGTTCCTCTTTCCCCTGATCCTGCCTGCCGGCAGCTTCGCCAAAGTGAAAGGGCTTACCGTTACCAACGTGTTCGGAGAACGCATCTGGATTGAACCCGCAGGAGAAGGACCGGACGATGACTGGCAGCGCTGGAGCATGTTCACTACCAGCATCATGGGATCCGACTCAGGGAAATCGGATAAAAGCATCATCTTCCTGCCTACCACCGGCAAGATCATGGAGGGAGCACCGGTAGAAGAAGTGAACCTCATCCGTGACGAGGTAGCCAACATGGTATGGGGGGTGGAGAAAACCGTTCCTCTACCTCACGGTGAAAGTACGCAGGGACGGGAGGCCGGACTGGACCTTCGAAACCACCTGCAGAAGCTGAAGGATGAGTCATCAGGCTCCCCCACCCCGCCGGAACTGCTGGAAAACGATGCGAAGATACGTTACCGGCTCATGAACACCGTGCCGGAAAACTGGATTCCATTCATACCGGTTCATACAGATAGCAGCAAAAGGCAGATCAAGCTGCAACGAGCATCTATGCCCAGGTTCCTCGAGAATGATACAGAAGATCCCCTACCCGTCAAACCCCGCACCTCTTTGATAAGATACGGGCTGGAAGAGGGTTCCCCCTATTACATTCATGAAGAGGAAGTACCGCGGGCAGGGGCAGTAGTCAAACAGTCGTACCAGCGCACCCGCTGGTACGGCGGAAA
>P_1C_Sed_2_UnCtyDRAFT_1000266_pt1 | contig 16519 bp, 13 predicted proteins | sample Pon1CUnioCityCA_4_FD_10229 | JGI IMG/M metagenome (IMG submission 10229) | reverse complement strand
GGCTAGGCCACCATGCGGCGAAGCACATAAGGCAGAATCCCGCCGTTTTCATAATATTCAACCTCGACCCCGGAATCCAGCCGGGTCGTCACCTGAAACGCCCTGGTGCCGCCGTCTTGATTTTCCGCCTGTACCGTGAGCTCCTGGTAAGGCGCCAGGCCCGCTGCAATACCTTTTATGTGAAACACTTCCTTGCCGGTCAATCCCAGCGACTCGGCGCTTTCGCCTTCCTGGAACTGCAGCGGCAAAACCCCCATGGCAACCAGGTTACTCCGGTGAATGCGCTCAAAGCTCTCGGCAATCACCGCGGCGACTCCCAGAAGCAGCGTTCCCTTGGCAGCCCAGTCCCGGGAGCTGCCCGAGCCGTATTCCTTTCCGGCGATAACAAGAAGGGGTGTATTCTCTTCCTGGTATTTCATGGCCGCATCATAGATGGCCATTTTTTCACCACTCGGAAAACGCCGGGTCCATCCGCCCTCGATGTCCGGGACCAGGAAATTGTTTAAGCGCACATTGCCGAATGTGCCCCGCATCATGACCTCATGGTTGCCCCGGCGGGAACCGAAGGAGTTAAATTCCGATTGGACCACCCCTTGTTCCAGCAGGTATCGGGCTGCCGGGCTGCCATCCGGAATAGCACCGGCAGGCGATATGTGGTCAGTGGTAATGGTGTCGCCCAATAACGCGAGCACCCGCGCTGATTCAATGTCTGAAGGGGCCGGCGCCGCCGCGCTCATGCCCGTGAAAAACGGGGGGTCCTTGATGTAGGTGGAATCCGCATTCCACTGATACTGCTCGCTTTCCGTAACCGGCAGGTTCTGCCAGTTGGCATCGCCCGCATAAACATTGCTGTACTGCTGCCGGAACATTTCCGGGGCCAAAAACTCCATGGCCGCCTCGATTTCCGCCTTTTCCGGCCAGATATCTTTGAGATAGACCGGTTCGTTATTGGCATTGTGTCCGAGAGGCTCTTTGTCCATGTTGAGATAAACTGTGCCAGCCAGGGCATAGGCCACCACCAGCATGGGGGAGGCCAGGTAATTGGCGCGGGTCAATGGATTAATCCGGCCCTCATAATTGCGGTTTCCGGAAAGAACGGAAGATACCACGAGATTGGTGTCCTCGACCACCCGGGCGACATCGCTCTGCAGGGGCCCGCTGTTTCCGATGCAGGTCGTGCAGCCGTAAGCTACCAGATGAAAGCGCAGGGCCTCGAGATAGGGCAGCAGACCGGATGCCTCGAGATAATCGGTAACCACCTTGGATCCGGGTGCCAGGCTGGCCTTGACCCAGGGCCGGGTCTGCAGACCCATCTCCACCGCCTTTTTGGCCATCAGACCGGCCCCCAGCAGCACGGCCGGATTCGAGGTGTTGGTACAACTGGTAATGGCCGCGATCACTACGGCCCCATGGTCCAGGTAAAAACTTTGAAACGGGCGATCTACCGGGATCCCGGCATCACCAAGGGGTTTCCTGAGCACCATTTTCCGGTCCAGCTCATCCGGATCCACGACTTTGCCGCCTTCCTCCTCCCAGCGTTCATTGCTGACCCCCCGGGGCTGCTTAGAGGCAAAAATTTCCTCAAAGTCCCGGCTGAAAGTTTCCTTCATGCGATGCAGGGGGATGCAGTCCTGGGGGCGTTTCGGCCCGGCCAGGCTGGGCTCCACCGTGCCCAGGNCCAACTGCAGGGTATCGGTGAACCGGGGCACGGGCATCTCCTTTGTCCGGAACAGCCCCTGCTCGCGCAGGTAAGCCTCGATCAGTTCGGTATGTTCGGCCGGTCTTCCCGTAAACTCCAGATAATTCAAAGTCTCCCGGTCAACCGGGAAGTATGTGGTGGTGGCCCCGAACTCCGGGGTCATATTGGCTATCGTGGCCCGGTCCGGCAGGCTTAGCTCGCTCAAGCCCTCGCCGAAAAACTCGATAAACCGGCCCACCACCCCTTTGCGCCGAAGCATCCGGGTTATGGTGAGCACCAGGTCGGTGGCGGTGGCCCTCTCCGGCAGCCGGCCGGTTAATTCAAACCCAATGACCTCTGGGGTGAGCATATAATAGGGCTGACCCAGCATAACGGCTTCGGCCTCGATACCGCCCACGCCCCAGCCCAGCACACCGATGCCGTTTATCATGGTGGTATGGGAATCCAGCCCGACGAGCGTATCCGGATAAACCACCGTTTCCTCCGCCGCCCGGGCGGTCATGACCACCCGGGCCAGGTATTCGAGGTTGACCTGGTGGCAAATCCCCGTCGCCGGGGGCACCACGTTAAAATTTTCAAAGCTTTTCTGACCCCACTTCAAAAATGTGTATCGCTCGCGGTTGCGCTCCATCTCTTTTTCCGCGTTAACGGAAAAGGCGTTTTTGCAGCCGAATTTGTCCACCTGGACCGAATGATCGATGACCAGGTGAACCGGAATCCGGGGATTGATTTTTTTAGGGTCGCCGCCCAGGTCTGCCAACGCATCGCGCATGGCCGCAAGATCCACCACTGCAGGAACCCCTGTAAAATCCTGCATTAAAACCCGCCCCGGCATGTAGGGCACCTCGCCCTTTATCTCCGAATCCGGTGCCCAGCGGCTAAGCTCTTCAATATGGGAGTTGGAAATGAACTTTCCGTCCTCGTTTCGCAAAAGATTTTCAATGAGTATCCGTATGCTGAGGGGGAGCCCGGAGAGATCCACCCCGAGCTTTTCAGCCAGCATCGGCAGGCTGAAATAGGTATAAGCGGTTTTTTTTACATCCAGCAGCTTTTTGGTGTTAAAGGAATCGATGGCCTTCATTCATCCCTCTCCTGGTTTGATTTCTCGGGCCCGGTCGCTTTAGGCAGAAATTTTCCACCCCCTGCGGGATCCAAGTAGATAGGAAACTATAAACATACGGCGCTACCTACTTTATTATTATCATGTTGAAGGGGGATTCAAACGAAAAAGAAAAACCAAGCCAGCCGGCAAATGATTATTTCATTGCCTTTAACCTTGTTTATTTGCTATACAGCTTAATTAGAAGATTATTTTTGTTAGGGTTAACAAACGTCGTTTATACCCTTTCCAGGAAATATCTGCATGGATATGAAGCGCAGCTACTATGAGGATATCCGGCTCTTTTCTTCCGGCGTAACAATCTTCTGGTTCATCCTGCTGATGAGCTTTCTCCTGTTCTACCCCCTTGTTTTCAAAAATTATTACGTGTACATGGCAAACTACGTGGCCATCAATATCATCGTGGTGGTGGGGCTAAATCTCCTGGTGGGCTATACCGGCCAGATATCACTGGGCCATGCCGGATTTTACGCCATAGGCGCCTATGCCACCATCTCCCTGATGACCCTGGCCCATTTCCCCTTTCTGCTCGCACTGGTCTGCGCGGGCCTGATCGCCGCTGCCTTCGGATTTCTGCTGGGCCTTCCGGCCCTTCGGCTGGAAGGACCGTATCTGGCCATTGCCACCCTCGGGTTCGGGCTGACCATCACCACCATCATCGGCAGGATCGAAATGCTTGGCGGCCGGCAGGGTTTGCATGCACCGGACCTGCTCATCATGGGCTTCCCCCTGGACACGGACCGTCGGTTTTACTACCTGGTCATGCTCATTACCGTGCTGCTGGTGCTGTTTGCGCGAAACATCACCAAAACCAAAGTCGGCAGGGCCTTTATTGCCATCCGGGACGCCCATATCGCAGCCGAGACCATGGGGGTTAATCTGCTGCTCTACAAAACCCTGGCATTTGCGCTAAGCGCCTTTTATGCAGGCGTGGCCGGCGGCTTATATGCCTTTGTCCTGCGGTTTATCGAGCCCGAACTCTTCAGCATGTTTCTGTCGGTATTTTTTTTGACCATGGCCGTGGCCGGCGGGCTGGGCTCTGTCATGGGCCCCATTGCCGGCGCTATTGTGCTGTCGTTTCTGGATCTTCAACTACGGAACATCCTATCCATACCCTATATCGGAGACTGGCTGCGGCAGCTTTCCACCAGTTATTTCTCCCTGACCGGCGTATCCAACATCCAGTTTATCGTTTTCGGCACCATCCTGATTCTGATCATGCTCTTTGAGCCGATGGGCCTATACGGGCTGTGGATACGCGCGAAGAAATATTGGAAAACATGGCCTTTCTGAAAGGATCCCGCATATGATCGACTTCCTCCAGATGATAATCAGCGGAATTGCCGTGGGCAGTTCCTATGCCCTTATGGCCCTGGGCATGGTTCTGATTTATAAGGCCTCGGAAGTCCCCAATTTCGTGCAGGGGGAAATGGCGCTGCTGCCGGTATTCATGGCCTACATGCTCATCTACTCATACGGGCAATCGGTTTTTGCCGCCTTTTTCGGCGCGCTGGCCTTTGCCATGCTGCTGGGGTGCTTCATTGAGTTCGCCGTTGTGAGAAGGGCCAAAAACCCGAATATATTAGGGCTGATTATCATCACCATCGGCCTGGAAATGGTTTTACTGGGTTTTGTGTCCTGGAAGTTCGGAGCAGATCAGCGCGTCATGCCCTTTCCCATCTCGTCTTATTCCAGCATCATGATAGGCGATGTCTATATCAGTACCCTCGACCTGCTGACCCTGGTGACAGCCCTTGTGATCATGACATGCCTGTTTTTATTTTTCCGTTTTTCCAAACTCGGCGTGGCCATGAAAGCCACCCAGCAGAACGAAACCGCCGCACGACTCATGGGCATCCGAACCCACCGCGTGAAAATGATCTCCTGGGGGATTTCAGCCACTGTGGGCACCGTGGCCGGACTGCTTCTGGCGCCGGTGTTCATGGAACCCTACATGATGTGGAGTCCGATGTTAAAAGGATTTGCCGCTGCAGTTATCGGGGGAATGACCTCGCTGCCAGGGGCTGTTTTCGGCGCCTATATCGTTGGTATCGTGGAGCATCTGTTCGGCGGATATATCTCCATGGAATACAAGGCGGTGGTGGCATTTGCCGTGATCGTCATTGTCCTTTGCGTCAGGCCGAGCGGTCTCTTTGCGCGGCATTACGTAAAAAAAGTATGATGGCGCCATCAGGTAAGAGAAGTGAAAAAAATTAAATGGAGGGAGGGAAGGAAAATGAAAACCACATTGTTTGCTGTTCTTTGCAGCGCCCTGCTGGTGCTGGGAATTGCCGGTCCCGGCAACGCGGAGGTCGGGGTAACCGAGACCGAGATCCATATCGGCCAATGGTCGCCGCAGACCGGGCCCGCCGCTCCCTGGGGCGCCGTAGCCCGCGGCACGGACGCCTATTTCAAATGGATCAATGCCAACGGCGGAATCCATGGCAGAAAGCTGGTGCACCACTATTTTGACGACGCCTACAACCCGGCCAAAACCATTGCCGGGGTCAAACAGCTCCAGGAACAGACCGGCATGTTCGCCTGGGCCAGCGGCGTGGGTACCGCATGCGGCCTTGCGGTAAGAGACTATCTCATGGAAAAAAAGATTCCCTGGGTAGGCCCCTCAGCCGGCTCCCGGCACTGGGTCAACCCGCCCTACAAATACCTGTTTAACGTCTACCCCCTCTACCTTGGCGATGCCCAGCTGCTGACGGAATACGCCATCACCGAGATGGGCAAAAAGAAAATCGCCGTGGTCTACCAGGAAGACGACTATGGCAAACAGGGCCTGGAAGGAACCGAGTACATACTCAAAAAACATGACATGGAACTGGTTGAAGCTGTGCCCGTCGCCATCACGGACACGGACATGCGCCCGCATGCCATGAAACTCCGGCAGTCAGATGCCGACGCGGTGCTGCTCTTTGTCACGCCGGGCCACGTGGCCAGGGTTCTTGGCACCGCCAAGGCCATGAAATTTGAACCCCAGTGGATGAGCACGACCACCTGCGGAGACTGCCCCCTCATGATCGCCATTACCAAGGGGCTCTACGAAGGCGTAATCACGGCCAGCTTCGGCATGGCAAAACCCACGGGCCACGTGGGCAGCGTCCAGCATATCAACGACCCGGTTCATGAACGTTTGGCCAAATTCAAGACGGAAATCTATGAGCAGTTTGCCGCCAAGGACGAACGCTGGGGTTATACCTTCACCGCCGGCATCGGCTTTGTCGAGCCCCTGGTCGAGGCCATCCGGCGTTCGGGCCGTGATCTGACCCGCGAAAAACTGGTGGAAGAACTGGAAAACATGAAAGACTTCCAGGGCCTCATGGGAAGAATCAGCTATGCCCCCTTTGACCCGGCAGATCCCCTGACCCGGGTCGGGCAGCAGGAAATTTTTCTCCAGGAGTGCACCGCGAACGGCGGCTCCCGGATCCTGACCGAATGGCAAACAACCGAATTCATTCCCATGTCCGAATAAGCAGTACCGAATAACCCGGCCCGGGTTTTTCCAGACAGGCGGCGGCGGTTTTTCCAAAAAACAGGTTAAAACCGCCGCCGGTTTCCGGGAGATGCGCTCTTATGACCTTTTTTGCAGTCCAGCACCTGACCATGGCCTTCGGGGGCTTAAAGGCAGCGGACAATGTCTCGCTTGAAATTGCAAAAGGTGAAATTTATGCCATTATCGGCCCCAACGGGGCGGGAAAGACCACGCTTTTCAATTGCATTAACGGCATTTATCCGCCGACCGACGGCCGGATCATTTTCAAGGACACCAACATCCGCGGACGCTCCCCCGACAGGGTAGCAAAGGCCGGCATCGCCCGCACCTTCCAGAATATTGAACTGTTCTCCAATATGAACACCATGGAAAACATCATGCTGGGCCGGCACATGTTCATGAAAACCGGCCTGTTCCGGGGCGGGCTCATGTGGGGAAAAAAATCCTTTGCCGGAAAAGAAGAGATTGAAAACCGACGCAAAGTGGAGCAGTTAATCGACCTGCTGGAACTGCAAACCTTTCGGAACAAGATGGTGGGCGGCCTGCCTTACGGGATACAGAAAAAAATTGAATTGGGCCGGGCCCTGGCCGCCGAACCGGAACTGCTTCTCCTCGACGAGCCCTGCGCGGGCATGAATGCGGAGGAAAAACAGGATGTCATCTTCTGGATCAAGGACATACAGGACGAGCTGGGCATCACCATCCTGCTTATCGAGCATGACATGCACATGGTCATGGACATATCCGACCGAATCCTGGTGCTAAACTTCGGCCGGCAGATTGCGGAAGGCACCCCGGACGAAATAAGCGTACACCCGGAAGTGCTCACGGCCTACCTGGGCGCCGAAGACACGGGGAATGGACCGGTTACGGCCTGAATCGGCCGATTTGATATCAATTTTCAACGTACACGCATCGGAGCAGACATTGGGCGCACTGCTTGAAATCAAGAACATCGAAACCTACTATGACCTGATCTATGCCATCCGCGGGGTCTCCCTCACGGTTGCAGAAGGCAGCATCACAGCCATTCTGGGAAATAACGGGGCGGGAAAGACCACGATTCTGCGCACGGTCATGGGCTTGATCGACGATCAGCCCGACAAGGGAACCGTGGTGTTCATGGACCGCCGCATCGACGGCCTGGATACCGAAAAAATCGTGCGAATGGGCATCTGCCTGGTTCCTGAAGGGCGGGAGGTATTCGAAGAGCTCTCTGTCAGAGAAAACCTGATGATGGGCGCCTACACCCGGCGTGACAGCAAGGGTGTGGCTGAAGACATGGACCGGGTCCTTTCCTATTTTCCGATTCTTGCCGACCGGATCGCTCAGTGGGCAGGCACCCTTTCCGGGGGCGAACAGCAGATGCTGGCCATCGGAAGGGCCCTGATGACCCGTCCCAAGCTGCTTTTCCTGGATGAGCCGTCCCTGGGGCTCTCACCCCTTTTAGTAAAAGAAATATTTGAAATTATAAAAAAAATCAACCAGGAAGGCGTAACCATCCTGCTTGTGGAACAAAATGCCCGAAAAGCCCTGGAAGTATCCAATGACGCCCTGATCCTTGAAAACGGCCGTTTTGTCATGAAGGGCAAATCCCGGGACCTGATCGAAGACGAGAACGTAAAAGAGTTCTACATGGGCGTCCGGGCCAAAGAGTCGGCCAAGGGATACCAACGCTGGAAGCGCAAGAAAGTATGGCGGTAGCACGGAGGAAGACATTGACTGCATCCACAACCCCTGCTGTTTTCAAACAGACCGTCGCGAACCGCGGCGATATGGTGGCCATGCGCTACAAAGACCTCGGCCTGTGGCACGATATTTCATGGGATCAATACTATGAGTCCGCCCTGGACATCGGCGCCGCTTTAATCGAGATAGGCCTTGAAAAAGGTGCCAGTGCGGCCATCATCGGAGACAACTGCCCGGAATGGGCAATGATCGACATGGGCATCCAGTGCGCCGGCGGCGTGTCTGTCGGCATTTACACCACCAACGCCTGGCAGGAAATGCAATACGTCGTAGACAATTCGGACTCGGTTTTTCTGTTTGCTGAAAACGAAGAGCAGCTCGACAAATGGCTCAATTTCAGGGATGAGGTGCCGGCCCTGAAAAAGGTCATTGTGTGGGATACCAAGGGTTTAAGGGAATTTTCCGATCCCATGGTCATCAGCCTTGACAAATTCATCGAACACGGCAAAACCGTTTCTCAAGCAGCCGTGGACCAGCGCATGGGAGAGCTCCGGGCAGCGGATTTGTGCGTGCTGATCTATACTTCCGGCACCACCGGTCCCCCGAAGGGGGCCATGCTCACCCACGGCAACGTCACCTGGATGGCAACGGCCATCGCGGAGCAAAACCCAATGAGCAAGCAGGATGAGGTACTGTCCTTTCTGCCCTTGTGCCATATTTTCGAGCGGCTGTTTTCCGTTTTCGCCCACCTTCGGCACGCCTATGTCGTCAATTTCGTTGAGAAACCCGACACCATCACGGACAATATGATCGAGGTCTCACCAACGGTGGGCTATGCCGTGCCCCGGATCTGGGAAAAATACTATTCCGCCATACAGATCCGGATGTCTGACGCCACGCGCCTGAAACAACTGGCCTATTACGGCGCATTAAAAATCGGGCAGAAACGCGCGGACCTGAAGATGAACTTTCAGAATGTGCCCGGCTGGCTTGAGATGCTGTTTCAGCTGGCCCACCTCGCCGTTTTCCGAAAACTCAAGGAAAGGCTCGGATTTGACAGAATCCGGGTGGCCTATTCCGGGGCCGCGCCCATCTCCTCTCAGGTGCTTTCCTTCTACCAGTCCATCGGAATCAACCTGATCGAAGGCTACGGCCAGACCGAGGGGACCGGGGTGACCTGCACTTCCCAGGAAGGCCGGGCAAAATTTGGCACCGTGGGCACACCGGTGCCGGGCACAGAAGTTAAAATTGCCGAAGACGGCGAAGTTCTGGTCAAATCGCCGGGTGTCTTTGCCGGCTATTACAAAAACGAAGCGGCCACTGCCGAAACCCTGCGCGAGGGCTGGCTCTATTCCGGAGACGTGGGCGAGATGGACCCGGACGGGTACCTGAAAATCACAGACCGGAAAAAAGACATCATTATTACGGCCGGCGGCAAAAACATCTCCCCGCAATACATTGAAAATATGCTCAAGGCCAGCATCTACATCAACGACGCGGTATTGCTCGGGGACCGGCGAAAATATCTGGCCGCCCTGATCATGATCGACGAAGACAACGTGGTCAAATACGCCCAGGAACACAAAATCCAGTTTTCCACCTATGGCGACCTTGCCGCCCACCCGGAAATCAACAAGTTGATCCAGTCAGAAATCAACAAGGTGAACCAGACCCTGGCCCGGGTAGAAAATGTCCGCAAATTCCGAGTCCTTCCCAAAAAACTCTACGAAGAAGACGGCGAAGTCACCCCCACCATGAAAGTCAAGCGCAAGTACGTCAACCAGGCGTTTGCCGACACTATCGAAGAGATGTACCGCTAAGCCCTCTGTTGCGCAAATGCCCCGCTTCAGCGCGGCACTTTTTTAAATCCTGCCACGGATTAAATACCGGCAGATTATAAGCCCAGGCCATTTTTCCTGAAATTAAAAATGCTCAGTCGGTTGGACAATGCCGTGTGAGGATTATATTAAATAGTGGATGGAACAAATTTTCAAAACCATGAATTAACACCAACAAACGGATTTCAGGAAAATGCACACGCGGGAAGAAACGGACAGTTTGGGCGGCATCCAGGTGCCGGCCGATGCCTATTACGGCGCCCAGACAAAACGGGCTGGCGACAATTTCCCCCTAAGCCGGCTCAGACTGCCGCCGGAATTCATCCACAGCCTGGCTTTGATCAAAAAATCCGCAGCAGCCGTCAACCGGGAACTGGGCCTGATTCCGGAGGGGCCGGCACGTGCCATTATTCAGGCAGCCGGGGAGGTGATGGCGGGGCACTTCGACGCGCACTTCATCGTGGATGTTTTTCAAACCGGCTCCGGCACCTCCACCAACATGAACATGAACGAGGTCATTGCCACCCGCGCCAATGAAATCCTCACCGGAGAACGGACAAGCAAGGGTGAGGTCCATCCCAACGACCATGTCAACCGCTGCCAGTCCAGCAATGACGTCATTCCCTCAACCATCCACGTGGCCGCACTGGAGGCCATTCGCAGCCGACTTCTGCCGGCGCTGGGCAACTTGCGGCAAAGCCTGGAGAAGAAGGCGAAGAGATTTGCCGATATTGAAAAAATCGGGCGGACGCATCTCCAGGACGCGGTTGTCATGACCCTGGGAAACGAATTTTCCGGTTATGCCGCACAAATGGAACACGCCACCCAACGGGTGGAAGGACTGCAGGAGCGCCTCTCAAGGCTTGCCCTGGGAGGAACCGCCGTGGGAACAGGGCTCAATGCGCACCCGGAATTCGCGGCAAAGGTGATTGCCCTTGTTTCCGAGTCAACCGGGATTCCCCTCTCCGAGGCCCCCAACCATTTCGAAGCCCAGGGGACAAGTGATGCTGCCGTTGAGGCCAGCGGGACGACAAAAACCGTTGCCGTTAGTATGGCCAAAATAGCCAACGATATCCGCTGGCTGGCCTCAGGGCCCAGGTGCGGACTGGGGGAAATCCATCTGCCCGAACTCCAGCCGGGCTCCTCGATCATGCCCGGCAAGGTCAACCCGGTAATTCCGGAATCGGTTATCCAGGTTTGCGCCCAGGTGATTGCAAACGACACAGCTGTTACGCTGGGCGGCCTTGGGGGATATTTTGAACTAAACACCATGCTGCCGCTAATCGCGCACAACCTGCTTCAATCCATTGAACTGCTCTCTAATGCGGCCGGTTTAATGGCGGACCAATGCATCCGGGGAATAAGCGCCAACCAGGACCAGTGCACGGCCAACGTAAAAAAAAGCCTGGCCCTGGTCACCAACCTGGTACCGCACATCGGCTACGACCGTGCGGCGGCCCTGGCCCAAAAAGCCTATGAAAACAAGCGGACCATTGAAGCGGTCGCGCTTGAGGAGAAAATTATGGAACCCGCGGCCCTGCGGGAGGTGTTATACACCGGCGCCGGCGACCGGAAAATGTGTTAATCCTTTAAAAACAATATAAAAACAAGAAGTTGAAATACGCCGATCAGGTGAAACGTTGATGGGCTTGCAGAGCCGAAAGAGGAGGAAATAATGACAGCGCATTCAGAAATCAAGGATACCGGGCTGCGGGGGGTCACCGTAGCCAGCACCCGGATCAGCCATGTGGACAGTGAGGCCAGCAAGCTGATCTACCGCGGCTACGTGATTACCGATCTGGCGGAAAAAGCCACCTACGAAGAAGTTGCTTACCTGCTCCTGTATGAAAAACTGCCGAATCCGGAGGAGCTGAATCAATTTCAAGAGCAGCTCGCAGCCGATCGGGCGATCCCTGATTCGCTTATTGACGCTCTCAAGACCCGGCCCAAACCGGCGCTTCCCATGGACATCCTTCAGGCGGCGGTTCCCCTGCTGGCCAACCACGACCCGGAGCCGGCCGAACTAACCGTTGAAAACGCCGGTCGGATCGCCACCTGCTTGATTGCCAAATTCATCACCATTGTGGCTGCCTGGCATCGCATCAGAAATGACCAAGAGCCGGTGCCGCCGGATCCGGGGTTAAGCCATGCCGGCAACTTCCTTTACATGATGTCCGGTCAAAAGCCGGATGCGGACATGACCCATTTCATGGACACCTGCCTGGTGCTGCATGCCGAACATTCCTTTAATGCCTCCACATTTGCCGCCCGCCAGGTGAGCTCCACCCATGCGCACATGTACGCGGCTGTTGCTGCGGCCGTGGGGTCGCTTTCCGGGGAGCTCCACGGGGGAGCCAATGCCCGGGTCATGCAGATGCTAAAAGAAATCGGCTCAACTGCGGGCATCAAGGAATATGTAGACAAAAAGTTGGATGCCGGCGGAAAAATCATGGGGATGGGTCATGCGGTTTACAAATATGGCGATCCGCGGGCCGGTATCCTGGCCCCCATGTCAAAACGCATGGGGGAAAAAACAGGTAACACCAAATGGTATGAGTTGTCCGAGGCCCTGGCGGAAGCCACAAAAGCCGCATTCAAAAAAAAGAAAGGCGTGGATATCTTTCCCAATGTGGATTTTTACAGCGCCTCGCTCTATTACACCATGGGCATCCCGATTGATCTTTTCACGCCCGTGTTCGCGGTCGCCCGAATCGCCGGCTGGGTCGCCCATGTCATCGAGGAGCAGTTTGGCGGGGCCGGCACCAAACCCGTGCTCTACCGCCCGGCATCCGAGTATATCGGGGAATACTGTGGTCCCGAAGAGTGCGCCTTCGTTCCCATGGACGAACGAAAATGAGTATCACCCCTTTTCCGCGAAGCCTTCGTCCTGGTCTTCACCGGATGATTCAGGCTTTTTATGCGCCGGTACGCCGTAGACTTTTTTATAGGACCGGCAGGCCGGGCACAGCGATTCTTCAAGTTTTACAAACTGGTACAAGGCACCCTGGCCCCTTTGCCGGGCCCGGGTGCACACCGGGCAGGTGTCCCTGCAAAACCGGGCCATGGATTCAGTGATTGAGCCGTAAGCCATATATCCGCCTCCTTTTTTTTTCAATACCTGGCGCCTGAACGAAAACCGGAATTTTTCGTTCAGGCACCACCTCCCCCCCCGTTTCTTCTCAAAAATAAACGATTGCTTTATAGTGCTTTTAACGGTACGCTTAAAAATACGATAGGAGGTACGGTATGGGTAAATTGTCAAATATCATTCCGGTGAGTGATTTGAGGCAAGATGCGGCCAAAATTTTAAAACAATTAAGGAAAAACAATGAGCCCTTAATTATCACTCAAAGAGGACGGGCAGCAGCGGTAATTATCGGTGTCGATGCTTATGAAAAACTTGAACGTGAAAAAGAAATCCTGCGCCTTTTGGCTAAAGGGGACAGGGAGATAGAAGCAGGCGAAGGATATGATTTGGATTCTATCCTTGCTGAAGCCGACTCCCTTTTGGCCAGGAATCCCGCGTGAAAGTTCGATTCACCCCATCTGCCCGGGTTCAATTTTTGTCTGCGCTATCTTATATCCGTAAAGATAAGCCATCGGCTGCTATAAATTTTCGAATTCAAGCTGAAAAAATTCTAAGAAGACTCGAAGAGTTTTCTGAATCCGGTAGGATTATACCAGAATTTCCAGATTTGCCATACCGGGAGCTAATTATCCCTCCCTACCGTTTTTTTTATAAATGCAAAAACGAGATTGCTTGGATCGTTGCCGTGTGGCATGGGGCACAGCTTCCAAAGGCCCCCAAAAAATAACGTCAACAAATAAAATTATGCCAATCCAACTCGACCTCATCAATTTTTCTACGAATTCCGAAAACTTTGAAAAAGGCCAATCCGATGGCCCGCCGGTAACGCAAACAAACGGCGCTTCGGAAACCGGATTGGCCACGGATGTGACCCGGGCCGTTCATTCCGCACTGATCATGAGGCCCATTTATGAGCTCGAGACCCGGCGTTTCCTGCAAACCGACAGCGACGACACTTCGGCCATCTGGCAGGGACTTGACCTCATGTGGATTGCTTTTGCGGTACTGGACACCATTTCGGAGCTATCCGAATACCAGCTCGGGGCCACCCGGGAAGAAGTGCTCGAAAAAACACATCCTTTGGCCCGCCAACAGGCAATCGCTTCCGGCTTGGCGCCCACGGATGACGGGCTTTACAAGGTATTGGGCAAAGTGTTCGATCATTTGGTGAACCGGGAGAACCGGTATCTGCCCTTTGATTACACCTATTTCGACGGCACGGCCAACCGGCATCGCTCCCGCAAATTCTGGCTGATCAAAACAGTATATACCGGCCAGGGCCAAAAGGCCCTGTTTTCCCTCACCGAAGAGGGGTATACGGCTTATTTCGGGCTGCACGAAACCAGTGCCCTGGATGCTGCGGCCATCGGCAACCTGCGCATTAAACTGCTTATCGAGCGGGGAAATGTTGATGATGCCATATCGGTCGCCGAGGGCAACCGCAAACAATGTATCCGCAAGGCACTGGAGATTCGCCATATCCGCCGCTTAATCAAGCGAAACATCCGTACCGTGGATTTCGAACAGGTCCAGGCACTTGCCGAAGAAGGGATTCATCAAGGCACGGATATCCAAAAAGAAAGCGCCCGGCTCCACAACATGGTCATCGAAAATCTGCCGGATTCCGCCGGGGAAAAACACGGCCGCCGGCTTTACCGCCTGGCGGACCTGCTCGAAGGGCTCAATCATCAGCTCATGAAACTCTCAGCCGAGTTGCAGCACCTTCCGGAAGATTATCACAGCCACAGCCACAAGTTGTTTCGCAGGCGATCTTCCGGGGCTTTTCCCCCCATGGAACAGGTCATGCGGCGCGTGTTCGCCATAGCCGAAGCTGACGCGGCCAATGTCGGGACCGAATTTATCGCCCGGATCGACCCGCCCGGACAACGGCCCATTTTTGATCCGGCCGCTGTAATCGAGGCCTGCGACCGGGCCCTGGAACGGAAAAACGCAGCTGAGGACAGGCGGCAGACCGTAGTCGAAGTCGACGGCGCTTCCATCGAGCGCTTCGTGCCCGACCTTGACGAGACCATCATGGAACAGGCATTTGCCATGCTGCATGACACCATCAGGGATAAAGGCGAAATACGGCTCAGCCGTCTGCTCGAAAGAAGCATCAGCAGGGAAGCGGTTGCCGAGTTCGGTGTTATGTTCCCTGATGCCATGGCCATGGCCGTCTTTCAGTGCGTCGTGGAACACCGCATCGCCCGATTGCATCAAATCCGGGTGGAGATGCCGGATCCGGAAAACCGCATGGAACGCCATTTGCCTGCCGGCCGAAAATACCGGGGGCATGAACTGCACCTGCAATTTCAACCCGGTTTTCGAACCCATGAAAACACTTAAGGGATGCGCCATGGACAAGAACAGCTTTTATGATGCCACCCGGCTTATTTATTTGAGCCTGGCCTACAGCAGTGGCAACAAGCGCATTGGCACACAGAACAGCACGGAAATGACGGAACTGATCCAGCGGTTTCAATCCGAGTCCGCTTTCCGGGAAATGGTCGATGCCGGGCTGCGCGGCATGGAGCTGCGCCTTCTGGCCGTGGCGGACAACGGTCTGCGGTTGTCCGCGCGCAGTGCCGACAGTTTTTTTGCTACCACGCTGACCGACTACGGCAAACTGATGGCCCGAACCGATCTTAAGGCGGCGGAAGTGCTGCCGGTGCATTGTGCGATTGCCAGCGCATTTTTTCCTGCCGAATCGGATCTTGATGCGCCCGTGGAAGACCTGGGGGCCATTGCGGTGGCTGATGTCATCGACATTCTGCGGCGATTCGCCCGGGCCGAAGTGCGGACGGAAGCATCCCGATCCGACGATGCCGACGATCCCGTGCATCCGCAGGTCAAAACCGTGGCCCGCCGCCTGCTGGAACTGCCGGAGGAAAACCCGGATCAGCGCCGGGCCGGGGCCGGCAGCAGTTGGGTGGACCTGATCGGAAGGATCCTGGAGCACATGGTGGAGACCGGATACCTGCTGGCCTTTGAAGAAACCCCCGGCACCGTCGAATATCGCCCCACGCCGGCCTACCAGTCCGCCCTGCGGGAAGGCATTGTCTATTCTTTCCACGCATTTCGCGACCTGGTAAGTGAAGAACAGCGCCGGCAGGATGCGGCGCAATCCGTGGAAGACGAATCCGATGTATCGACTCAGTAGACTCTTTGCCAGCGACCTCACGGCCGGGGAAAACCTGCTGCGCAACGCCTATGTGCCGGTATTCCGGGAAAACGGCGAGGGCGACCACGGCGTTTTGTTCGCGGCCAACGGCACCTGCAAGACCACCCTGCTGTCCTTTGTTCTCAATGTCTTTTCCCCGGAAAAACGCCGGTTTGTGCAATACCTGCAATCCGGCGGCGACAAGAGCATGGAGCAATACCTGATTCCGGGGCGGCCCGCGGTGGTATTGCTGGATATGAGCATTTCGCCGTCGGGCAGCCTGTTCGGTTCGGCCTTTATGGATCACCTGGTCCTCGGTCAGCTATATTACCGCCACAGCAGCGCCCCGGACAAAATCACCCGCACCCATTTCATCGCCCAGTCCGCCGGCTTTTTCGATGAGTTGCGCCGCAACTGGGATGA
>P_1C_Sed_2_UnCtyDRAFT_1000264_pt1 | contig 16584 bp, 15 predicted proteins | sample Pon1CUnioCityCA_4_FD_10229 | JGI IMG/M metagenome (IMG submission 10229) | reverse complement strand
CTGCCCCCCCGTTTTAAATGCAATTTGGAGAGGCTCGAGGGGTTTTTGGCGGCCCTTCCCGGTGAATTTCGGTTCGCATTCGAATTCCGTGATCATTCATGGTGGGACCCCAACGTTTACGAACTGCTGCGCCAATACAATGCGGCCTGCTGCGCCTTTGACCTTGAAGGGCAGCAATCGCCCGTTGAGTTAACGGCCGATTTCGCCTATATCCGCCTGCATGGCCCGCAAGGCGCTTACCAGGGCCAGTACGACGACAGCACGCTCTCGGACTGGGCCGAACATTTTCATTACTGGCTTAAGCAGGGCCTGGACGTGTTCTGCTATTTCGACAATGATGAAAACGGCTACGCCGCCAGGGATGCCTTGCGCCTGCAGGAAAAAATGCGGCAGCAACGCAATTGATACTGTGAATCCGGTTTTAATGCGTGCCGGGGCAAAAAAACCGTCCTTTTTGCCCCGGCACGCATTAAAAATTGATGCGCATATTAAAGCTGAACGCGTTTCCCGGCACCAAATTCAGGTCGACCCCAAGCATGCGGCAGGACACGCCCAGAGACGCCAGGGGAAGCACGGAGAATCTGTGGACCTGCGGGATCCCCTCGCGATAGCCGTACATGGGCCCGAACTTGTAACCGGCCTCCAACAGCCAGTGGGCGCCAAGGGCTTTTTCCGCAACCGTTCGTGAAAGGCCTGCCGCAACAACCTGGTGGTTGTGACTGTTGGCAAAGGTGGCGAGAAAGTACCCTTTATACTGGGCGCCGATCAAATCATGCCGGGTGCGATAGTGCTTCTTGGTCTGATAATGCTTGCTCCACATCCCTAAAACTAAAGCATCCCTGGCTTTCTTACCTTTCAGCCAGCACCACAGGCGCGCGGACAGAGGGGACTCCACGGCGCCATTATCAGCCCCCGGCGCGCGCTTTTCACAAAACGCGCCTGCGTCCGCGTCCGCATTTTCACCAAGGGCCTGGCCCTGCACCATTACACCAGCCGTCGCCGCATCTTCAATGAAAAGCGCCTGGGCAAAACCCATGCATGGACTGGTTAATATGAAAAATAATGCGATGGTTAAATGATTTTTCAACTAAAATACATTCACGGTTAATTGTCCCGGCCTATCGAGTGCAGATTTCGAGGGCGTAGGCCACTTCGTCGGCAACCATGCCGGCGGCATTTTGCCTGAACTTCTCCAGGTGATTGCGGGCTGATTCCCCGCCGATTCTCCCCAACGCCCAGACGCACATGCCGCGCACCCGCTCATCCGTGTTTTCCGTAAAAGCCCTTGCCAAATCCGCTATATACGCTGTATCCAGGCTATTGCCCATGGATCGCGCCACATTCATCTTCCAGCGCCAGATATCGTCTGAAGCCATATAAAACATGTGCGGCCAGATGCGCTGCTCAAAATACGGCTTATCCATATGAAGCAGCCGGCGCAGCTCAAAATCCGCCATTTTTTCAACAACCCGTTCGTTTACGGGAAGCTCGGCCGCCAGCCAGGGGCCGTTTCGGGGACAGACATTCTGACAGCGGTCGCAGCCATATACCCACAAACCCATTGGCTCCCGCAATTCTCGCGGGGTGATGCCGGAGCCAAAGTAGGTCAGGTAAGAAATGCACAGGCGGGGATCAATTTTTCTCGGACCCTTTAAGGCACCTGTGGGGCAGGCAGTGAGGCAGGCGTTTTTACACCAGTCCGGGCAGCCCACTTCGGCGGTTGACATGGCGGGCTCAAAGGCCGCATCCACCACGATCGCAATAGGCAGGACCCAGGAGCTTTGGCGGGCCACCTGATTCGAATAAAACAGGCAGTTTTTCCCGAACGTCCCCATGCCCGCGCGGGCCGCGGCCACCCGGTGCGGCAGATGAAAGGGAACTTTCGACCGGACGCCGTTTTCTTTCAGGAAAACCCGGAAAGCCCGGATACGGGGGGTAAGCCCATCTTTGGTCACCCGGTCGTCATCCAGGTAGCAGCGCCCGAAGTAAGGCTCAAGTTCTCTTGGGTAAGCCTTGCGGAAATAGGTCTCCATTAAGACGATGATGGTCCGGGCCTCAGGCAGCACGCTTTTCGGGTCCGTACCCGCCATGAGATCGAGGCCGGCGGCCTGGGCCCAGGCATATTCCTCCCGGCGCTCTTCCAAAATCCGTTTGTGTTCCGGGAAAGGCTCTGCAGTGGTGAAACCGATATCCTCAAAATTCAGTTCGTGCGCCTTCTGGATGACCGCCTGCGATGTCAGCATAACAAACCTCCGTTGCCCGCCAAATTATATCCTGGATCGCCGGAAAACATCGCATTGCCGGCAGGCGGTGTCAAGCTAAATTTTGACGACCGGTCAAAATTGACTGCAAGGGCTTCCCAAACCGCCCTGATCATATAATAATTTTTAATTTCAGGTACTGGTATTTTTGAACAAATCGGGGTATACTCCCATCCAAAATTTTTGACAATCGTTTGACAGCAATGGAGCATCATTCATGGCCCTCCAGGAAATTTTGATCAGGAAACTTGAATACCAGATTTTCGCCTGGCAGAAACAGATCCAAAAGGCCCGCGCAGAAGCCTCCGGGCGGCAAAAACCAAAAGGTGGCGAAGACGCAAACGCTATTGGCAGCATGGATGAGGATACAACGGAGTATATCCGGCGGCTCGAGCGAAACCTGGAGGCGGCGCGAAAAAAAATCGAGGAAGTCCGCCAGGCCGATCCAGAGCGCCTCCTGATTTTAAAAAAACAACTCTCCGACTGGATGGACTGAAGCCGGACCTCCCGCGTGTGTACTGATAAAAAAATTTTTCCCGCCCCCTTGACGAACTCCATCCGGGCATTAAATTTAAGAATGGAAAGTTAGGATAGATAATTGATATTTTGAACAATTTAATACTATAAAGGGGGTGAAAAGATGGCACTCGTGAGATGGGATCCATGGACAACACTGCCGACGCTTCAGGATCGAATCAACCGTTTGTTTGATGATGCATTCCCCACCCGGTCGGCAGGCGGGGAGAGTGAATTGAGCCTGCTGGATTGGCGGCCCACGGTGGATACGTATGAAGAAGGCGACAACATCGTGATCAGGGCTGAATTGCCGGGTGTAAAAAAGGAGGATGTCTCCATTGATGTCAAAGATAATGTGCTTACGCTCAAAGGCGAACGAAAGCACGAGGAAAACATTGATGAGGAGAATTATTACCGCAGGGAAAGCGCTTACGGCAAATTTCAGCGCTCCTTTACCCTGCCGGATGCGGTCGATCCCAACAAAATCGAAGCATCCTACAAAGACGGGGTGTTGAAAGTATCGGTTCCCAAAACCGAAGAGAGCAAGGCCAGGAAGATCGAGATCAAGTAACCCCGCTCAATCCTGCACGAAAAAAGCCGGGCATGAATATGCCCGGCTTTTTTTCAAGCCCTGCCAGCAACCCGAGAAATCCCCCTCACTTCTCTTCAACCGGATACACCCAGCCCTCCGGGTCGGCGGCCCGGCCATACTGGATGTCGGTGATGGCATCAAAAAATTTTTTGGCCCAGGGGCCGACCTTGCCGTCGCCCACTTTCATTTCCTTGTCCCGATACTTGACCTCACCCACCGGGGAAATGACGGCCGCCGTGCCGGAACCGAAAATCTCCTGCAATTTGCCGGCCTCATATAAATCAACCAATTCATGAATACTGATGCGGCGCTCCGTGACGGGCAGCCCCCATTTTTTTGCGAGCTGAATCACCGTGTCCCTTGTAATGCCGGAAAGGATGCTGCCGCTCAGCAAAGGCGTCACAAGCTCGTTATCAATGATGAAGAAAATATTCATTGAGCCCACTTCTTCAATGTATTTGAGCTCCACCCCGTCCAGCCACAATACCTGGGTAAAACCGAGCCGGTGGGCTTCTTCGCCGGCGTAGAGACTGGCCGCGTAATTCCCCGCGGTTTTGACCTCCCCCATGCCGCCGCGCACCGCACGGACATATTTGTCTGTTACCCAGATTTTTACGGGATTGAACCCTTCCTTATAATAGGCGCCAACGGGCGAGAGAATAATGAAGAAGCGGTATGTATGAGAAGCGCGAACCCCCAGAAACGGATCCGTGGCAATGATGGTGGGACGAATGTAGAGAGAAGTCCCGGGCGCCCCGGGAATCCATCGCTTTTCCAGCTTTAGGAGTTCCATCAGCGCCTCCAGTGCAAAGGCTTCATCAAATGCCGGGATGCAGAGCTTGTGCGCCGAACGGTTGAAGCGCTTGAAATTCTCTTCCGGGCGAAACAGGTTGGTCCCGCCGGAAGGGGTTTTAAAAGCTTTCAAACCCTCGAATATGGATTGGCCATAATGGAGCACCATGGTTGACGGATCCATTGTAAAATGGTGGTAAGGCTCGATGCGGGGGTTGTGCCAGCCTTGCTCCGGATTGTAATCCATATTGAACATATGGTCGGAAAAAAGCGTCCCGAAATTCAGCTCCGATTCGTCGGGCAGTTCTTTCAGCTGGTCTGTGGGCTTAATGCTCAATGTCATGTTTGTCTCCATATTCATCTAGATTTTAGGACGGATTGAAACGCTTCTTTTTTTTATCATGTACACCAGCATGATCAAGAAAATTTAACGCAAACGGAAAAATTTTAAACGCTCATAAAATTTGCGCGATGGCTTTCAAATTATGGATTCTATACTTCTTATCATTTTTTTAACTGCAAAATCAATGGTGCGCTCCGTTTAAAAGGCTTGACAAAAGCGATAATTTTCTTAATTTTTTGGGTTCATGAACAATATTTCGGATCCTGCCGGCGATTGATACGCGAACCTATGGATACTCGAAAAAACTCAGTTCTGGATGACAAGGCAAAACGTTCAAGACTCCTTTTTGGCGATTGAACCTTTTGCAACGCCATCAACCCTCATAAAGGCAAACTATGCGAAACGATATCATTCAAATCCGATGGCACGGCCGCGGGGGGCAGGGGGCGATCACGGCCGCCAAAATTGTAGCCCATGCCGCTTTTTCTTCCGGCTATTCCGGGGTGGTCATGACCCCTACCTTTGGCACTGAACGGCGTGGTGCACCGGTGTTAACTTCCTTGAAAATCGCAAAGGAAAAGATCTACGACCTGTCACCGATCACGCAGCCCGATATGGTGATGGTGTTTGATCACCTCCTTTTACAAGAGGTCGATGTCGCCAGCGGGCTTAGCTCCGGCGGCATGATCATGATCAATTCCCCGCGCCCGCCGGCGGATTATGATTACCCCGGCATGCGCGTGGCAACTGCGGATGTAACCTCTGTTGTCCCACAGGCGGGCCTGCCTTCCGGAATTGTCAACACGGGCATGATCGGCCTTTTCGCCAAAGCCGCCGGCCTTATCGATATTCACCCCTTACTTCAGGCCATTGCGGATGAATTCGAGGGTCGGAATCCAGAAAAAAATGTTGAAGCCGCCCGGATGGTATTCGAAAATACGATGATTGGAGCGTCATCATGACGAAAAAAAACTATGCCTGCCGGATTTCCCGCAGCGAACCCGGCCCCGGTGACGGTGGCCGAACCGGCTCATGGCGCGTACTGCGTCCCGTTATCGACCTTGAAAAATGTATTCCGGCCAAACGTAACAAGCCCGCATGCTTTACCTGCTGGCTGTACTGCCCGGATGGCGTTATAACCCGCACCATTCCCCCGACAATCGATTACGAGTACTGCAAGGGGTGTGAAATCTGCGCCGAAGAATGTCCGGTCGACGCCATTACCATGGTCGAAGAAACCGTTTTTCTGAAAGAGGAGAAATAGCCCGATGCATGTCATTGAATCCGGCAACGTGGCAGCGGCAAATGGCGTCAAACTCTCTCGGGTGCAGGTGGTGGCCGCCTATCCCATCACCCCGCAAACCCCATTGACGGAGAAATTGTCCGAGTTTGTGGATGGCGGAGAAATGGAGGCCGAGTATATTCCGGTGGAAAGCGAACACAGCGCGCTTGCAGTTTGCATCGCCGCATCCAGCGCCGGCGCGCGCGCATTCACCGCAACAAGCGCCAACGGCCTGCTATATATGAACGAACAACTCCACTGGGCGGCCGGGGCAAGGCTCCCCATTGTGATGTGCGTGGTCAACCGCGGTATCGGCGCCCCCTGGACCGTCTGGAACGATCACCAGGACGCCGTTTCCCAGCGCGATACCGGGTGGATTCAGCTCTATGCCTGCGACCACCAGCAGATCATCGACACGGTTATCAAGGCCTACGCCATTGCCGAGACCGTGAGCATACCGGTCATGGTCTGCTATGACGGCTACCTGCTCTCGCATACCTACATGCCTTTTAAGCCGCCGGAAAGCAACCAGGTCGATGAGTTTCTTCCCCGCTTTTCCCCTGAATTTCCATTGAACCCGGAACAGCCCTGCAATCTAAACACCGTCACCCTCTCCGACATCCGCCCGGACGTTCACGGCGATACGGCTCCCGGTTATATGGAGATCCGCCACAACCTGCACACGGATTTGCGCGAAGCTCTGGGGGTCATTCAGCAGGTGGAGGATAACTTCCATCAAACCTTCGGCCGGGGCGGCCACCCCTTCCTGGAGCCCTACCGATGTGAAGACGCCAACTATATTGCGGTATGCCTGGGTTCGCTGTCCTACCATTTAAGGGACGTGGTGGATGTGCTGCGCGAAGCGGGAATCGCTATCGGCGTCTGCGGCTTGCGGGTCTACCGGCCGTTTCCGGATGCGGCCGTGCGGGAATACTTTAAATCTGTCAAAGGCCTGATCATATTTGAAAAAGCGCTCAGCTACGGTTATGAAGGGGCGCTATTCGCCGATATCAAGGCCGCTATGTATGCTTGTACGCCCCGCCCTTTTATCCACAATTATATCCTGGGGCTCGGCGGCCGTGAAATACAAACCCACCAGCTCAAGGAGGCGCTTTACCGCTCCTGCACCACGGAGGTGGCTCCCGAAGATATGCCGCAGTGGCTCGGGCTCAAACTGCAAACATGAGCATGCAACAATCCGACTGGTTACAGAAAAGCAAAACTTTAACAGGATAAACCCATGGCTGAAAAAACAACCATTCTCAATCTGCCGGAAGACGAACTGGTCCATCCGGGCAACCGGGCCTGCGCCGGCTGCGGCCTAAGCATTATCTATCGCATCGGCCTCAAAGCCCTGGGACGCGACACGATTCTGGTGGTGCCGCCAAGCTGCCTGACGGTACTGCAAGGCCTTTACCCAATTGCCGCCACCCAGCTGCCTTGCCTGAATGTTACCTTTGCATCGACTGCGGCTGCTGCTACCGGTATACTGGGAGCCATGCGCGCCCGGAAAAATACATCCACCAACGTTGCAGCATGGGCCGGTGACGGCGGAACCAGTGACATCGGCCTTCAGGCCCTGTCCGGAGCCTGTGAACGGGGTGAGGACTTCATCTTTATCTGCTACGACAATGAAGCCTACATGAACACCGGCATCCAACGCTCCGGCACCACCCCCCAGGGGGTACTGACCACCACCACCCCAATCTCCGGGAAAAAGCAGCGGAAAAAGGATGTGCCGGCAGTGATTGCCGCCCATAACATCCCCTATGTCGCCACCGCTTCAGCCTCTTATCCGCTGGATCTCTATGATAAAATCCTGAAGGCCAAAACCCTGTCCGGGCCCAAGTATATTCATGTGCACACCCCCTGCCCGTCCGGCTGGGGATTTAACGCCCGCTACAGCGTGAAAATCGGCCGACTGGCTGTGGAAAGCGGTTTGTTCGATCTTTATGAGAAGGAGAACAGGCAATTTCAATTAAGCGGCCCCTCCAAACGCCTGCTTTCCAAGCAACGGCGACCGGTTTCAGAATACCTTGAAACCCAGACGCGTTTCAGGAGCTTCTCCGATGCCCAAACGGCAGCCATTCAGCAGGAAGTGGACGAGAAGTGGGAAACCTACCGGAAAGAGGCCGAGTGCGGCATCATTTAACCGGATGGCTTTGCAGAAGCTCAATTTTGCCGCGAGCGGCGGCATAATTGAGCTTTTTGAGAAACTTCAACCTTCGTATAAAACGGCGATGATATTGGCCTTGCCCTTTTTGGCGGAGACCAGGTGCGGTATGGTGGACAAATAGTAAATGCTGTCTCCCGGCTCGAGTTCATAACGCTCCTTGTCGATTTGAGCGATGACGACCCCGTCGACAACATAGATGAATTCCTCGCCGTCGTGAACCGATTTCTCCTGCTCCGGATTTTCCTCCAGCGTCACCATCAAGGCTTCCATGTGGCGCCCCTGGACCTCCGGTGCGAGACTTTTGTAGGTATAGAGTTTTTTGCCCTGGGTGTTTGTGGATCGGGAAACAACCCGCTGCTCGTTTTTCCGCGTAATGGAATACAACTTGCTCCCCACGCTCGACACCAGGCGACTGAAGGCGCTGTCCAATGCCTTGGAAAGCTTGACCAGCGTTCCGAGCTGGGGCTGGACCTCATTTTTTTCAATTTTAACCAGCAACTCGACATCAAAGCCGGTCATTTTGGCCATATCTTCAAAGGAAAGGCCCTTTTCATCCCGGATGCTTTTGATGCGATCACCGACGGCCTCCACACTGACCTGCTCGGATGCGGAAATATCACCCGTTAGAATATCATAGCGATCTTTTTCTGTCTGGTGTTTCATGGTCATCTCCGATTTCCTCTAAAATTTGGATAAAACGTGGCGCACCGGCCATGCCCGCTTCTACCTTCTAAAAATTTTAACAGGGTAATAAATATCAAAACCATATTTGCAGGTCAACATTTCCCGATCAAAGAGAGATGGATTCCTGCGCTACCCGGATGCCGCAGCGGCAGCATGATACGAATCTTTGCATTATTATACAGCCCTGCGGACTTGAAAATTTTTCAAATTTGTTTTGTATGATTGCCATTGCCCGATGGTTCTTGTATAGTAGCAATGGAAAGCGTAAAATCATTTCAGGCCCTTTGAAATGAGCGCTGCGCAAGACACCTCATCAACCTCCAGGTGATGAATACAGGATGAAGTATCAGAAATTCTTCCATTTCTTGCAGAATGCCGGCAAAGACCCGTCAGCCCTGTCCTTTGAAGATGAACTGACGCAGCTTAAAAACCGGCGGTTTCTGCTGAATCATTTCCGGCATAACATCCATTGGGATGAACTCCACTCCCATTCGGTTTCTCTGTTGATGATTGATATCGACTATTTTAAGTATCTTAACGATCAATACGGCCAGGAAGCCGGCGATCAGGCACTGATTCACATAAGCGGTATTTTACGCGAAATCACCCCGGCTGATGGCTTTGCCGTCCGCTATGCCGGAGATGAATTTGCCATTCTCCTTACCGACACCCCCAAAAAGGGCGCCCTGGCAGCCGCTGAAAAACTGCTCAATCAAATCCACTATAATCTGTTTTTCTCTGCCGAGGCGGACACCCCCATCCCGCTTACCCTGAGCATTGGCGTGGCTACCGCGCCCGATGATGCATCAACCGGGAAAGGGTTAATCCATCAGGCCGATACAGCGCTATACGGGGCCAAACAGGCCGGCAAAAACCAATATATCGATGCCGCCACGGTTATCCCCGAGGCGGTTTCCTTCAAAACCGCCCTTCACTATCTGGACAGTGCCGGCATTGTGGGGCGCAAATCCCAATTCGAAGTCGTCGGCACCGCGCTTAAAGATTTGGGTCGCGGCCAGCGCGGCTTTTTGATCATCGACGGGGCGCCGGGCATGGGGAAAACAAGCTTCCTGGAGCTTGTCCAACGCAACCTGGAGAAAAAAAATGTCACCCTCGCCCATGTTTCGGGCGTCCTCCAGGAATCCTACCGGCCGTATTACCTGATATCCTATGTCGCCATGGCGCTGATGCGGCAGCTGCCGGACAAGGGCCAGTCGATCCTTGATGCCATGGATGATGCGACCATCAATCGAATTGCCCACATCATTCCCCAGCTGATCGGCTCCGCAGAACCGATTCCGGAAGATGACCCGGAGCATCGGGAAGCGATCTTCCAGTCTTTTACAAATTTTTTTTCCGCCATGATGGATCATCGGCCCCTTGTTCTTTTGATTGACGACATGGATTACAGTGATCCGGCATCCCTTCACCTCCTGGAGACGGTCTTTAAAAATCAGACCAACCCCATACTGGTGTGCGGCACTGCCTCGGACGAACTTCCCAGCCGGCCTCAGGCGGTTCCTCTGGAACTCTTTCGAAACGCCTATGGTGCAACCCTGGGAATTAAAAAAATTGCCTTGACCGGGCTGTCGGCGGAAGGCATTGACAAACATGTGCGAATGATTTTCCCGGGCATTGACATGGCGCGTAAAACCGCCAAGGAGCTGGCCGCCATCACCGAGGGCAATCCCCTGTTTATCGTTGCGGTTCTCAGAAAAATGGTCGATGACGGCAAAATTTTCCAGGAAGGACCGGAATGGCGCATTGGCCGGCTTGAAAAAAATTATTTTCCCTCCTCACTTGAAGAAATTATCCAGCAGAAAAAAGACCTGCTTGATGAAGACAGCCGCCAATTTATTGACGGCGCCTCCGCCATCGGGGAATCCATGACCCTTAGCATGCTGGCCGGATTTTCCAAAGAACGCTCCGCAAAAATCTACGATTATTTAAACGCAGCCGCAGCCCATGGCCTGGTTCGCTCTGAATTCAATGAAGCTGACGAAAATATCCGCTTTTCCAGCAAACGCGTGCGCGATGCCATATACCAAGACATCCCGCAGGAAGTCAAAGAGCAACTCCAGACGAGAATCGGCAACTATAAGGAAGACCTCTACAAACGGCATCTTCTACCTTCCGCATCGATTGTCGCCCACCACTTCAAGCATAGCGCGGACCTTGAGAAAGCCCAGCGCTACGAACAGCTTGAAGCGGACTATCATCGCCGCCTCTTTAACCTGGATGAAGCCCGCAATTATGCAGAAAGCGAAATTGGCAAGGCCATGGCCGGGCAAGCCGCCGGTGGGGATGCCATCGCCCAGAGCCCTTTGAGCCAAACGGCCATGGAGCATATCCCCGGCCTGCTGCGTTTATTGACGATTGCCATTCGAAATGCCCGCCTCTATCCCCGGCGGAGCAAAACCGTGACAGATGCCGTGGCACAGGTTTTTAACGTCATTGATACCATCCTTTTATCTGATGAACGCATCTCCATCATCGTTGATAAAAACTGGCTTGTAATCAACCAGCAGCCGATGGACACCACCGCCTACCCCAAAGTGGCGGGAACAATAATAGAAATCTGGCACCGGCTGGAACTGCGCCACCTGACATTTATCCGCGGCATCCAGAAAGATGAGTTGACCGTCTTAATCCACAAGGTGAGCCGGACCCGCAGCCAATCCGTGCCACCGGACTTTTGGCAGGAATTCCAGAAAAACAATCCCATGCCCCATATCGTAGCCGGCCAGATCCGGTATGAAAAAATACCTGCCGAGGCCCCGGCTGAATCCGATGATGACGAGGTGGCCGTGGATTTAGCCGAGGCTGACGGGGATCTTTTCAAAACCGACGCGGCCACTTTAAACGATGCCGCCTACCAGAGCCTCCACCAGATTATCAGCCGCTTCCTGGGAGCGGTCAGCAAACTCAAACTGTATCCCCCGGAGGGACCGGTTGCAAAAAAGGCGGTGGCGCAACTCCATTCCGACTTGCACGCCTTTTTAAACCGGTATTCGATCTTAACCATTGCCCGGGTGGAAAATACCCTGCTGGTTAACGGTGTCAAAATGGATGCCACCGGCTTTGAAGCCCTTGTGGGGGGATTGATTCGATTTTTCCACGATACCGGCCTGGACAGCCTGACCATTTTAAGCGGCGTCGAACCCGAGGAACTGACCGGCTTCATCGCCCTTGCCTGCCAATCTGAAGAGCAGGCAATGGATACCGCCGCCTGGGAGGAACAAACAGCCGCCCGGCAAATCACCCATATCCGGATTAACCAGGGCTTATACGGCATTAAAGATATTCTTCCCGGCGCCCTGTCGCCGGAAAGCGAGGATGCCGCTGCCAAGGATGCTGCCGAATCCATGACGGCTGGTAAAATAGAACTGGAGCAGCTGCCAGGGCGAATCCGGGATCTGTTTTTAACCGGCGATTACGAAAATGCCCGAAAATACCTGGAACAACTTCAAAGGAAATATGAAACCGCCGATGATACCGGCAGAAGCAGGATCCTCGCGCTGTTTGACGTCATGCTGTCCCCTGTGGACTGGAAACCCAGCGCCGCGTTCATTCAATTCATCATCCCACCGGTGATGGAACTTTTCCGGGCCGAAACCCGCCCCCCACTGCTCAACCAGGCAGCAGCACTGGGCTACCGGGCAGCCGAGGATTTTATCGGATTTGGCGAATACACACTGGCTGCCTGGGTGATGACCCATATGCGCAACCACCCGGAACCTCAAAAAATTAAACCACCGGAAATGTCTACGATTGTTCTGGAAACCCTGGCCGCGGGGCTCGGTGCCCAAGACCGGGAATTGCAGCAATCGGCCTTTCAATTGTTAAGCAGCATGGGGGAAGCGGTCCGCCCGCACCTGTTAAATATTGTCAAACGCGACAACAGTCTCCAGGCCCGACGGCTTGCCGCAGAGTTGATCCGGCATCAGGGGGAGGACGGCGCCAAAGCCATTAAACGGACCCTCATGAACGAACATATACCGGAGGACCGGGCGCGTATCCTCGATGTCATCGACGTGGTCACCACTGACATTAAATTGGAATTATCCTATGCCCTCTCGGATTTTAAAGAAGAGGTGCGCCTGGCCGGGGGTCGCCTGGCGGAAAGGCTGGACAGCCCCGAAGCCGTGGAACTGCTCATCCAGCTGGCCCAGCGGGATACCCCGGATACGGCAATTACAGCGGTTAGTACGCTGGGCCGATTAAAAGCCGCTGATGCGGCGGAAACCTTGATCCAGCTTCTGGAACAGTCAGAGGAAGAAGAACTTTTGGTGGCTGTATGCCGCGCCATGGGCCAAATCGGAGATCCCTCATTTATCCTGCCACTGCAAAATATCCTGCGCTCCAGACGCAGCCTGTTTTTCAGAAAAACCCAGCCCTCGCAGGTCCGGGTAGCTGCGGCCTACGCCATCCACCAGATCAATGACCCGCGCAGCAATAAAATATTAAAAGCCCTTGCAAATGATGCCGACCCCCGCCTCCAGGAAGTTGCCCGGAATCTGGCCCTTTAACCCCTTTTTGACCTTGCGGGCAAGGCAGGGGAATGCTAAAATTTTTAAAGGTGAAGCACGTATGTTGGGCAATCAAATACAGATGAACACAATAGAACAGAGGCTCTATATTATCTGCCCGTATAAAAAGGGACAGCCCCGCAAGCACGTTGCGGTATGCCGCAAGTGCCGGCACCAGAGCCAGTGCAAGGCATACCAGGCATATATCCAGCCGCCCCTTCCCCTGGGATAGAAGTTTGCCGCCTGCAATGGATACCTCCCGCTTCGACACATATGCGCATCGCTTCGCCCGAAACAGCCTGGCCGCACCCGGAAACGCCCTTATGGCCGTCGCCGCACCCAGCATTTGCTGGAACCGGGCGGCTCCGGCGGAAACCCCTTTTCTCGAACCGCTTTTTGACATACTGGGCATTAAGGCCCTGATAAAGCTCCGGCCGGACGAGCCCTATCTTTCCATCATCACCTATCTCGCCAATCAGTCAGGCGGCACCATCTATCCAAAGGATTGCGAGACCCGGCTTTTCCTCCAGGATCTGCCCGTCGCCGACGGTTTGGACACAGACCAGCTGGCAGCGCTTTTGAAACACCGCAAATGTGTGATTATTCCCGAAGCCGGTATCGTGGCGGTCAGCCGACAGGGTCTTAAACAGGTATTTGTGAGCGTCTCCTCCGTCTGCTTTGCCTGCTATGTCAAATTTTTCGGGGATCTGCTAAGCGCCCGAAAAACCGGGAATATGACCCCGGCCGAACGCCGGATGGTGGAATCGCTCAACGCGTCGATACACCTGCCGGCGCAACCGGATGCCCGGCTGGCACAGGGGCCTTTTTTTTCTGAAAAAGCCATTCTGCCCGCCATTTACGAAGCCGGCAGGCAGGTAGTGGACCTGGGGCTGGTGGACTCCTGTTTTGGCAACATTTCCTATTGTTCGGACAACCGGTTATACATCAGCCAGACCGGAACCTTTCTCGATGACCTCGAGGACCGCGTAAGCACCTGCCCAACAGATCCTGCCGCCGAACATCCCGAAAACGCCTCCAGCGAGCTGCCGGCCCATCTGGAAATTGTCAGGCGCACCGGCTGCCGGGCGATTCTTCATGGCCATCCTCTTTTTTCCGTGATCCTTTCCATGGACTGCGATATTCCGGACTGCCCCTGGCAGGGAACATGCCACCAGTACTGCCCCTATGACCGCCACGCCTGCGGTGATATTCCCGTTGTATCCGGAGAGGTCGGCGACGGTGCCTACGGCCTCTGCCACAGCGTTCCGGATGCCCTCTGCAACACCCCCGGGGTTATCGTGTATGGGCACGGGGTGTTTACCTGCGATGATACGGACTTTAACGGGGCGCTGGAAAAACTTGTTGCCATTGAACGGCAATGCTGCCAAAAATATTTCGAACTGATGGCGCTTACCTGATAAACTCAAGCCGGCATAATTAAGGATCACCCCATGGAATTTGAAAGCGTTGAGGATGTGCAGCAAAAACTTGCCGCCGCCAACTACATCTCCTCCCGGGAAATCGCCACTGTTGTGTTTCTGGCGGTTGCCACCGGAAAACCCATACTGGTTGAAGGCCCGGCCGGATCGGGCAAGACCGAACTCGCCCGGGCACTGTCCCGGTGCTTGAAGCGCGATAAGATCCGGCTGCAATGCTATGAGGGCCTTGATGAAGCCAAAGCCCTTTATGAATGGGAGTATGCCAAGCAGCTCCTTTATACCCAGATGATCAAGGGGAAAATCAACGACCTGCTGGCAGCAACCGATTCCATCGCTGAGGCGGTGGAGCGGATCGCGGAGCAGGAAAATGCCTTCTTCTCCGAGCGTTTTCTGCTCGCCCGCCCCCTGCTTCAGGCCATCTCCGCAGATCACCCGGTGGTGCTGCTGATCGACGAAGTGGATAAATCCGACCCCGAATTCGAAGCCTTCCTGCTGGAGCTCTTAAGCGAATTCCAGGTCTCGATTCCGGAGCTGGGCATCCGCAAAGCCCGGCATATCCCGCTGGTTATCCTGACGTCCAATAATTACCGGGACATGAGCGATGCCCTGAAGCGCCGCTGCATTCACCTCTATATCGACTACCCGCAGCGGGAGCTCGAAAAACGCATTGTCGAGCTCAAGCTGCCGGGCATTGAAAAGCACCTGGTGGAGAAGCTGGTTGCCATCATCAACCGGATCCGGGAACTGGATCTGAAAAAACGCCCCTGCATCTCCGAAACCCTGGACTGGGCCCAGGCGCTGATGGTGCTTCAGGCCGACGACCTCTCACCGGCGACCGTCTCCGAGACCTTGAACGTTATCTGTAAATACCGGGCAGACACCCATATGGTGCGTGCCCACATGGATCGCCTGTTTGAATAGCCTGCTATCATGGTAAATCTCGTATTAAAATTCGCTGCTGCCTGCCGTGAAGCGCGTCTCCGGGTCTCAACGGCCGAATTGATCGACTGCATGGGGCAGCTCAAGCTCATTGACCTGCTCGAGGAGAGCCAGTTCAAGGCCGTCCTGCGGGGCAATTTCGCCAAGAGCCGGCGCGAGCAGAAAACCTTTGACCGCCTCTATCACCTGTTTTTCCATGAAATGCGGCAGGACCTGGCTTTTGATCCGGAGCGCAGCGAACCGGGGGGCATGGCGGAGGATTTAAACGAGATGCTGGAAGGGCTGGCGGAACAAAGCGAAAACACGCCGGTGGACCAGGCGATCATGGATTTTCTGGCCGGAGATCCCACAAGTTACCTCCAGGAAATCCAACGGGTGGAAAGCCAGGCGGAAGCCAGCGGCCAGGGCCTGAAATCAAACCTCGGCCAGCTCTCCAGCCGGCTTGAAATCCTGATGCGCCTAAACCAGGTACGTAAAAATATCCGGGCACTCGTAAAAGACAGCCGGGAGACACCTGAAGCCCGGGGGCGGCAAGGCATTGCCGATCATTTCAATGAGCGTCTGGGGACCGCGCAAGCAATGTTGAGCGAGGACAACCGCCCCTACAACGAGGCGTTAAAACAGGTCCATACCCATGATATCCATTATCCCGACCTGGGGGAGAAGCCCTTTGCCTCCCTCACCGCCCGGGAAATCCAGGATATGCGCGAGACTATCGAAGTGCTCGTCCGGAAATTAAAGGATGCGGCCACCCGACGGTTTATCGCCCGCAGCAAGGGCGTGCTCGATGTTAAACAAACCATTCGCCAATCGGCCCGCTACCAGGGCGTGCCCCTGGAACTCAAGTTCAAGGACCGGCCCTTGCGAAAGGCAAAAATCGTAGCCCTCTGCGATGTTTCCGGCTCGGTCTGGTCAGCCGCCCGGTTCATGCTCAACATGATTTATTCCCTTCAGGATTGCTTCAGCGGCGTCAGCAGTTTCGCCTTTGTCTGCGCACCGACCAATATTACCGATATTTTTGATAAAAATGA
>P_1C_Sed_2_UnCtyDRAFT_1000263_pt1 | contig 16682 bp, 15 predicted proteins | sample Pon1CUnioCityCA_4_FD_10229 | JGI IMG/M metagenome (IMG submission 10229) | reverse complement strand
TTGTACCCCACGAAGAAAAGAACCAAAAGGAAATGGCCGACGAGCTGGGCGTTAGCCTCGAAGAAGTACAACGCACCATCGACTCCCTGCACGAGCAAAACCCCATGCTGGGCCACAGAGGCTGCCGTCTGGGTAACACATACCCCGAAATAACCGAGATGCAGGCTCGCGCCATCATTGAGGCTGCAATCAACCTCAAGAAAAAAGGCATCAAGACCTATCCTGAGATCATGATACCGCTCACCGGAACCTACGATGAGATGAAGCTGCAGGAAGACATCGTACGCAGCACCGTGGAAAAAGTGTTCGAAGAAAACAACGACCGCGTCGATTATCTGGTGGGTACCATGATCGAAGTGCCGCGCGCAGCCCTGACAGCTGATAAAATTGCCGAATCAGCCGAATTCTTCTCCTTCGGTACCAACGACCTGACCCAGATGACCTTTGGCTACTCCAGAGACGATGCCGGCAAATTCCTGCCCATCTACCTCAACAAAGGCCTGCTGAAAAACGACCCCTTCCAGGTACTGGATCAGGAAGGTGTCGGCCAGCTGGTTGACATGGGTACCAAGAAAGGCCGTCAAACCCGCAAAGACCTGAAAGTAGGCATATGCGGTGAACACGGAGGCGAGCCTTCATCCGTGGAATTCTGCCACCAGGTTGGTATGAACTACGTCAGCTGCTCCCCCTTCCGCGTGCCTATCGCCAGACTCGCTGCCGCACAGGCCAAAGTCAAAGCAGAATAATACAGGCCTGCAGATAAACATTCATAAGGGTTGCAATTTATTTTGCAACCCTTATTTAATTTTTATTCATTATCTTTGAATAAAATTAATCAATATCGCATAAATTTAATATGAGCCCTCAGACCATAAAACAACAGATGGATGCCGTAATAGAGCAAAAAAAACAACTCTATAAAAATCCTTCCAGAGAAGATCTCATTCAAAAAGCCCTGGACAACAAGGAAGCCATTGTATCGCAGTCGGGCGCCCTTGCCACCTGGACTCCCAAAGAATCAACAGGCCGCAGCCCCAAAGATACGGTCATTGTAAAAAGAGCTTCCAACAAAAAAGAAATCGACTGGGACTCACCCAACAACATCCCCATCGATGAGGAAACTTTTGACATGGTTTACAACGACGCCGTCAAACTCCTGAAATCAAAGAAAGAATTATACCTGACCGATCGCTGCATCGGGGCTGATGAAAACTTCAGCCTGCCCGTGCGCACCATCACCGACCATGCACTCAGCGGACTTTTTACACTGAATATGTTCCGCCCCTGTCCGGAAAGCATGGAAAAAAGCGTGTTCCATGACAACGACTTTTATTTGATGGTCCTGCCCTACGAAAAACTCAACCCCAAAAAATACAAGGGCCGGATCCGCCAAAAAGACGACGGATCGACTTCCGACATGATCGTAGCCATGGACTTTGAACGGGGCCTGGGAGTGATCGTCGGATCGGCCTACCTGGGAAGCGTCAAGAAACTTATGTTCACGGTCATGAACTATTACTTGCCACGCAACGGTGTACTGCCCCTTCACTGTTCGGCCAACGAAGGCAAAAACGGTGACTCGGCCCTGCTTCTGGGCCTTTCAGGTACCGGAAAAACCACCCTCTCGGCCGACCACACAAGAGCGTTGCTGGGCGACGATGAACACGGCTGGGGCGATCTGGGTATTGCCAATTTCGAGAACGGATGTTATGCCAAGATGATCAACATCAACCCGAAAAAGGAACCAGAAATTTATAACGCCGTGATGCATCAGAAACATTACCTGAAACATGGTTCCATCGTGGAAAATGCCATGATCTATCCCGACGGCACCTTCGACTTCGATGATGAACGCTTTACACCCAATTCACGGGCTTCCTATCCCCTAAAATACCTCCAGAACATCAAAAAATCGTCGCGATCAGGACATCCCGATACCATCCTCTTTCTCACCGCCGATGCCTATGGAGTGATCCCTCCCGTATCCAAGCTAAACCCCGAACAAGCAATGCTCTGGTTCCTGATGGGTTACACCAGCAAGCTGGCCGGAACAGAGACAGGCATTACCGAACCCAAGGCTACTTTCTCCAGGTTCTTCGGTCAACCCTTTATGCCCTCCAACCCCGATATATATGCCGAGATGCTGGGCCAAAAAATGGCCCGGCACAAAACAAAAGTCTATCTGATCAATACCGGATGGACCGGCGGACCCTATGGCACAGGACACCGAATCGATATTACCTATACCCGACAGATGGTCAATGCAGCCCTTTCCAGGGAGCTGGAAAAAGGCCACTTCCAGCACAACGAGCTTTTTCATCTCGATATACCGTTGAAATGTCCGGGCGTTCCATCCGAAATTCTCTTCCCCAAAAACACCTGGCCCAACAAAAACGAATTTAATAAACAGGCCGCGAAACTGGCACGCCAATTCAGCGAAGCCTTTGACAAACACTACGGTAAAAAGAATATCCGTAAAGAGGTGATAAGTCAGTGCCCGGGCAAATAAAAGATTTCAACGATGCTGTACAATTGATTTTTTTATAATTAGTTTTTATAATAAATACAAAACAAGAGGATTAAATCTGAGTGGTATGTTTGAGTTAGTAAATATTGCATTGATCATTGCAGCTTATCTGATAGGATCGGTGCCTTCATCGGTATGGATTGGCAAAGCCTTATACAACATAGATGTGCGAATGCATGGAAGCGGAAATGCCGGGGCAACCAATACCTTCCGGGTGCTGGGCACCAAGCCGGGCTTGCTGGTTTTTTTTATTGACCTGATGAAAGGATTTACAGCCGCCCGACTGGCCTACCTAAATCCATCGCTGGCCCAGGCCGGACCGGAATACCTGATCACTATGCAACTTATTTTGGGTATTTTAGCCATCTGCGGACATATCTTTCCTCTCTATGCAGGTTTTAGAGGAGGAAAAGGGGTAGCCACCCTGTTTGGTGCCATCCTGGCCATTAGCTTCTTTCCAACCCTGATCATGGCCGGCATCTTCTTTGCCACCCTGTTTGGAACCCGTTATGTCTCCCTCAGCTCGATCATCTCCGGAATATCGTTCCCATTGCTGATCATCCTGGTGTTTGATTTCGATGCCCTGTCTCTGATCATCTTTTCGGTGGTGATCCCCGTGCTGATTATCCTGACGCATCAGAAAAATATTGGCCGTCTTCTGCGCAACGAAGAATCAAAGGCGGACCTCTCCAAATTTAACCTGCACGTGCACGGGTCGAGGAACAGATAAGAAATAAGAAAAAATAAACCCTGAAACCTATTTCTTAATGTGCACGTCTCTTTGCGGGAAGGGAATGGTAACGTTGTTTTCCCGGAACTTGCGGTCGATGGCAAAACGCAGGTCGCTTTTGAGGTTCTCCACCCGGAACGCATTGTTGGTCCAGAAGAAAAGCTGAAAATCGAGGGATGAATTGCCAAAGTCGTTAAATCGGACGAACGGCTCCGGATCCTGGGTAATGTCTTTATGTTCTAAGGCAGACTCCATGAGTATCCGCTTCACTTTCTCCACATCCGATCCATAAGCGACCCCCACATTGACATGAAAACGCGTCTTCTTCTCAATATGACTCCAGTTGATCACATTCTCCTCGATAAATTTAGAATTAGGGATGATCAGGATGATGTTGTCGCGGCTCTCGATCATGGTTGTACGAAAGCCAATCTCCTTAACAATGCCCACGACCCCTTCCAGCTCCACTACATCCCCTACCTTCAGGTGTCCCTCAAAAAGGAGAAAAAAACCGGATATGATGTCCTTAAAAACCTGCTGAACACCCAGGCCGATACCTACCAGCAGGGCGGCCGAGCCGGCTACCAGCAGTGTGATCTTCACCCCCAGGGTATCGAGCACTAAGAAAACGGCTATAATCCAGACCACATACTTAATGAGCTGATAAACCGTATACCCCTTGCCGGGTTCAATAGATCGTCGGTAGATGGTCCTTTTGAAAACCCGTTTGAGGATCCACAAAAAAATCCATGTCGCAAGAAAGATCATCACAGCCATCAGCAAGCTGTAAACCGTGATGGTCAGCTTTTCGGTATTCACCAGGGTATATCCCAGGATGTCGTTGATACTAGATTGAAGAATCATTCTTTCTCAAAATGCTCTTTAAGTATTTCTCTCAGCCTGTTGGGGCCAATATTGGTTTCGATCTCTCCGTTTTTAGCGAAAGAGATAGCGCCTGTTTCTTCAGATACGGCGATCACTACCGCATCGCTCCGTTCGGTGAGGCCGATGGCTGCACGATGCCGCATACCAAAGCGGGGGGGTATATCCACCCGTTCTGAGGTAGGCAGAGCACAACTGGCAGCCGAAATCTTGTCTTTTTTGATAATCACGGCCCCATCGTGCAAGGGATTATTTTTGAAAAAAATACTCTGCAACAACCGGTTGGATGTATCGGCATTGATGGCCACTCCTGTCTTCTCATAGTTTACCAGGCTGTCACGCCGGGCAATTACAATGAGTGCGCCGGTTTTAAAGGCCGACATGTCCGTGCAGGCCTTGACAATTTCGGTGGTGCGAATCTTCGGCTTCTGCCGGGTTTTTAATGAAAACAAATTGGATAGGGAAAACTCATAATTGGTGATGTAGCGGCTGCCGATGATCAATAAAAACCGTCGAATCTCCTGCTGAAAAACAATGATGATGGCAATGACACCCACTCCGATCACCTGGCCGAGGATAGACCCCAACAACTCCATGTCCAGCGCCTTAACCAGCAACCACAAAAGGTACAGAGAAAAAATACCGATGAAAATATTGATGGCTACCGTGCCCTTGATCAGATTATAAAACTGGTATAAAAGGAAGGCCACCAGTATAATGTCCAGGATATCCAAAAAACGTACCGTGATAAAAGTTGTGATCATATTATCCTTCTCGCAGCTTTTCCTTTCAAAAATACAAAATTCCTGCACAAATTAAACAAGGGGATCTGCAGATCGGTCCAATTTGTCCTTCAAAGCAATAACTTCCCGAGCCTCTTTTACATCATGTACCCGCAGGATGTTGGCACCGGAGAACAAAGCCAGGGTGTTCAGAACCGTAGTACCATTAAGCGACTGTGCAGGATCAAGGTCCAGCACTTTGTAGATCATGGATTTTCTGGAAAGCCCAACCAGTATAGGAAGACCAAATATCTTCAATTCATCGAGCCTTTTCAGCAACAAGTAGTTGTGCTCTATGGTTTTGCCAAAGCCAAAGCCCGGGTCCAGGATAATATCTTTTGCTCCCAGTTGCCTTAACTGATCCAGTTTGGATGAAAAATACAGGGTGATCTCCTTCAGCATATCTTCATAATGGGCTCTCTCCTTCATGTTCTGAGGTGTACCTTTCATATGCATCATGATATAGGGCACCCCGAGGTGGGCAACAGTCTCAAACATCGAGGGGCCCAACTCGCCGCCTGAGATATCATTGATGATATCCACATCATAATCCTCCACTACCCGCCGGGCCACCTGCGGGCGAAAAGTATCCACCGAGAGAATCACTTCGGGATGCTTCTTCCTTATTTGCTCCAGGGCAGGAAGAAGACGACTCATCTCCTCCTCTTCTGAAATATGCTCGGCACCCGGTCGCGAGCTGTAGCTTCCAAGATCAATGATATCAGCCCCTTCATCTTTCATCTTTTCTACCTGTTCCAGCACCGAATCTTTTTGCATGTGGCGACTGCCCCTATAAAAAGAATCAGGAGTCACGTTGATGATACCCATCACCTTTGGATCGGAAAGATCCATCAGGGTGCCCCGGCAATTGATCAGGTATTTCGACGAAAATGACGTATCTTTATTTCCCATTTATCTTGCGCTTTGTATCAAACAAAAGTAAAAAAATTGTCGCGAATACAGGCATTTATCATCAAATCACAGGCAGTATGAGCTTCATTAATATTGAGGGCCTGGATGGTTCAGGCAAATCGACACAGATCAGGCATCTGACCCAATACCTGGAAAAACAAAACATTCCCTGCCAATACATTCATTTTCCCCGGACCGATTCGCCCATTTTCGGGGAGTTGATCGCCAAATTCCTGCGGGGCGAACTGGGGAACATCGAGTCGGTGAATCCTTACCTGGTAGCCCTGATATACGCTGGCGACCGCAACGATGCCAAAAAAATGCTCTATGAATGGATCAACCAACAATACCTTGTGATCGTCGACCGCTACGTCTATTCAAACATCGCCTTTCAGTCAGCCAAGCTGGAAAGCATGAGCAAGACAGATGAGCTAAGCCGGTGGATCAAGTACCTGGAGTTTGAATACAACGGCATTCCCAGGCCCGACCACAGTTTCTTCCTTGATGTGCCCCTGGAATTTACCCGAACCAAGCTCTCGGCCAAAAGGGAAGGTTCCGACCGGCAGTATCTGAAGGGAAAACAGGACATCCATGAGAAAAGCATCCATTTTCAGCAACAGGTTAGAACAATGTATCTCAGGGAAACCGAACGGGAAGAAAACTTCCACCGGATCGACTGCCAAAGCTCAGAGGGAAACATGCTTCCCCCTGAAGAGATCATGCAGAAAATGCTGCCCTTTTTCAGCTTTTAAAGAGGCCTGCATTGATACAACAATACAGGTTTCCCACGTTGCCAATTCGCTGGAAAAAGTTTACCTTTACCCCGAATAATAACAAAAATACCCCAACATGAAAAAGACAACCACTTTCTGGATCATACTGGCTGTGATTTTGCTTATTGCGGGCATACTAAGCACAGCTACCTTCGTAACCATTCAGCCGGGGGAAAGAGGAGTGATCTTCCGGAAGTTCACCACGGGCCTGGATAAAGAGCATATCTATAAGCCGGGGTTCAAGATCATTGCCCCCTGGAATGACATGTACCTTTATAATGTGAAGGAACAGCAGGAAGAGGAAGAGCTGGATGTCCTGGATAAAAACGGGCTGGACATTGCCATGGATGTATCAGTAAGATTTAATCCCATCTACGATAATCTCGGCCATCTTCATGAGACCTTTGGCAAAAGTTATATAGAACAGCTGGTGATCCCGGAAGTTCGCTCGACGGTACGCCGGGTGGCCGGACGTTATACGGCTGAGGAGATCTACTCAACCAAACGGGGGGAAGTGGAATCGGCCATAAAAAAAGAAACCCGAAAGGTACTGGCCAATAACCACGTCGATATGAAAGCCTTGCTTATTCGATCCATCCGGCTCCCTGAACAGATCAAAAGCGCTATCGAAAAGAAACTCAAAGAGGAACAGGAAGCCCTGGCGTATGAATACCGGCTGGAAAGAGAACGCAGTGAGGCCGAACGTAAGGAGATACAGGCCGAGGGTGAAGCCCGTGCCAACGAGATCATCAATGAAAGTCTGACACCCGAACTGCTGAGAATGCGAGGCATAGAAGCCACACTGAAGCTTTCCGAATCCCAGAACTCCAAGGTGGTGGTCATCGGAAGTGGAGATGGAGGCTTGCCGGTAATCCTGGGAAATCAATAAGGCCAAACAAATTACAATGACCAAAGCACCAACCTCTTAAAGTCAACCTCCTGACCTGCCTCGAGGGTTTGGTTCATTGAATATTTATAATTTGGAATTTATTCATGTAAGTCTTCTACCGAAAAAAGGACGATTGATTAGCCAATCGCCCTTTTTTTCGTTAGCCCTCGCTTGAAGAGGTTTACATATTCTTATCGGCAAATTCCCTTCCGGCTTCCAGAGCTTTGATGTTCATATCAATAATTTTTTCGCCTTTGCGCGCAAAGATCCTGCGGATACCTTCCTTAAAGCTTTCAAAAGGCAACTGGAAGAAAGGCGAGGCAGCGCCCAGCATCACAATGTTGGAGGATCTTTTGGAGCCGATGTTGGCGGCGATTTCGTCGGCGTTTAGGGCTATGTGGCGTCCGAATTTTTCAATCTCCACAAAAATTTCCTTTTCATCGGGATAGTCGTTGATGTTCTTGTAGGGCTTGGTGTTGGTAACCAGCCATCCTTCCGGAGAAAGAAAAGGCAGGTAGCGGAGCGACTCCATGGGTTCAACCGAAAGGATGATGTCGGCCGAGCCTTCCGGGATCAGGTCGGAAAGGATCTCGCTGTTGGATAACCGCATATGGGATTGTACGGCCCCTCCCCGCTGGCTCATGCCATGTACTTCAGCCTGTTTAAGATAAAGGTTGTTCTCCAGGGCGGCCAAGCCAATAGTAGCGGCAATGGAGAGGATACCCTGTCCTCCTACCCCGGCTAAGACTATATCAGTTTTCATGTCTATACATTTTATATGGATTTGTTTGTGGGAACCCGCCTTTTATTGGATATTGCGGTCTTCCCTGATAGTTTGATCTATGGATGGCTTACAGGCCCATCTCTTTGACCTTTTCCACAAGTTTTTTGTTCTTCATGGTTTGAACGCACTGACGGCGCGGGATGATCACCGAAACGCCCTTATATGCCAGTTCTTCGCGCATAATATCGGTCATCTCATCGATGTTCTTCTTGGTGGGCTTGAAAACACGAATGTGTTCTTTTTCCACACCCAGCCCTTCGCATATCTTCTCAAGCCGGCCCAGGGCGTGGCTGTCCTGCCCCCCTGTCATCGCTGTAGTAAAATTATCAGAGATGATCACGGTGATGGGGCTCTTCTCGATCACACAATCCAGCAGGCCGGTCATGCCACTGTGGGTAAAGGTAGAATCGCCGATGACGGCCACCGCGGGTATCAGTCCGGCATCCGCCGCACCTTTGGCCATGGTGATGGAAGCGCCCATGTCGACGCAGGAGTTGATTGCCTCAAAAGGAGGCAGGGCGCCCAGGGTATAGCATCCGATATCGGAAAAGACGCGTCCTTTGCCATAATCCTGCAAAGCCGTATTCAACGCATTGTAAGCTTCAATATGGCCACAACCCTGGCACATGGCCGGTGGCCTCGTCTTCACAACGTTGGGGATGGCTTGTCCCTTCCTGTCGGGAAGACCAAAAGCCCGTGCCACATGGTTGGGGTTCAGTTCGCCCGTCCGGGGCAAGGTGCCATCAAGCTTGCCGGTGATGGGGGTGCCTTTTTCCTGGTAACCTTTCAGGTGCTCTTCCACGATGGGATAGCCTTCCTCAATAACCATCACCCGCTCACATCCATCCAACATCTTGTTGATCAGGGCATGCGGCAGGGGATACTGACTGAGCTTAAGCAGCGGGTGCCGCAGGGATCCCTCCTGGAAGTTCTCCATCAGATAATTGTAGGCAATACCGGCTGCGATAATACCCAGGCTCTTATCCTCTCCGTCAAAATACCGGTTGTATTGCGAATCGGCAGCTGCCTGCTCCATCTGTGGCTGGCTATTTAGCAAGCCTTCATAGTTCTGACGGGCAAAAACCGGCAACAACACGAACTGGTGCAAGTTGGCCGGAATGCGCTTTTCGTTTTGGTTTTTTTGTTCCAGCCGGGCCACGCCTGAACGGGAATGAGCCAGACGAGTGGTGATGCGTATCAGCACAGGGGTTTTTAATTTTTCGGAAAGCTCGAAACCATGATAGGCCATCTCATAAGCTTCCTGCTGATTGGAGGGTTCAAGGATGGGAATCTTGGCAAAATCACCGTAAAATCGCGAATCCTGCTCATTCTGTGAGGAATGCATGGAAGGATCGTCGGCCGAAACAATCAGCAAACCACCGTTAACGCCAGTGATGGCTGAGTTCACAAAGGGATCGGCTGCTACATTCAGGCCCACATGCTTCATGCATACCATGGCCCTCTTCCCGGCATACGACATACCAAGAGCAGCTTCCATAGCCGTTTTCTCATTGGCCGACCATTGCCGGTGAATGTTGTTTTCTTTTGCAAAATTGGAAGCCTGCACGTATTCGGTGATCTCGGTGGAGGGTGTCCCCGGATAGGCATATACACCCGACATGCCACCATCCAGTGCTCCCTGGGCAATCGCTTCATCACCTAATAAAAGTAATCTATCCATTGTATGTTGATTTGAAAATTTAACGTGTGTGTTATTGATAATTGCAGTGAATTGTTTGTTGAAGGTATAATGATGGATACAGGGTATTAAAGACCTCCGAAAAGCTTCAGGTAACCCACCAGTATGGCAGTAACATATAAAAAGACAACCTTCCTTAAATTCAAACCTACAGCGTTTTAACGTTTCTGGTCATAGACAAATGTAAGACAATTTTGCAAATATCCGAAAAGAAAAAAGATTGTCTGCAACATATGGAGATGGACTCATGAGTATAGGGTCAGCACCAGTTTTCTGCGGTTTTTATGGTTTCGAAACTCACACAGAAAAATGCCCTGCCAGGTGCCAAGATTCAGCCTTCCGTTGGTAACCGGTATCGTAAGGGACATACCGATAAGGGAGGTTTTTACATGGGCCGGCATATCGTCGCTACCCTCGGCAGTATGTGTATAGCGGCTGGGGTTCTCCGGTACAATATGCCTCATTGTACTTTCCATGTCCTCGCGAACAGAGGGGTCGGCGTTCTCATTAATGGTGAGCCCGGCCGAGGTATGTTTGATGAAAACATGGAGCAATCCCGTTTCTGGCTTTTCCTTGAGATGCTCCTGAAGGACAGAAGTAATCAGATGATATCCCCTTCCAAAGGAGGGCAGCGTAATTTCTTTTTGGGTAATCATAAAGTCCGGTTTTTTAAGTTTGTTCCATCCCATCCATCAGATTGTGTTCAGAAAAAAGTACCAGCCTCCCGTTTAAGGTAATCCAAGGCTACGCGGGAGGGTGATTTTTCGCGGGCCATTAGCGTTTCAAGCAGGGCCCGGCTTAATTTGATGGCCGATTCATCAGGCCGCAGCGACTGAGCTGTAGTATTGATCAGTTTAACCGTGTTCTCACGTGCACTTTTAACCACTTCCCAAGCCCGGGACGAGACATAGATCTGCTGCGAAACATTATGGTCAAATTCAGAACGAATGGTCTGAAGCATCTGATTTTGTAATTGACTGACAGTAAGCTGATCCTTGCTGAAACGCATCACCAGGTTGTCCGGGGATATGCGTTCCAGGAGGAGCGCCAGGCGCTCATAGGCCTGCAATCGGACCGGCGTTACAAGTTGTTTGTTTTTTAAAACGACCTCCTGTTCCCTCTTTCTTTGATCATTCCGAATCATCATTCGAAGGGTATAATAGGCGGTGAGAAAAACTACCAGGGCCGGAAGAAGGTAGCCAAGCATTTCGAAAAGCATATCCATATGCACTTTGTTTGGTAAAATAAATGGAAACATATACAAAAATGCAACTTTTCAAGGCAATAGCCAAAAGAAATGCTGTTTTATGTTTTGTAGAACATTGAATTTAGACGGAAGACTCAATAATTTATCCTATTTTTGGTACCATCCTCGTTGGATGAGCAAGCATAAAACATATACAAACATGAAATAAAAATAACCTTATAAAACCTGCATCCAAGAACTTACACAACAAGGACATGATTATTTCATGCAGGTTCCATATGTCCAATTAATTAATTAAAAAATAACCTTATGAAATCAATATCAACCCGCATCCAAAATCTATCGGAATCTCAGACCATTGCCATGTCGCAAAAGAGTGCCGAACTGAAAGCACAAGGAAAAGACATCATCAACCTGAGTGTAGGCCAGCCTGACTTCCACACTCCCGATCACATCAAGGAAGCTGCCATTCAAGCCATTCATGACAACTACACGTCCTATACTCCTGTACCGGGATACAAGGACCTGCGTGAGGCGGTGGCTCAGAAGTTAAAAGCAGAGAACAGCCTCGACTATACCTGGGAACAGATCGTGGTTTCGGCCGGGGCTAAGCATTCGCTGGCCAATGCCATGCTGGCCGTGGTCAATCCCGGTGATGAGGTGATCGTGCCTGCCCCCTACTGGGTAAGCTATGTAGAACAGGTGAAGCTGGCAGAAGGGAAAAGTGTAGTTGTGCCCACCACCCTGGATACCCAGTTCAAGCTTCAGCCGGAGCAGCTAAAACAGGCTATCACACCCAAAACAAAAGCCCTCATCCTTTGCTCCCCCTCCAACCCCACCGGGTCCATCTATACCCGCGACGAGCTCAAGGCACTGGCCGATGTCATCCACCAAAGCAACCAGGAGATCTACATCATATCCGATGAGATATACGAATACATCAACTTCGAGGGAAAACACGAAAGCATCGCTCAATTTGAAGAAGTAAAAGACCAGGTTATCATCGTGAATGGTGTATCCAAGGGTTTTGCCATGACTGGATGGCGCATCGGCTATATTGCGGCTCCCGTTGACATTGCCAAAGCCTGTAGCAAGCTGCAGGGCCAGGTTACCTCCGGTGCCTGCTCTATTGCCCAGCGTGCCTCACTGACTGCCCTGACTGCCGGCAAAAGCTTTACCCACAAGATGAAAGAAGCCTTCAAACGCCGGAGAGACCTGGTGATGGAAGGACTCGACGGAATAAAAGGCGTCCGAAAGTATACCCCTCACGGGGCTTTTTATCTGTTTCCCGAGATATCCTATTTCTTTGGAAAATCCGATGGCAACAGGACAATCCAAAACGACAGCGACCTATGCTTTTATTTGCTGGAAGAAGCCAATGTAGCCCTGGTACCGGGAAGCGCCTTCGGCTCACCCGATAACATCAGGCTTTCTTATGCTGCATCCGATGAGGAACTGAAAGAAGCCCTGAAAAGAATCAAAGAATACCTGGAGAAGCTGCAATAGAAAGGAAATCACCGGCTCAGGTGCTCACGAATGAGGTTCCTGAGTTTATTCAAATCCAACGGTTTAGCCATAAAGCCCACAGCTCCCATACTGAGGGCTTTTTTCTGGCTGGCCTGGTCGTTTTTGGCCGTTACCATCACTACCGGTATCTCCTTAAGCGAAGGCTCTTCGGATAGTTTGTCCATGAACTCAAATCCATCAATACCGGGCATCATGATATCGAGCAGAATAAGCTGGATATTATTTTTTTTCTTAAGATAATCCAGGGCTTCCCGGGCATTGTCGATGGCAATTACCTGGTAGCCCTCGTCCTCAAGCAGCCGCTCCAGCAGGAACAAGTTTGTCCCCGAATCATCAACTACCAGTATACTACTGTTATGTTTCATCAATGGAATCGGTTTTGAACCGTACTAAATTAATGATCTTTTTTCAATTCTCACAATAAAGAGCGGAATGGAATCAAACAAAGTGTTTCCTTTCAGAGTGGATTCAAAAAAATCGTTTAAATTTGCATGGTTTATAACCATATATAATAGAGTATGAAGGGCAAAGACAAAAAGCACGGCAAAGCAAAGAAGAAAAAGATGACCCAAAGGGGTGTCCTGGTGATAGCTGCTATTATTTTAATCACAGGCTCGGTTAAACTTTACGGGTTGTACGATAAGGTTTACGGGTCCAATGTGAACCTTGACCAGGGGGATAGTACCTATCTCCATATTCCCACCGGAGCAGATATGGAGGATGTTATGCAACGGATCAGACAAAATCAGCTGCTGGAAGATACAGCCGACTTTAGATGGCTTGCCCAAAAGAAAAATTACCCCAATCATATTCATCCCGGCAGGTACAAAGTAGATAACCAGATGAGCAATAATGCGCTGATCAACCGGTTGCGCTCAGGACAACAGGAGCCGGTAGAGCTGATATTCAACAACATAAGGACCAAGGAACAGCTGGCAGGGGTCGTTTCCGATCAGATCGAAGCCGATTCAACTGCTCTGCTTAAATTGATGAACGACAGGGAATTTCTCCGGGAGTTCGACATGAACCCCCGGAGTGTCACAGCCATGTTCATACCCAATACCTACGAATTTTGGTGGGATGCCTCTGCCAGGGAGTTCATTGAGCGGATGCACCAGGAATATGAACGATTCTGGACGAAAAAGAGAAGAGAGAAAGCCCAAGAGACAGGTCTGACGCCTGTTGAAGCAACCACCCTGGCTTCTATCGTAGACGAGGAAACCATCCACGACGATGAAATGCCCGATATTGCCGGAGTATATATCAACAGGCTGAAAAGAGGCATGCGGCTTCAGGCAGACCCCACCATCAAATATGCCATCAACGATTTTACGATCAAACGGGTCCTAAAAAAGCACCTGGAAACTGATTCACCATATAACACATACAGGAATGCCGGTCTGCCGCCCGGCCCCATCTCCATCCCTTCAATAGCAGCCATTGAGTCGGTATTGAACTATAGCCATCACAATTACCTCTATTTCGTCGCTAAGCCCGATTTTTCAGGATACCACAATTTTTCCAGGAGCCACCGTCAGCACATTCTCAATGCCAGGAAATACCAAAGGGCCCTGAACCGGGAAAAGATCATGAAATAAGACAAGACAAAAAGGAGGCAACGGATGGGGTTATAAGTGGCGACAAACTGTCTCCATCAATGTATCCTCTTCAACAGGTTTGGCCAGGTAATCATTGAAGCCGTAGGCAAGGATCTCTTTGCGCTCGTGGCTTAAGGCATAAGCCGTCTGGGCAACAATCGGTATATTGGGAGCAATTTTTCTAACCTCGGTAAAAGCCTCGTATCCATCCATGAACGGCATCTTAATATCCATGAGGATCAGATCAATGTGCCGATGATTCTTTACTTTTTCCACCGCCTCTTCCCCGTTTTCAGCTTTCAGGCTTTCCATTCCATGCATCTTTAAAACTTCACTGAAGTAGATGTAATTAAACAATTCATCCTCCACTATAAGAATGGTAGGTTTGTTTTCAGCCCCGTTTTGCTTTTGGTTGATGCTCATGCAGCGAATATCAAGACGTGGATCAATTCATCCCTCCTCTGTGAAAGCCCGTTATCCGGCTCTGTGAACCGACTTTCGCCCGGTCTGAACCGATAGTGAAATTTTACCCTAAAAGTAAAACGCAAAATCAAAGAAGTCAAATAATGGCAGCAAAATCTGTTAGAAATTCAACTTTATCAGGGGAAAACAAGGCATTTATTGTTCGGATTGAGCCGACTCCCAGAGCATCTTCACTTTATCGAGCATCAGGTTGATCTCGATGGGTTTTATACCATGCTGCTCCAGGTATTTGCTGTCCTCGAGAAAAGCCGGAGCAAATGATTCGAAACCGGATTCGCTTTGCAGCGCCGCCTGTTTATATGCTTCCTGGGCTTTGCTGACATCCTCCATACACCAGTATACATGCCCCAGAGTGATGTAATCGAAGTAATTGCTTTCCTGCTCAAGAAGTTTGTGCAGATAATTTTCAGCTGTCTCGAATTTACCCAAAATAAAAGAGCACCAGGCTATGGGCCGGCGTATCTTGGCATTTTCGGGAGCCAGGTATTCCACTTTAAAATAATACTTTAACGCTTCATCATAGCGCTTAAGCTGAAACAAGCTGTGCCCTATATAGGCCTGAATATAAAGGTTGTCAGGCTCCATTTGTTCCGCCTGCTGGTAATATTCCAGCGCCTTTTCGGGTTTATTCAGGTAACGATGGCACAGTGCTATCTTTTTCGTGATCCATGCCTTGTTGGTATCAAAAAGCTCGGCCTTGAGGTAGTAGTTCAATGCATCCTCGTAATCGCCCAGCCGCTGATAACTATAGGCAATCTTCTCGGTAACTTCGCCCGTGTTTTGCTCCTCCTCATCCAGGTTCTTAAACACTTCCACAGCCTGATCAAAATGTTCCCGCTCAAAATAAAACTCGGCAATGTTCCGCCGAACCTTTTTGTTCTCGACAATATAGTTGTAAAAACGGGTGTTGTATACATCCAGCTTTTCCTGGAAAATGTCATCCACCTCATTTCGCAGAGGATGCAGCTTGAAAAAGCGGTATATATCCTGGATATATTGGGTATAGATGCTTTTCGTGCGGGCAAAATCATTCAGCAGCTCTTCATCCTGGCCTATTTCTCCCATCTGTTTCATTTCTTCATTGAAAAGCTGCATCATGGTATTCTTCTGCTCCTCCGGGATGTATTGCAAATTCAGAGTAAAAGAATATTTATCGGAATTGCACATAAAGTTAGAAGATTCTAGCTTCTCGATCAGAGGTGCCATGCTTACTTCTTCCTCCCCTGCCGTTAGATCCTGAATATCAGGATTCTCTTTGTAAAAAGGAATAAACCAGTTGCTGATCCGGTTAAAAAACGGAAAATGCTTTAGCCGGCCAAAGGCACTCATAAAGACATCAGAACCCTCCATCTGCAATTTCGAGAATTGCTGTATCTTATCCAGCAGATCGGGCGAATCTTCAAAAACTTTTTCCCAGTCCGGATTTTTATCTTCTAAAAACTTATCGGAAACGATGTTTTCAAGATCCAGCTTCTTTTCGATGTTGGGACGCATCTTCATGATCTCGGGAAGGATCTCTTCTTCCCATTTACGGGTGAGCTCCTCTGTTTCCTTCGACTTAATGGTTTGAATGATGATGGCTTCAATGTTGCGTTCCAACTGAGGATCGCCCGAATAGGAATTAAGGCGTTCAATAAGGCGCTGGTAAAGCTCCACCCTCCGGTCGTATCTATAAAGGGCGTAAAGGACACCTACCAGGGCCCGTTCCCATACCTGTTCCTCCTGCTTGTCATAAAAATCAAACAGCAGTTCAATCTTCCTTTCGTCGAAGCTGCGCAGGGCACTCAGAGTAAGGGCACTAACAAACAGACTCTTGTCGTGCCAGGGTACCTTTTGGGAATCCTTAATAGAGCGGAGCAGGCCGGTCTCTGCCTCTCCGTATTTATCCG
>P_1C_Sed_2_UnCtyDRAFT_1000262_pt1 | contig 16732 bp, 11 predicted proteins | sample Pon1CUnioCityCA_4_FD_10229 | JGI IMG/M metagenome (IMG submission 10229) | reverse complement strand
CCCCCAATCGCCGGCCGGCAGGAAGAGTGGCGGCAGTATTCATCAGCCGTTTTAACAGCCCGCTCCATCCATTCTTCGGAAGATACTATAACAATCTCATCGATAATGTCTGAAGAGGACAGGGCGGACACGCTCCACCCCAGCATGGGGACACCGGCCAACTCGATAAACTGCTTGGGAACGCCGGAAGACCCCATTCGCTCGCCCTTGCCGGCGGCCACAATAATCGCGCTTACCTTGTCCGGCATTTTATCAGGTTACAACGCCCGGGCCTTTTTTTCAAGTAATTTGACGGGTTTGGGACGTATTTTAAATCTCAAAAACAACTTGACAGCCGGTTTTTGGGTGATGATTCAGCCGGCAAGGACTATGCTGTAATAGAGTTTTTGCCTGGTTTTCCCCAATGAGTTTTAATCGTACCCGTAATTTTTCAGGTTTTCCTTCCATTAACTGTGACAAATGTGGGTATCTTTTTTGTCGTAAATTGTCACTAAAATATTCCGTGATTTCAATAATGTATTCTAAACTCTTGTCATTATTTGCAAATTTCGGTCAGTAGATACATGGCATTTAAATTGCATTTTACTCCGGCAAAGGAGGTCGATATAATGCGGAAACAAGGATTTACCCTGATCGAGCTGATGATAGTGGTGGCTATTATCGGCATTCTGGCTGCACTTGCAATTCCGGATTTCATGAAAATGATCGCCAAAAGCAGGCAATCAGAAGCCAATACCAACTTGAACGCCATCTATACCTGCCAACTGTCCTACTTTGCGGCGCACGAAACTTATGCGGGCATGACCACCTCGAGGGGCAATGCTTTTACAATGATCGGGTGGGAACCCAAAAGCCCGGAAAACATCAAATACGCCTATGTCCTTGATGAGGCGGAGTTGACCGGTCCCCAAGTCTCCCTTCCTTCCGGGATGCCCAGTGGAATCAGCTCCACCAAGACTTCATTCACCGCCACTGCCGCAGGAAACATCGATACTGACACTACCGTGGACATCTGGACCATCAATGATGCCCGAGACCTTAATAACGTCTCCAATGACGTAAGCGTTGGCGGTTTTTGATATAACCGCAGTTTCTTTACGAGGCCGTTTCAGGCCCTGATTTTTATTTTACCCGCCTTCCTGCCAGATATAATAAAATTTTCTTCTTTCTCTCTTGTATTGGCCATTTTTTTCTGGTATCTTGGCCCTTCCGGAAAAGGCATCATTTCCATCTCAGACTGATTAATAATTCTTAAGTTGTTTTCCGCTCGTATTGAAGCAAGGTAGCGGAAGAGCGGAGCAAATTTTCACCGGTTCCCGGCACGGTTTCTTTTATAAGGAGCTTTGCTTTTTTGAATAGTTATGGCCAACAACAAGAAAAATTCTCATAGTCGTTACGACCTTCCCAGCTCAAGGATTCTTATCCGGTCCTTGCGCTACAAGGAAAAACGACTTCAGTCGCTGGTCGGCGATTCCGCCGATTCTACGGATGCCGACATTCTTGACAGCCGGCTTTTGCGAATTTTGCGGGACCTTTTTGTTGTACGCCTTTTCGAAGAACGCGGCGTTTTGGCCGAGCATCACCTCACCGGCGGGAAGCGCTCTCAACCTCTTTCCGTCGCCGAGGTCACCCCCCGTCTTAAAGACCTCAACGACTGGGCGGGGTGGGAGCTCTTCGACGTTTCCTGCTGGGAAGACCCCGGTCCCGGCGAAGAGCTTGTCGGCCTGGATCATGAGCTGCACCTGAGCCGTTTCTGGCCGCATAACATGCCCGCGGAAGTCCTGGGCGCCCTGTGGGAAGAGAGGCTGCCCGTGCCCAAAAGATCAGGTGTTTATTACACTCCCCGCACCATCGTCAACCGGGTCCTTGCCTTTACCCTCGACTCTTTTGTGGAAAACAAACAAACCGGAGAACTGAAACTTCTCGATCCCGCCTGCGGCTCCGGCTACTTTCTGCTGGAGTCCTTGCGCCGTCTTATCGGAAACGAGTTGGAAGGACACATGCTGAACCGGGACCTCTTCGCCCCTGTAATCAAGATCGACAAAAGCCGGGCGGAGTTGGACCCTTCCCGCCGCATGGAAATATTTCGCGACCATGTCTTTGGGGTGGACGTGGACCCTGTAGCAATCGAGCTTTGCCGGCGTTCGCTTTTCGTCGAGATACTTTCCGGCATCCCGGCCTTCAAGTACTCGGCGCCACCATCACGCCCTTTGTTCATGAATTTGCGGGAAGGCGACAGCATACTGGACCAAAGCCTTCCTCAGCAGGCGGACCTTTTCGATCCGTCCGTTCCGCCTCCTTTGAAACCTTTTGACTGGCACGACAAAGAACAGGGGTTCGGAGAAATACTCTCCGCAGGCGGCTTCAACTGTATTGTAGGAAACCCGCCGTGGGTCAGCCTGAAAGGCCGACACAAGCAGGTGCCATACTCTCCGCATGTGGTCAGCTATCTTATCGGTCGCTACAAGTCGGACACCTATCGTCCCAACATAGTGGAGTACTTCATAAGAAAAGCGCTGGAGCTTCTCGAAGAAGGTGGAATGCACAGCTTTGTTGTTCCCGACCGGGTGGCCGAAAACAGCCAGTACGATTCCCTCCGCAGGTCCATGTCGCAAAAAGGAGAAATCCACCGGCTTCATTACCGGGAGCCCTTTCCCGGCGTTGCTGCGGACACCTTGATTTACCTTTTTGTGAAAAAGAAAAAACCCCGCCGGAGCCATCGGATTCTTATCACGGACTACAACGGCGCGAGCCGGGAAGTACCGCAGACTTACTGGCTGAAAGGCGAGGGTTTTGCTCCCCCCGAGGCATTGCCGCAGCCAACCGACTCGATCCTTCAGAAGATAGATGCCGCGGGGAAAAGAAAACTGTCCGATTTTATGGAAACGGGCGTGGGCTTTATTGCCCGGGCGAGGAAAATCACTCAAGAGCGGACCACTGAAAACCAACGTCCCGTGATTAAAGGCGAGCATGTTTTCCCTTACCGCCGGGAAGGAAATGCCTGGTTCGAGTTCCACCTCGACAATCTTGCCGGAGGCACCCGTAACCTCGAGAAGCTCGAAAAACCCGAGAGGGTCCTTCTCCGCAAGACAGGGTCCCGTCTTATCGCTTCCCGCGATGAAAGCTCGGACCTACCCGAGCAGTCACTTTACTTCGCCTTTATTCGCGACAGACGGCTGGCCAGGCCTTACGACCTCTGTTACTTCCTCGGCATACTCAACTCGAAGCCCATGTCCTTCTATTTCCGCCATCGCAAGATCACCAACCGGGCCACCACGCCTCAGATCAAGAAGGTCCATCTCGATTCCCTGCCTATCCGGACAATCACCTTCAATAATCCGGATGATAAGTCCTTCCACGACGACCTTGTCCGTGTCGTAAAACAGAGGGAGTCGGCCCGTTCCGGCGAAGATATACAACGCCTGGACAAGGAGATAGACCGCCTGGTGGCCGGCCTTTACGGACTTACCGACGAAGACATAAAGCTTATTGACAATGAAATGAAAAAGGGCTGGGAATCGCCCCTTGAAGGCAACGGGGCCGACTGAGCTTCAGGCCCCGCAGCACTTTTTATACTTTTTGCCGGAACCGCAGGGACAAGGATCGTTTCTGCCCACTTTGGGGGCTTCCCGTTTATAGGTTTGAGGCTTTTCATCCGCGGGCTCGGCAGGGCCGCCGCCCTCCTCCTGGTTGCCGACTTCCATTTGCTTGCCCCTGCCGGTGCGCATGCCGCGGATGGCCCGCCGCCTTTTTTCCATGGCCTCTTCTTTGGGGTCCAGTGGCTGGATGCGGAAGATGCGGGTCAGGGCCTCTTCGTCCACCTGGTAAATCAGGTTTTCGAAAAGTCCCATGGCTTCCCTTTTGTACTCGATCAGGGGGTCTTTTTGCCCGTAGCCGGCAAGGCCGATACCTTCCTTGAGATGGTCCATGTCAAGAAGATGGTCCTGCCACAGCGAGTCAATGGCGTAAAGGTAGATGTCCTTTTCCACCTGGTTCATGATCTCCTCGCCGATCTTTTCTTTTTTGTCAAGATAGTTGGCTTTGGCTTTTTCGGCGATGTTCCGGACTATATCGTCGGGATGGGTGGACTCCATTTTTTCCGGGTCCAACTCGGGTGCGATACCGAAAACCTGGACCACCTTCATGAACAGCCCGTTCCAGTCCCATTCTTCTTCCGGAGTCTTGTCGTCGCCGAAGCTGTAGACCACGTCTTCAGCCAGGCGGTCAATGGAGTTCTCCACTTTGTCCTGAATGTTTTCCGAACGCATTATTTCCCGCCGCAGGTTGTAAATGACCTCCCGCTGCTTGTTCATCACGTCGTCGTAGTCGATCAGCCGTTTGCGGATTTCAAAATTGTGCTGCTCGACCTTGGACTGGGCCCGCTCGATGGAACGGGTCACCAGGGAGTGGGTAATGGCCTCGTTGTCTTCGATGCCGATGCGGTTCATGATCTTGGCCAGGGAGTCCGAGCCGAAGATGCGCATGAGGTCGTCTTCCAGTGAAAGATAGAATCGGGAGCTGCCGGGGTCGCCCTGACGGCCGGCGCGGCCGCGAAGCTGGTTGTCCACCCGCCTGCTTTCATGCCTTTCCGTGCCGATGATGTGAAGTCCTCCGGCCTCCACCACCTCCCGGTGCTCGTCCTCCCAGGAAGACTGGAAACGGGCGTAAAGGTCCCGGAACTTTTCCTCATCGCCGTGGGCCGCGGTCTTCGCCATCATTTCCGGGTTGCCGCCGAGAACAATGTCAGTGCCTCGGCCCGCCATATTGGTCGAGATAGTCACCGCGCTTTTTCTGCCCGCCTGCGCGATTATCTCGGCCTCCCGTTCGTGGTGCTTGGCGTTGAGAATGTTGTGACGGATGCCCCGGTTCTTCAGAAGACGGTGGAGTCGCTCCGACTTTTCCACCGACGTGGTGCCCACCAGGATAGGCCTGCCTTGGTTGTAAATTTCTTCGATCTCGTCAACCACTGCCGAGAACTTCTGTTTTTCCGTCTTGTAGATAAGGTCACCGTGGTCCTCCCGTATCATCGGCATGTTGGTGGGGATCACTACAACCTCCAGCTTGTATATCTTGTGGAACTCTTCCGCTTCAGTGTCAGCCGTACCGGTCATGCCGGCGAGCTTTTTGTACATCCGGAAGTAGTTCTGCAGGGTGATGGTGGCGATGGTCTGGGTGGCCTTGGCAATGGACACTCCCTCCTTGGCTTCCAATGCCTGGTGAAGACCGTCGGAAAAACGCCGGCCTTCCATCTTACGGCCGGTGAACTCGTCAACAATGACCACCCGCCCGTTTTCAACCACGTACTCGTCGTCAGCCTCGAACATGGTATAGGCCTTGAGAAGCTGGGTGATGGTATGTAGTTTCTCGCTCTTTTGTTGATAGTCCTGGTGGAGGGCCGCAAGCTTTTCGGACTTCTCTTCCTGGTCCTGCGTTTCGCTGTTGATGCGGGACTCCTCAGTAGAGAGTTCGGGAAGCAGGAACACGTCACCGATCATGTCCCGAAGCTCCTGCTGGCCTTCCTCGGTAAGGTCGATGGCGTTATCTTCCTCCGACATGGCGTAAAGCAGGCCGTTTCTGAGCTCATGGGTGCTCTTGTTGATGCGGAGCTGGTTGTGGACCCGCTCCATGTTCCTCTTCGTCTCTTTGTTCTCCGTCATGAGCTTGAAGAGTTCCCGGTTTTTGGGGTCCCCCTGCTGGACCTGGAGAAGCTTGAAGTAGTAGTCTTCCCCCTCGTTGTCTTCCTTCTTCATGCGCTGTGCGTCCTGGAACAGCTTGCGGACCCGCTGCTTCTGCTTCTTGACCAGCCTGTCCACCGCGGGGCGGAGTTCGTTATAGATGGCGGTGTCGTCTCTGTCAACCTCGCCGGAGATGATAAGAGGCGTCCGCGCTTCGTCGATAAGGATCGAGTCCACCTCGTCAACCACCGCGAAGTAGAGGGGGTCGGGCTGGACCATGTCTTCCGCACGGATTTTCAAGTTGTCCCGCAGATAGTCGAACCCGAACTCCGAGTTGGTCCCGTAAGTGATGTCGCAGTTGTAGGCCTCTTTGCGCTCTTCATCGGGCATCTGGTTCTGGAGGGCGCCCGCGGTAAGCCCCAGCATGTTGAAGACCGGCGACATCCAATCGGCGTCGCGGCGGGCCAGGTAATCGTTTACCGTGATGACGTGGACCCCCAAGCCGAGGAGGGCGTTAAGCACCAGCGGGCAGGTGGAAGCCAGGGTCTTTCCTTCACCGGTCTTCATCTCTGCGATTTTTCCCTGGTGGAGCACCATGCCGCCGATAAGCTGGACGTCGTAATGCCGCTGGCCCAGCGCGCGTCTGGCCGCCTCCCGGGTGGCGGCGAACACCTCGGGCAGAAGCTCGTTCAGCTTGGCTTCAAATTCCTTCCAATCGGCATCAGTGAAATTCTTGCCGTTATGGGAGACTTCTTCCCATTCCATGCCGAAGATATTTTTTCTCCACTCGCCGGCGAGCTTATGGAAATCTTCGTCACTCATGGATTCGTATTTGGGCTCCAGGCTGTTGATCTCTTCCACTACCGGGTAATAAGGTTTCAACACCCGTTCGTTCTTCGAGCCGAATATTTTTATTCCAAATTTTGAAAGCGCGTTAAGTACGGACATTTCCGTGTATCAACTCCTTAAATTTCAAGTAATGTTTCCTGTCTTTAGTATAGTTAAGCGGAGATTCTGTTTCAAGACGCCGGGGAATCCGCCGCTGAAAATTGGAAGGTATAAGAAAAGGATGCCGAAGCGAAAAGTTCCGGTAAGTCCGGCACTATCTTTTTTCTTCTTCAGCGGGTTTTTCCTCCTCGGTCTTTGGTGGGGATGGACCGAAAATTTTGGCGATGATGACCGAGATTTCATAGAGGACCAACATGGGCACCACCAGGAACATCTGAGAAACAACGTCGGGAGGAGTGAAAAAGGCGCCCAGAACAACTATGATGAGAAGGGCATATTTGCGATTTTTACGAAGGAACCTGTCGTTTACGATTCTTAATCTGGCCAGCACAAAGACCACTAGCGGCAATTCGAAGACTACCCCGAAAGCTATAATCAGCATCATTACGAAAGTGAAAAGCTCCGAGTATTTGGGGTTGAACTCCACGTTTTCCGGTCTTGCAAAGCTCGTGAAAAACTCGGAGACAATGGGAAAGACAACCAGGAAAAAGAAGGCGGCCCCTCCCACAAAAAACAGGGTCGAAGAAAGAATCAGCGGCCCCATGTAGATTTTTTCTTTTTTATAAAGACCGGGCGCCACAAAGGCCCAGAACTGGTAAAAAATCATGGGCAAAGAGACAAACAGGGCGGTAAGGGCGGCGATCTTGAGCTGAAAGAAAAACCCCTCGGCCATGTGTGTATATTGTATTTTGCCGAAGCCTTCAAGCGCCTTTTCAAGGGGCTTGGTAAAGTTATAGGCGACGGTATCGATGATAGGAGTGGCATAGACCACTACAAAAACCGCCGCAAAGGTAATAACAGATACAATGATCCGGTAACGGAGTTCTTCAAGATGCTCGATAAAGCTCATCTTGGGCCCGAGTTCGCTGTCCCGGTCGTATTCCTGTTCTTCTGTGCCAAGCTTTTCCTTTTCTTCAGCGCTCATGCGAACTTCCGCCTTGGTCTTCTACATCGCGCACTTCGGTCTGATGCTCCGGCCCTTTATTTTGACCGGTCGTCTCTGAAGAGGGGGTGGCGCTTTTGTCGGGGGCCGGCTCTTTTTCCGGCGGGTTTGAGGTGGGGGAGGACTGTTGTTTTTTTTCGGTGTCCCGGTCGCTTTTCTTTTTGGTACGNAGCGGGGGCGGCACCGGAGGCGGCGTAAAGCTTTCCTTGGTCCCGTCAATGGTGTCCTGAATCGAGCGGAACTCGTCGCTGTAGAGGATTTCGTTTCTAAGCTCGTCGGAAGCCCTTCTGAGTTGGCCCATAAGCTTTCCGGCATTGCGGAGAAGCTCAGGCAGCTTTCGGGGCCCTATCACCACCAGCAGTATGATAAGGATAACAAGTATTTCGAAGTGTCCAAATCCCAGGTTCATCGGTTTAAATAGTAACTTTGGCCGGGCGAGGTGTCAAGCGTACGACAGGGCTTAACAACCCGAGTAGAAACCTTGATTATGGTAATTGGCGGTATGGAGAATAATAAATTGAAGGCAAGAGACTGAAACATGCCGGGGATCAGAGGTCTAGTCTCATGATCGCCACCTGCTCGCCGCGGTACTCTTCCCGAAGTATGGTTTTCCAGCCGAGCCTCGTGTAAAGGCTTTCCCGGTCAAAGGTAAAAAGATAGGCCTTGTCAACGCCCAGTCTCCTAAACTCCTCCTTGACACGTTCGCAAAGCGCAGTGCCCAGGCCTTTGCCGCGGTGTTCCGGCTCCACGTAAACGCTTACCATCCACGGCGAAAGCTCGGGGTGCGTCTTCATGTCGGCAGTATCAATACCCGCAGTGCCCACGGGTTTTCCTTCCCGGAAGCAGACCAGTGTCAGGGGTATCTCCTTATTGCCCGCCGACTGCATGACCTTTTCACGGGCAGTATCGAGGGTCCTGCCCGGTACATTGCGGCCCCATTCCTCGTAGTACCAGCGGGCCAGCACAGAGACCGTTTCAGGCCCCTCTTCAAGATAGGTTATTTGTATGTCTTTTTCCATTGAAGTACGGATATGCTAACACAATCATAAAACGGCATCCAGGTGGAAAAAATATTTTTGGTATTTTGCGGAAAGCAATGTTTTGTATTAACATCATTNTTTGTGCTTATTGCCGGCTAGTACCCCATCTTCGGACCGGCAGCAATTATCTTATTAGTTACATGTTCCGCAATCTACACGGCAGGGCCGTGCAAAGAGAGGTTTGTTGTGCAAAAAAACAATAAGATCGAGAAGGTCCTGGTGGCCAACAGGGGAGAGATAGCGCTCCGGATTTGCCGGGCCGTCCAGGAGGAATGCCTGAAGGCGGTGGCCGTCTATGAGACCCCCGACCAGTACTCCCGCCATCTCCATACCGCGGATGAAGTCGTGTGGATAGGGCCGGGCCCCCGGAAAGATTACCTGGACATCGACCGGATCATCTGGGCGGCGAAACGCACCGGCTGCCAGGCCCTGCATCCGGGATACGGTTTTCTGGCTGAAAACCCCGAACTGGCGAGCGCCTGTGAGGATGAAGGCCTGATATTTATCGGCCCTCCTTCCTCGGTGGTGAAGAGCCTGGGAGACAAGACCATCGCCCGGAACCTGGCGATTGAGGCCGGGGTGCCGGTAATACCGGGCAGCGGCATTCTTGCGGAGGGCGACGAAGGCGTCAATCAGGCGCTGGCCTTTGCGGAAGAGGTCGGCTATCCGGTGATGCTCAAGGCTGTCGCCGGCGGTGGCGGCCGCGGTATCCGGCGGGTGGACAATGAAAGCGATTTGAGGGCGCAGATAGGTCTTGCGGCCCGGGAGGCCAAGAGCGCTTTTAATGACCCCCGTCTCTACCTGGAGAAAGCGCTTGTCAAGCCGCGACATCTCGAGGTCCAGATACTGGGAGACAACCACGGCAATGTTGTCCATCTCGGCGCCCGCAACTGTTCCATTCAACGCCGCCATCAAAAGCTGGTTGAAGTGGCCCCCGGACTTATCGGCCCCGAACTCGAAGAAAAGGTCTGCGAAACGGCCTTGAAATACGCACGGCATTCCGGGTACCAAAACGCCGGCACCGTCGAGTTCCTGGTCGACTCCGACGACAGTTTCTATTTCCTGGAGATCAACACCCGTCTCCAGGTTGAGCATACCGTTACCGAGTCCATTACCGGAATCGACATCGTAAGACGCCAGCTTCGGGTAGCGGAGGACAGGACTTTGGACATCAGCCAATCCGACGTTTTCTGCAGGGGCTACGCCATCGAGATGCGCATTAACGCCGAAGACCCCCGCCGCGACTTCGCTCCCGAGAGCGGGACAACAGTCGCCGTCTACAACTCTCCCGGCGGGCCCGGTATAAGGCTTGACGGCATGGTCTATCAGGGATACCGCATTCCTGAAGAATACGATTCCCTGCTCGTCAAGCTCACGGTTTACGGATTTACCTGGAGCGATACCACCAGCAGGCTTACAAGGGCCCTCAGGGGATTTGTCATCGCCGGGCCCAAGACCACTATTCCCTTTTATCAGAAGCTGGTCAGGGAAAAGGAATTCCTGGAAAGAAAGATCGACACCGAGTACATCGACCGCCACCCCGAGCTCTTCGAGTACCGCGACGAGGAGCGCGAGAGCGCCAAGCTCGGTAAAGTACTTTCGGCCATACACCATAACAAGAAGAACCCCTTTGCCATGTAATCTGAAAAGGACGTTAAAATGGAACACAAATCTTTAAACGACAGGATATTGCCGGGAACGGACCCCGCCGAGGCCATCAAAAGGCTCAGGGAGTCCGAGGGATATTTCATAACCAATACGGCGCGGGACCTTTCCCAGTCGGACTTTAAAAACCGGATACTGCCCCACACCGATATGCTGGTGGCCGAAGAGAGGGACGCCGCCGGCTACTTTTCCCTTGAAATCACGGGTGGAGCCAGCGTTCACGTGGACATGCTCAGAAAGCAGATCAACCCCTTTGAGCGGCTGCGACTCCTCCGGCAGAGAATGCCCCACACCATGTTCCAGACCCTGTGCAGGGGAGTGAACCTTTTCGGTTATCGTCCTTATCCGGAAAACGTGGTCCGCCTTACCGTACAGAAGTTCGCCCGCTATGTGGACGTCTGGCGGGTCTTCGATTTTCTGAACTATGTCCCCAACATGGTCCCGGTGTTCGAAGAGGTCAAGCGGGCCGGCAAAATCCTCGAGCCCGCCATATGTTTTTCAACCGGTCCCGAACACACCGACGAGTTTTACGTCCAAAAGACCAGGGAAATAATCGACGTGACCGGCCCGGAGATCATCCTGGCCATTAAGAACCATTCCGGGCTGGGCACCCCCGGCCGGATTTATGACCTGGTCGCCGCTTTAAAGGACGCCTTTCCGGACCTGGTAATTCACTATCACGGCCACAACACCGACGGCAACGATATAGGCAGGATACTGGCCGCGGTGCGGGCGGGGTCCAAAATTGTCGATGCTTCCGACCACGCCTTGACCGGTTTTTACGGTCCGCCGCCATTGCTTACCACCTACATGATGATGGAAGACAAAGGCATCCGGGCCGAAAACATTGATCCCGATGCCGTAATCGCCACGAGTTCCAAGTTGAGGAAAGTCAGGCCCCACTATCAGTCCTTCGAGTCGCAGTTCAAGGGATTCGATCCCACTGTCCATATACACAAGCTGCCCGGCGGCGCCATGGGGTCCAGCTTCGAGCAGGCGGTCAAGGGCGATTTCCTGGAACGTATGCCGGAAATCCTCATGGAAGAGTTGCCCAAAGTACACGTGGAACTGGGTAACTTCTGGTCGGTGACCCCCGGTTCCCAGATACTCTGGACAACCGCGGTGACCCATACCCTCTCCGGAAAACGCTATGTCAACGCCTCCGAAGACTTGAAAAGACTCCTGCTGGGCAGGTACGGGCCTTTTCCGTTTAAAAGGCCTGCCGACTGGATTTATGAGGCGGTCTTCGGGCCTGATTGGGAGAAGAAGCTTTGCGACGAGGGCGGTTGCGAGGCCATAGAACCGGTGGACCTCAACGTGGAGAAAGGCAAATTGGAGGAGGCCATGGGCCGTGACTGCGATGAAGAGGAGTTGGCTCTCTATCTTCAGCATCCCCGCGACGCCGTGGACTTCTTGAAGTTCGAGGAAGAATACGGCAAGACTTACGTGTTCGGTCCTGATATCTGGTTCCGTGAGGGAGGATTCGGGCAGGACGAGCAGATCACCTTTCAGGACCACAAGGGGAAATATCATCAGGTCTCCATCGGTCCTTCCCACCAGACTTCCGACGGCGGCATGTTGACTTACCTGTTGATCAACCACCATCCCGAGCCCTACCTTCATCGTCCCGAAGGCAAGGCAGTTGAAGAGGAAAAGAAATCCCTCAGCCCCGAGGAGATAGCTTCCCTGGCCGAGATGGGCGAGATACGGGCCTCACTTGGGGGAGTGGTTGCCGAGATCAAAGTCAAAGAGGGCGACAAGGTAGCAGAGGGTGACGCGCTCCTCGTGCTGGAGGCCATGAAGATGCTGAATACCGTAAGCAGCGTCATCGACGGCATAGTCCGCAAGGTAGTGGTGGACGAAGGTACGCAGGTCGCGCAAGGAGAACTCCTTCTGCAGATAAGGCCCAAGCGGTCCGCGGACGAAGAGTCGTGACTGCAAAAAGGACCGGTTTTGCATAAGACGCCGTCTGTTCTAGACTATTTTCTCCGGTAGTATTTTTCAGTTGTTGGTCGTCGTGCAGTTTTTACTTAGGAGGATATGTAGTTGTCAGGACCTGACGTATTGGTTATGGGGGCCGGTTTGGCAGGCCTTTCCGCGGCTGCTTTGTTGGCCCGTTCGGGCGTCTCGGTTGTTCTGGTTGAACAGGAGCACGATCCCGGCGGTCGCATGCAGAGTTTGCCGGTGGAAGGCTTTCGAGTCGACGCCGGTCTCCACTGTTTCCACTATTCCGACAGCGGCCCCCTCGCGCAGTTGAACAGCGAGCTCGACTTGGGCCTTTCTTTTATCTCTTGCGAGGGGCCCGGTTATATTTTGAAAGGGAAAAAACGCCTCCCCATCCCGCCCGGAGCGACCGCCGATCCCGAACGGGTCCCCGGCTTCACTGAAGACGAAGCATCCCGCATTCGGTCTTTTTTCGAGATAATCATGGAAGCCGACCCGGACAAGTGGAAGAAGAAAAGCGTTGCCGATTTTCTTTTACAGTCCGGCCTTGGGGACGACGAGCTTATAAAGGACTATACCGGCGCTTTCTGCCTTACTCTGCTGGGGCGGGACCCTTCGCACGTTGCTGCTGACCTCGCCATCTCCCACAGCCAAGCAGTAGGCCATCCCGGCTTTCACGTATCCGTGATTGCGGGAGGCCCGGGAATGCTGGTTGAAGCTTTGTCCGAGCGGCTTACCGAAAACAACGCCGGCATTGTGCTGGGCACCAAGGTGCAATCCATCGAGGTCTGTGACAAAGAAGTGGTAAAAGTTGTTACTTCATCGCAGGAATATAATCCCCGTGCGGTGGTCTATACCGGCAGCGTTGCCGACCTGCCTCAACTTATTACCGGAGAAAAGCCCTCCACCGGACTCGTAAGAAAAAGCAAAAGATTAAAGCAAGTCTCCGGAATATCCCTCGAGTACGGTCTTAACTCGTCGGTCAGCGACATAGAAGGCGTGCTTATCTCTCCTTCCGAAGGAGTGGTCGGCAGGTTCCCTACCAACCTGGACCCGTCACTGGCGCCGGAAGGATGCCAGATTTCAAGCTGGCTTTTGCTCGTGCCTTCAGCGGACCTGGAAGAAGTAAAGACCACCCGTACCCATATAAAGAGGCTGAAACGTATTGTGGCCGGACAGTTCCCCGAGTTGCAGGAACATACGAGGTGGGAGCGCCTCCGGGTCATTCCCTCGGTCATCGAGGCCGCCCCTTTGCCGGCTCTTACCAGGGACAAAAAGTTCACTCCCCGCTTTCGGCAGTTTTCCAACATGTTTGTGGCCGGTGACGGGGTCGCCTCCGATGGCGTGCTCTCGGGAATAGCGGCGAACTCGGCCATGCAGGCCGCAGGCCTGGTAAAAGACTACCTGGCAAAGTCGGAATCCGGTGAAGAAAAAATCGAGGCAGGGGGAGAGGCAGCAGTTTCCGCCGCCGAACAGGGCCCCTCGACCGAAGGCCAGAGTTGATCCGCGAGCAAAGAGGAGTATGTTATGCCCAAGATAGGTATGGCAGGGTCGAGCCTGATGCTCATGTCATGGAAAGACGCCTTACAGGAGGCCATCAAACACAGTTTCCAGGCCTTCGAGATATTTACCGAGTTCCCGCAATGCGTCTGCGAAGAAGTCACCGAAGAACAACGGCAATCGGCACGGGAGGAAATCGGGTCTTCGGGAATCTCCCTTGCCGTCCACGCTCCTTTTACCAGTCTTAACGTGGCGGCGCTGAACCCCGGCATCAGGCGCGAGTCCGTCCGCCAGCACAAAGCTGCGGTTGATCTGTGCGCCGACCTTTCCGGAAGCGCCGTCATCATGCACAACGGCGAGTACGTTTACTCGGAAAGACTGCGAGACAAGGCGTCCCGGGCTTTTCAAATGCAGTGGGACCTCAACCTGGAGTCAATCACCGAAATTTGCGGGCACGCTGAAAAAAGGGGAGTGACGCTTTGCCTTGAAAACATCGGCTTCGAGCCGGAACACATGGACCGGGGCGTGGACGACCTTCTAAAAATAAAGGAAAAGGTCCCTGCCTTGAGTTTCTGTCTCGATATCGGCCATGCCCGTCTTAACGACGAGCTCGAGTACGCCATCTCCCGTCTTCGTCCTTATACCCGCCACATCCACTTTACTGACAACATGGGAAAACGCGACGACCATCTCGCCATAGGGGAGGGCAACTTCGACTATACGCCCTACCTGGATTACTTCCGCAACTTTGAAGGCATAATGACCCTGGAAGTGGTAAACATCGGCACTGACCCCGCTCCGGCCGTCAACAGCAAAAAGTACGTGGAAAAGCTGCTGGGAATCTGAAAAATAAACGCGAAAATTCGGCCCTAAAACGAGGAGCCGGGTCCTTTTAAAAACTCGACCTCCTCCGGTGTAGACTCGCGTCCGAGTATGTCGTTGCGGTGGGGGAACCTGTTGAAACGGGCTATGATTTCATGGTGTCGACGGGCGTAATCCATGACCATCTCAAAGGTCTGCTTCAATTCCGGCGCAGCTTCTTCCAGAAGCGACCCGTATAGTTGCAGGGATTTTTCCTGGTCATTCAAGTGTTCCGAGTGCTGGAAGGGCATGTAAAAGAAAAGCCTGCCGAAAAGAGGCAGCTTTCGGTCGTGTTTCCGGGACATGCCGTTACGCGAGACCTCTCTCGCCTTGGGATCATAGTCGAAAGCTTTCGGAGAGTTGCGAAAGGTGTTACGGGGGAATTGATCGAGCAGCACAATAAGGGCGAGACAGGATTCCGGCCCCTCCTGCCAGTCGTCAAACGCACCACTGCCTGCAGGGCCGATATGTTTTCGGAACCTCTCGACTATTTGCCGGTCGGTCTGGCTGTCCTTGCCGAACCACATTTCGAACCGGCCTTTGTTAGGAACAGAGGGAGCAAGATCGCCGAACCAGAACCCGATGATTTCCTGCCAGGTGTTCATTTCCGCCTGACATGCCGCTTACCGGCCCGGCGCCGGCCGGTAGTGTTTTTCAAGCAGCTCTCTTATCTCGGGTGGAGAGTCTTTGAGAAGCTCGGTGTAAAGCTCCTCCCATTTTTGCCGGACCTCCGGGTCGTCGGAACGGGACAGAGGCATGTAGTAGAAAAGTCTGCCGTAAAGGGGCAACTCGCGATGATACTCCCGCTTTATGCCGTAGAGGGCGAACTCTTCCGCCTTGCCTTGAAAATCGAAGTCGGGCTTTTTATAGTCGGGAATTTTTTCCGGCATTTGGTCTAAGATGATGACCAGGGACAGTGAAGTGCGGGGGTCGCTTTTCCAGAGATCATACTCACCGTTTACAGCGCGTTCCACGTCCTCCCTAAAACGTTTTGCCGCATTCCCTTCAAGTTTTTTGTCTCCGAACCAGAGGTCTGTCTTGGCTTTTTCCGCGGTGGAGGGCCGGAAATTTCCGTACCAGTGGGCGATGACCTTGTGGGCCCTTTTCTTGACTATTGCGTTGCCCACCTCTTCATAAAGAAAGAGGATGGCCAGGACGCCGAAGGCGAGGGACAGAATTGCCGATATTACCGCCGACGGTTGCAGCCACCATCTTTTTAGCTTTATGGGCGCGGATGCGACTTTATCGGGGAACAACTTGAAGATTCTGAAGACGCCCACCGAGAAGAGGAAGTTTGCCAAGATGAGTCCTGCCACGCAAAGCAGTCCGTAAATGTCCACGCTGAAGTTCAAGAGTACCAGCAAAGCCCCCGCAATGGCCACGATGGCCATGCCTACGGGGAACGTCTGCCTTTTGGGGTTGAACTTCATGATCCAGGAAGGAAGCATCTTGGCTTCCGACTGTGCCGAGAACTCGCGGGGGACTGCCAGGAAAACGGCGTTGATTGAAGTGATTGCTCCACCCAGCGCGGCCAGGTTAAGGTAGTGTTTGAACCAGTCGGGAAGATATACCAAGGCGGTGTCTACCAGGGCAAGACCGGATATGTTCATCTCATTTACGGTCATGGTCCCGCAAACCACCCAGCCTACTCCTACGTACATCGCGACGATGATTAACAACCCGATAATAATGGTCAGCGGAATGTTCCGGCGGGGATTGTCCACTTCGTCCCCCAACTCGCCGATGATATTGAAGCCGGTGTAGGAAAGCGCGGCAATAATGCTGGCCTCTATAAAACCTCCCACTCCGTGTTCGGGGGGAAGCCCCTGTGAGAAATCGGGATTGCCGCCGCCGATAAGGGCGGCAATAATGACGATGATCAGCGCGCTTCCGAACTGGAGCACCATGCCTATCTGCAATTTTTCGGAAGCCATGATTCCAAACGAATTTATGCCCCACGTNAGGAGGATAATTCCCAGTCCCACCAGCGGCCGGAAGTAGTAAGGCGAGTTCGGCAGATAGGAACCTTGAATGTAGTCGGCCACACCAATGGCAACAGTGGCGGTCGAACCCAGAGCTCCGAGAACAACCAGCCA
>P_1C_Sed_2_UnCtyDRAFT_1000261_pt1 | contig 16774 bp, 17 predicted proteins | sample Pon1CUnioCityCA_4_FD_10229 | JGI IMG/M metagenome (IMG submission 10229) | reverse complement strand
TGTAGATTATCCATAAGACAAATATAATTTTTTTTTCACTCATATCGAAGCGAAAGGATGGGATCCACCCTGGAGGCCTTGACAGCTGGAAGCAAGCCACTTAATAACCCAACCAGCAGACATAGGAGCACCCCTCCTACAATCCACAGCCAGGGAATAATAAAGGGGCTTCCCGTGATCAGCGATATCAGGTTCCCAATGAGAATGCCCAGCACGACACCCAGCAGGCCTCCCAGCTGGCCAATGACCACCGACTCGAAAAGAAATTGCTGGCGGATCATCGATGAACGGGCTCCAATGGCCTTCCTTACACCAATCTCCCTGGTACGCTCAGTTACCGACACCAACATGATATTCATAAGGCCCACAGAAGCCCCAAAAAGGGTGATAATGCCAATGATGGTTGCTGCCAGCGACACATAGCGAAGGTTCTCCAGCAACAGGTTGATCAGGTTGTCGCTGGTTTCGATGGTAAAATTATCCTTGTCGCGAACCCTGAGCCCCCGAATCAGCCGGAATAAACCCCGGGCTTCACTGACAGCCATCGCGATCAGCCTGGGATCATCCGGCAGCACGGTGATGCGGAAATGCATGTTGGGCCGTGCAAAATATTGCCGGACATTGGTGATGGGCAACAAGCATACTTTGTCGGCTCCCGAACCAAACCCTGAACCCTTCTCTTCCAGCACACCGATTACTTTATAACGCCCGCTGCCAATGGAGATCACTTCCCCCAAACCGGAAACACCCGGACCAAAAAGCTCCGTTGCCAGGCCGCTCCCTATAATGGTTGCATGAGCATTTGTATTGATCTCATTAGGCGAAAAATTCCGACCCCGTTGCAGGTTATAACCCGAAGTCACCAGGTAACGGGTGTCGGTGCCTGTCACCGGAATATTGGGATTCGTCTTGACCGACTCGTAGCGAACGGTAGCGGTACCCGAAGCATCATAACTCAACGAAACCCTCGCGGGAAATTCATACTCCTCTGAAAATTCCATGGCCTGGCGATAAGTAATGACCGGATTGGCCTCTGGCTCTCCTCCCCGTGTCGCCAACAACTGACGGTTGGTAAGGGTGAAGGTGTTGGCCCCCATGATAGTAAACTGCTTACTCAGAGATGTTTTGATGGAATCAATGGCTGTCAGAATGCCTACCAGCGCCATGATGCCAAAGGCAATGATGAAGATGGTGAGAACAGCCCTCAACCGGTTGGACTTTACAGCATTAAGGGCAATCCGGATGTTTTCCCTGAGCAATATGCCATACTTCATCTTACATGGTTTTAAAGCATCCCTTGCAGAAAAAATATAACAACCATTCCGTTAGATTTTTATACTTTCCCCCTTCTAGAACCTGCAAAGGAAGTTGATGTTAAAGTTACTATTTTTTAAATTTACATAATGTTTTTAACTTATTAAACAATTCAATCAATTCTAATTTAAAATCAACTCTATGTTTGAGCCAAACACCGTGTATGCCAAAATAGCCTATGATGCTATACTCCTGTACCTTAAAACAAGCAAAAAGCTGTTTAAAAAAGAGGAAGAGATACCCCCGGCCCTGAAACTGAATTTGGCATGTTATGTTTCCATATATAGCGGCAACAGACTAAAATCCTGTGTAGGTGATCCCGAACCCAGGCATCCGCAGCTGTACAACGAAATCATTGAAAATGCCGTTCAGGCGGCTTTTGAGAATCCCGACAGCGAACCCCTCAAGGAGGGGGAATTAAACAATATAAGCCTCACAGTGGACGTTTTGTCTAAACCTAAACCCGTTAAGGATCTATCTATGATAAAACCTCATAAAAACGGGATCCTCATTAAGGACGATAAAGGCAATCAATCCCTGATCTTACCCAACAGCAAAGACATTGATACTACTGATAAACTGCTCAATGCCGCCCGGGAGATGGCGGGCATCGATCCGGATACACCCATCGATGAGTTGGAGATTTATAACTTTACAACGACTAAATACCAATAAACCATACAAAGGTTTTCTATGAAAAATGCATTGGCGATAACCATTCAGGGAAACGTTCAGGGAGTCGGTTTCCGCTTCAGTGCTGTGCACAAAGCACAGGAGCTGGATATCAAAGGCTTTATCAAAAACCAGCCCAACGGTACCGTATATATAGAAGCAGAAGGAGAACCCGGGCGGCTGAATGATTTCGTGAATTGGTGCTGGCAGGGACCCCCTGCAGCAAGAGTAGAGAATGCAACCAAACAGGAAATACCTGTTCAGGATTTTACCCGTTTCGGGGTTAAATAAAGCTGTCTGTTCTATGAAAGAAGCCTTGTTTTACGAAAAACGGAATGATCAAAAGGTTAAATGCCATCTTTGTCCTCATAACTGCATCATCAGAGATCAAAAAAGGGGTGTGTGCGGGGTCAGAAAAAACAAAGGAGGAATCCTCTACAGTGAGAATTATGGAGAGATCACCGGTTTGGGATTTGATCCCATTGAGAAAAAGCCCCTCTACCATTTCCACCCGGGTCGCAACATCCTCTCGATCGGGAGCATCGGATGCAACCTGAAATGCTTCTTTTGTCAGAACTGGGAGATATCGCAGGCAACCATCGATGACATTCCTCGTCGCCAAACCCAGCAGGTAGAAGACATTATAAAACTGGCCGAAAAAAAAACAGACAATTTGGGCATTGCCTATACCTACAATGAACCCACCATATACTATGAATTCATGCTGGATGTAGCCAGAGAGCTCAAAGCGAAGGGTCTGAAGAATGTGATGGTCACCAACGGGTATATCAACAAAGAACCGCTCGAGAAGCTCATCCCTTATATGGATGCCTTTAGCATCGACCTGAAAGGATTTACCGAAGAGTTCTACCGGAAAAACACCTCTTCATCCCTGGAGTCGATCATGGAATCCATCCTGCAGATAGGAAAAAGCGATTCCTTCCTGGAAATAACGAACCTGGTGATCCCGGGGCTGAACGACCAGATTGGAAAATTTCAGGAGATGCTCGAGTGGATCACCACCAACCTGGGGGAAAACACCATCCTCCATATCTCCAGGTATTACCCCGGTTTTAAGTCGCACATTCAACCCACCTCGGTCTCCAAGCTTAAAGAGTTCTACACCCTGGCTAAAGAGCATCTGAACTATGTTTACCTGGGCAATGTCATGCTGGAAGACGGTAGCAGTACATACTGCCATCAATGCGCCAACCTGTTGGTTAAAAGAAACGGTTATGACACCCAGACACCCGGACTTGATGAGGCCGGGAAATGCATTCATTGTGAAAACAAGGTATTTGTACGTTAAAACAAAAAAATATGGAAAACATAAGAAGACCAGCCGTTGCAGGACAGTTTTATCCCGACAACCCGGATGAACTGACAACTCTACTGGACCAGGTGTACCAGGAGGAGAAGGAAACGATCAATACCGATTTGGCTCAGCACAAGCTCATCGGCGGTATCGCACCCCACGCCGGATACATGTTTTCAGCCTATCAGGCCGTGCACCTGTTTGATATTATCCGACACCACCCCACCCAATTCGACACCTTTTTCATCATCAACCCCAACCATTCGGGTGTAGGCAACGAGATGGCTTACGACAGCAACGATTATTGGTCCACCCCCCTGGGAAAGGTAGAGGTGGACAAAGATTTCAAGCAACACCTTCAGCTGCCTGTTTCGGACATCGAGGAAAAAAGAGAGCACTCAGGGGAGGTAATGGTACCCATGATTCAGCATTTTGTCGATTACCCCTTTACCATCGCCCCGGTTACCATGACAATGCAAAACCATCAAAACGCCATCAACCTGGCCAAAGCCATATACGAGAGCAACAAGGCGCTGAAAAAGAATGTTCTGATCATTGCATCCTCCGATTTCTCACACTTTGTAACACCCCGCACAGGGAAGGAAAAGGACCAGTATGTATTGGACCGGATAGAAGAACTGGATGCTCCGGGCATCGAAAAAATGGTGCGTGAAAAACATATCTCGGTTTGCGGCTACGGCCCCATCATGACCCTGATCGAATATGCCCGGCTGGCAGCCGATAAGCCTGTGGCCCGCATCCTCAAGCGAGGGAGTTCAGGTGATGTGATCCCTTCAAACGAAGTGGTTGACTACGTGTCGGTTCTGCTTTACGAGCACTGAGATTTCCACCAACTCCGCAAATACCAGGGGCCTAAACTTTCTAATTTGCAGATTTTTCCTTAAATTGACCAAAAATTAAAATGCGGGAGCAACTCATCCAATGGCTCGAAGCGCATTTGCAACCTTGCGTATACAAGCAAAACCTGGGCATCGAATGTTTGGGATGCGGGTTTCAGCGATCTCTGATCGCTCTGCTGAAAGGAAACATCTGGGAAAGCATCCTGCTGTATCCCGGCCTCCTTCCCATGCTGGTACTCTTTGCTTTTCTGATCCTGCACCTGATCTTTCATTTCAAAAAAGGTGCTGCGATCCTTAAATACATCTTTCTGACCGATGCAGCTATCATCGTTACCAATTATATCATTCAAACAATCCAATAAAACCTTTTGACCATGGAAGAAAAAAACACAGGAACACAACCAAACCAGGGGCCGTCGCCCGCTGAAGGAGAAAAACTGATGCTACCTAACTCAACAGCCGTCCTTGTGCTGGGTATTGTATCGATTGTTGGCGTATTATGCTCCCAGGGGATTCTGGGCGTAATCCTGGGTATTCTTGGCCTTGTACTGGCCTCAACTCCCATGAAGATGATAAATGAACATCCTGAGCGATACACAGAAAGTTCCATTAAAAACTTAAAAGCGGGAAGGGTTTGCTCGATCATTGGTGTGGCCCTTGGCGGTGCCTTCCTGTTGCTCGCATTCTTCCTGCTGCTTCTGGGACTTGGCGGATTCTTTGCCCTGCTTCCCTTTCTGGACAACATGAACAACTTCAACGTGGATATGATCACCCTTCTTCCATTCTAGAAGAAAACAAATTTTCATACCCTCCCAGGGGCTGTCTCACCGGCAGCCCCTGTTTATTTAGCCGGTAGCGAGCATGAGCATCGGCCCGGAGTTAAAAAAATACCGGATTTGTTTTCCTAAAGACCGGCTCCTTTGTATTTTTGCACTCAAAAATCACCTGAGCATGAACCTGGAAAAACGCATCGAAGCCTTCACCCAACTGGGGGCTATCATTGGACAATACCTCTCGGAGGAACAAGTAGATTCCCAGGATACCCGCACGGCCTTCCTCCATCAACAGGTTCAAAAAGCCTGGCAGGAGAATCCCTGGTTTACCCGGGGGCACATCCTGGAGGCCCTGCGCTCCATAGCAGCCCTCCTCAACCGGGCCCACCTGGAGCAATGGATCCTTCAATACCCTCCTCTTAAGCAGGATCCCGACCCCCTCACCATCGGGGTCGTGAATGCCGGCAACATACCGCTGGTGGGATTTCACGATATGCTGTGCGTTCTGATGTCAGGCCATATATACTATGGCAAGCTATCATCCAAAGACAAGCATCTTCCCCGCGCCCTGGCCTCCATCCTGAAAGAAACAGAACCAGAACTGCAGGACCGTATCATCCTGGAAGAAAATCAGCTCAAGCATTTTGATGCAATCATTGCTACCGGCAGCAACAACACCGCCCGTTATTTCCATTATTATTTCAAGCCCTATCCCCATATCATCCGCAAAAACCGGAACGCAGTGGCTGTTCTTACCGGGAATGAGTCGGACAAAGAACTGGAAAACCTCGCCGCTGATGCCCTGCTTTATTTCGGGCTGGGGTGCCGAAACATATCCAAACTCTACATCCCCCAGAATGCAGACATCACCCGCATTCTGGACGCCTTCAGCAAGTACGAAAAGCTCCTGGACAACCCCAAATATGCCAACAACTACGATTACCACAAATCGGTATTCATCATCAACCAGGTACCCCACTACGATACCGGATTCCTTCTGCTCAGAGAGAACACCCAGATTGCCTCCCCCATCTCAACCCTTCACTACGAAAGATACAACAACATAGCCCGGGTGAAAAAAAATATCGAGGCACAACAACAACACATACAATGTGTGGTAAGCCATGCAGATGAATTTGCCGGTGCCATCCCCTTTGGCCAGGCCCAGCATCCCAACCTCTGGGATTACGCCGACGGAGCAGATACCCTGGAATTTCTGCTCTCTTTAAACAGCAAACTGACATGAGCGGGAGACAGAAAACACTCATCGTGCTGGTGGGCCCCACGGCGGTGGGCAAAACCGAACTATGCATCGATATAGCCCGCAAACTCAATACCGAGATCATCTCAGCCGATTCCAGGCAAATCTTCCGGGAACTGAAAATTGGAACCGCTGTCCCCACTCCCCAACAGCTTAAAAAAGTGCGGCATCACTTCGTCGCTTCACGTTCACTATATGAATACTATACGGCCGGCATCTTTGAAATAGAGGCACTGGAAGTGATCCGCCAAATACTTGCCAGAAAAGACCAGGTGCTTATGACCGGTGGATCAGGACTCTACGTTAATGCCGTATGCCACGGCATCGACGCCCTGCCAAAGACAGACCCCCAAGTGCGGGAAAACCTTCTGAAACAATATGAACAGGAAGGACTGGAAGGCATTCGCCAACGGCTCCACATGCTGGACCCCGCTTCCTACGAACAGGTGGATCTGAAAAATCCCAAACGCATCCTTAAAGCCCTTGAGATATCCCTGACCACCGGAAAACCTTATTCTTCCTTTCTAACCAGAAAAAGAAAAGACCGGCCTTTCCATATACTGAAAATTGGACTGACCCGCGATAGACAAGAGCTGTACGATAGAATCAACCGCCGGGTCGACCAAATGATTGAAGAGGGCCTGGTGGAGGAAGCCCGGCAATTCAAGGAAAAAAAACACCTGAATGCCCTCAATACAGTGGGATACAAAGAACTTTTCAGCTATTTCAACGGCGAGATATCGTTCGACGAGGCCGTTCGCCTGATTAAAAGAAACAGCCGCCGATATGCCAAACGACAACTTACCTGGTTCTCCAGGGATCCGGAAATCCATTGGTACCACCCCCACCAGGAAAATCAGATCATGGAGCTTATTCAAAAATACATCCACCCCTCCTAGATTGATGCCTTCCGTGGAAAGCACCAAAGCCTTCAAAAAATTATATAATAAGAAGATACAATTTGCAGAAAACAAAATATAACATCAGCTTTACATTTTCGTTCCTAAACATTGTGAAGAAAATGATATCTTTCGAACCCAAAAGCATTGTAAGAAAACATTGAATTTTAGAAAGCATATACATACGTTCCGGGAGCGATTGCGCGAACAGCTGGCCAAAGGAACCTCTCCTCAAAAGCTGGCTATGACCGTGGCTGGAGGCATCATATTAGGCTTGTTCCCTATCATTGGTGCCACAAGCTTGCTTTGCATTGGTGCAGCTTATGCCTTCCGGCTGAACCATGTTTTCATTCAGGTAGTCAACTATACGGTATATCCCCTTCAACTTATCCTGTTCATTCCTTTGATGAAAGCTGGCAATCAGTTCTTTCAACTGACCGGCCATGCGGTCAATTACCAGCATCTGTTCCAGACTTTCAAAACCGATACCCTCGCTGCCCTGGGAGAATTCGGAGCCATCATCCTCTCGGCCATCCTTCTTTGGGCCCTCATTGCCCTTCCCCTGTCTTTCCTGCTCTATAGGTCAAGTCTCAAATACCTCAAAAGAGTTCGCGTGAAAATTTGAATTTATGGATTTTTCATGATACCTTGTGTAAGATCTTAGTTGGTAAGATCAATCAGACCGATGCTGATAAATTCCTTATGCCAACCTTGTAGATATGGTGCCTTGAAAAAAAAGCAGGGTATCATTTTTTGCCATTGCCTGTAATGAAACGATCATTGCAGATCAAACCAGACAATACAAATTTGGATGATTCCGGATTATCATACCCACACCAATTTCTCGGATGGCATCAGCACCCATACCAGTTATCTGAACCAGGCTAATTATGCCAATATTGACCAGCTGGGCTTCTCCGATCATTTTTCGATTCTAGACAGCCAATGGTCGGTGTCAAAAAAAGATATTCAGTCTATGAGAGAACGGGTGCAAAGTATCCAAATGGCTGAAAATCTTCCCGTACAAATCAAATTTGGAGCCGAGATAGACTATATACCCGGCAAGGAGAAGGAGATCCATGAGCTGGTTGAGTCCATGCCGTTTGACTATGTCATCGGGTCGGTGCACTTCATCGGAAACTGGAATTTTGACACCGATCCGCAGAGCTTTCGGGGCAAAGACATTGACGAGCTCTACGATCAGTATTACGACCTGGTGCGGCAATCGATCCACAGCAGGCTCTACGACATCATCGGCCACATCGACTTGATAAAAAAATTCGGCCATTTCCCCAACTCCGATCCCAGCCGGTGGTACAAAAAAATCATCCGTTCCCTAAAAAAAACGAACACTGTGGTAGAGCTCAACACCAACGGCCAGAACAAGCCGTGTGGGGAATTTTACCCGGACAAGACCTTCCTGCATATGTGCTTTCACAATAACATTCCGGTCACCCTGGGCTCCGATGCCCATGAAGCCAATCAGATAGGGCAGTATTTCGAAAAAGCCAGAGAGCTGCTGAAAAGCATTGGTTACCGGAAGATTGCCTGCTTCAGCCAACACCAAAGGACGATGGAAAATTTCTGAGGGAAAATCGACACATGATTTCAGAATACCAACACGATACGAAGGATGCAGTTTATAATCCCAGGGAAGCCAGGTCCAGGATGCGGTCGGGACGAACAGGCTTGCCATTGAACAGTCCGACCCCATATACCCGGGCTTTTGCACAAAGCTTTCCATCGGGTACCCGGTATATCTGCTGGTTGAACACCAGCTTCACATTGCCTTCCCGTTCCATATCCACGGTAACCCTAAAACGATCATGGCTTCGTAAGGAATACTTATAATCAATCTCGACCCGCGTAACGATCAGATCTTTGCCTCCCTCATGCAGGCCGGCAAAATCGACCTTCCGCGAATACAGAAATTCATGGCGGGCATGTTCAAAGTAGTTTTGATAGACCGAATTGTTGACGATGCCCTGAAGATCCAGCTCATAATCACGAACAGAGAGTTCAAGCTCGTATAGATGTTCCTGTGTTGTCATAATATGGGGATTGAATGGCAGGCAAATTTACGTAAGAAAAAAGGAGCATCCAAGGTTATCTTTCAAACAAAAATCCCCCCGGGAATGTATCATCTCCATTACAAACAGCAGCATCATGGAAATTAAAATTAGAAGCTGCCTGGAAGGTGCCAGGCAGGCCGAAGGCCTGACAGTGATCATCGATGTTTTTCGATCCAGCAATACCATCATCACATGCCTTGGACAGGGAGCCGATTATGTGATCCCTGTGGGGAAACTGGAACGGGCTTACCAGCTAAAAAAGGATAACCCCGGGTACCTGCTGGCAGGAGAACGCAACAGCCAGCCACCGGAAGGTTTCGATTTCTCTAACAGCCCTTCCCATGTGTCTTCCCTGAATCTTCGCCATCAAAAAGTCATTCTGACCACCTCAGCCGGAACGCAGGGCATCGTCAATGCTACAGACGCCGATGAAATCCTGATCGGAAGCTTTGCTAATGCCCATGCTATCGTGAATTATATAAACAAAAAGCAGCCCGGCATCGTCACCCTTGCTCCCATGGGGTTTGCCTCATCGGAAAAAGCCGAGGAAGATGAACAATGTGCCTGGTATCTTAAAGAACGGCTCCTGGGCCATCAGCCCGACTTTGAAGAAATCAGCAACAAGATCCGGCAATCCAAAGGGGCCGACAGGCTCACCAGGATTGGCCGCCAGGATGACCTGGAGTTTGCCCTTCAGGTGGATTTGTACACCATGGTTCCCCGCTATGACAAACGGAAACAACATATTATAAAGGCCTAAAGAAATACCCTGAAAAATTCCTTGCCCTTGTTCCCGTTTTTGTCTAACTTATTGTTTATTTAAACAAAACAATGAGATTCTTGGCAGCCAACCCTTTCGTCAGGCTGGTGCTACCCCTGATCGTAGGTATGCTTATGCAACATCATCTTTCCCCGGGCTGGATAATGCCTGTTGCTGCTACAGCCATTCTTGTGCTGATCCTGTTCTTTTTTAAACGTCTGCCCCTGAGATGGCAATATACCTGTGGCTGGATGCGCGGCCTTGCCCTCCACCTGCTCTTTATGATGGCAGGAGCCCTCCTTCTTCTGACCAATCATACCACACGTCCGGGTTTCGACCCAAAAAAACACACCTATATAGCAGAAGTGCTGGACATACCTGAAGAAAAAAACCGCTCGTGGCAAAACACCCTAAAAATAAGAAGAATACACAAAGAAAACACATGGCACTCCTCCCGGGCATTGGTTGTGGTCTATATCCGGAAAAAAGATACCGTTGCCCCTTTCAGCCCGGGAGACATCATCCTGGCCTCTTCCTATATTCAACCAATAAAGAATTACGGCAACCCCTCCGAGTTTGATTATCAGACCTATATGGCCACCCACCGGGTGTATCACCAGACCTACCTTTCTTCAGCAGACTGGAAGAAACTCAGGGGGGCTCCTGCCCGTTCGCTGGTGAGTGCCTCTAATAAAACACGCCTGTTGCTGCTTGATAAAATCAACCGGGCGGTGATCTCTCCAAACGAGCGTGCCATCGCCTCAGCCTTGTTGCTGGGGTACCGCGATCTCCTTAGCCCCCGCATGAAAACCCGCTTTTCCGTGTCGGGTGCAACCCATATACTTGCCGTATCAGGCTTGCATGTGGGAATCCTATACCTGCTGCTCCATTATATGCTTTATTTTATGGAAAGCACCCGGCAACGACGGATCTTTAAAACCCTGCTTATCCTGATGATCCTGGCAGGCTATGCTTTTATCACCGGGCTCTCCCCTTCGGTATCGCGTGCTACCCTCATGTTTTCCGTGCTGGCAACCGGCAGGATCATCCGGCGCCGTGCCAGTATCTACAACAGCCTGGCCTTCTCTGCTTTCCTCTTGCTGACAATCAACCCGATGCTTCTTTTTTCAGTGAGTTTTCAGCTTTCATACGCTGCTGTCACCTCTATTGCCATCTTTCAACCCCGGATATACCGACTTATCGAGCTTCCTGGTGTTCCTGACCGCTTATGGCAGTGGCTCACACTAGCCCTGGCAGCCCAAATTGGAGCAGCCCCTCTGGTGATACACTATTTTCACCTCTTCCCCAACTATTTCTGGCTTTCAAACTTCCTGGCCATTCCCGCAGCCACTTGCATACTGGTGTGCGGAACAGCCTTTTTGCTGACCTCCTTCACTATTCCGGCCATCGCAGGTATATTCTCAAAGGGGGTGATCGGGGGAGCAAAAATCCTGGAAAAAACCACCTCGCTCATTCATTCTCTTCCTGGCTCAGCTACTCACGACCTATGGCTTCCTCCCGTTGAACTCCTGATGATCTACCTCCTTATCCTGTTTTTCTCGATATGGATTATCCACCAAAAAAAACCGGCCCTATACATGGCTATTGTTCTCCTGTCCGGATTTATTGTGATCGATGCACTGCCCCAAATCAAACGGCAGAACAGAAAAGAACTTATCGTTTACAACCTGTCTGAAGCACCTGTCATCAACTACATCGGGAACAACCACAATTTACTTTATACCAGCGATACTTCCCGTCTTAAGAACCTCCTCCGGTACCCCATTAAAAATCACTGGCTTTCGCGCAAATCCAAAGCCTTCCAACTACAAACGCTTTATCCCCCCGAAAGCCAACAGGCAAATAAAAAAATAAGCCCTGTACAGTTCCTTTTTCCCGGAGGCCTCCGTCTGGCATATTTGCAGGGAGAGGTCAGCCTGAGTGGTCTGAGGCCTCAGGAGAAACTGAACCTGGACTATATCATCCTGGCAGACAACTGCCAGGTAAAAATAAAAGAGCTCTGCCGGGTGTTCCGCTTCAAAAAAATCATTCTGGCTCCCACAATAGGCTACTATCAGCGTCAATGGTGGATAAGCGAGATGGAAAGGCTTCACATCCCGTATCATTCCATACCCGAACAGGGGGCTTTTCAGGTTGAATGGGGATAAAAAGTTGATAAAAAAATTGGTTTATTATAAAACAAGGTTTTTATTTGTGTCGTTACTAATCGGCTTAAAAACATAAATTAGCCTAACTATGAAGATCATTATTGCAGGGGCTGGTGAGGTAGGTACGCATCTGGCCAAGATGCTGAGCAGCGAGATGCACGACATCATCATCATCGATAACAACGAGGAAAACGTCAAGGGCATTGACAGCAACCTGGATATACTAACGGTTACCGGCTCGGCAACTTCCTTCGAGATATTGAAGGAAGCCAACATCAAGAAAGCCGATCTGTTGATCGCTGTGACCCATTCAGAAGAGACCAATATTGCCTGTGCAATCCTGGCCAAGAAGCTTGGAGCACGGCAAACCATAGCCAGGGTAGATAACCCTGAATACATCCGCCCGGTGAACAAGAACCATTTCACCGATTTGGGCATCGACTATCTGATCTATCCCGAGCGCATTGCCGCCAAGGAGATCACAGGGATGGTCGGCCAAACAGGCACTTCGGAAATCGTAGATTTCACCGGCGGAAAGCTTTCCCTATATGTACTGAAACTGGAGGAGAACGCCCCTGTCATTGGCAAAACCCTGACAGATGTGACCGACTCCATCGATGAATTTGATTTCCGCGCTGTCGCCATCACACGCAACAGCCACACCATCATCCCGCGTGGACTGGACCGGTTCCAGATCAACGACCTGGTATACGTGGTCACCAACAAGGCCGGGATAAGCAACGTGCTTAAGTATTCGGGTAAAAAGAAAAGAGAAGTCAAGAATGTGATGATCCTGGGCGGAAGCCGTATCGGCAAGCGCACAGCCCAGTCGCTGGAAAACAGGATGAACGTCAAGCTGATTGAAAAAGATAAAACGGAATGCACCCTTCTGGCCGATGAGCTGAACAACACCCTGGTGATCAATGGAGACGGAAGGGACGTGGAATTGCTCAAGGAAGAGGGGCTCCCCAAGATGGATACCTTCATCGCCGTGACAGGAAGCTCCGAGGTTAACCTGCTCTCCTGCCTGCTGGCTAAGAAGATGGGCGTCAAGAAGACCATTGCCGAGATTGAGAACATCGATTACATCAACCTGGGTGAAAACATGGGCATCGACACCATCATCAATAAAAAGCTGGTGACCGCAAGCCGCATCTTCAAGTTCACTATGAGTGCCGAGGTTTCTACTATGAAGTGCCTCACCGGATCAGATGCAGAGGTTCTGGAATTCAGAGTCCGGCCCAACAGCAAGATCACCAAGAACAGGCTCAAGGATCTGAATTTTCCAAAAGAAGCCATTGTGGGCGGCATCATACGGGGCAACAACAGTTTTATCGCCAAAGGCGACACCAGCATCCAGGCCGACGACCGCGTGGTGGTATTTGCCATGCCCTCTGCTGTTAAAAAAGTAGAAACGTTCTTCAATTAACCTCATGATCAACCTTCGCGTCATCCTGAACATTCTGGGCCTCCTTTTATTGATCGAAGGGATCTCTATGCTTTTGCCCCTTGGGGTAGCTCTGTATTATGGCGAAGGGGATGCTTTTGCACTGGCTGTTTCCTCGGGTATCTCCATCTTGCTGGGTGCCCTGGCCTGGTTTTTAACCCAACGGAGCGATAAGACCATCTCCAAAAGGGAAGGCTACATCATCGTAAGCATTGTATGGATTGTCTTCTCGCTGTTTGGCGCCCTGCCATTCATCATNAGCGGATATATACCNTCCTTTACCGATGCCTTTTTCGAGACTATATCGGGGTTCACCACAACAGGGGCTTCTATCCTCAACGACATCGAATCATTCCCTCATGGCTTGCTCTTCTGGAGAAGCATGACTCAGTGGCTGGGGGGTATGGGCATCATCGTGCTTTCACTGGCTATCCTCCCCATATTCGGTATTGGTGGTATGCAGTTGTTTGTGGCAGAGGTGCCGGGGCCAACGCCCGATAAGTTTCACCCCCGGGTCAAGGAAACGGCCAAACGCCTGTGGTTCATCTACGTGATATTCACTATCAGCGAAACCATCCTGCTGCTGTTCGGCGATATGAACCTGTTTGATGCGACCTGTCACTCTTTTACCACCATGGCCACCGGCGGCTATTCCACCAANCAGGCCAGCATNGCAGCTTTTTCTCCATACGTGCAGTACATCATCACCCTGTTCATGTTCCTGGCTGGTACCAACTTCGCCCTGTCCTACTACGGCTTTCATTTCCAATTCAATAAGGTATTCAAGAACGAAGAATTCCGTTTCTATGCAGGTTTTCTGCTGGGATTTACCATCCTGATCACCACCATGCTATGGTTCGGAAACTTCCTGCCTTTTGAAGAATCGTTCCGCCATGCCGTTTTCCAGGTGGTTTCCATTACTACCACCACCGGCTTTATAACCACCGACTATCTCCAATGGGCACCATTTTTAGTGGTTATTGTATTTATGCTCATGTTCCTGGGTGGTTCGGGAGGTTCTACAGGTGGTGGCATTAAGATCGTCAGGGTTGCCCTTTTGATCAAAAACAGCGCCCTTGAATTGAAACGTCTGATCCATCGCAATGCTGTCCTGCCGGTGCGGCTGAACAAAAAAACCATTGATCCACAGATCATTACCAACGTGCTTGCGTTCGTGGTTTTGTATATGATGCTTTTGGCAGGTAGCACCATTGTCATGTCGGCTATGGGATACGATCTGGATTCCTCCCTCGGGGCAGTAGCCGCTACCCTGGGCAATATCGGACCCGGCATCGGTGCCGTAGGACCGGTGGAAAATTACGCCCACATGCCTGTTTTCGGTAAATGGTTTCTCTCATTCCTGATGCTGGTGGGCCGTCTCGAACTTTTCACCGTGTTGATCCTCTTCTCCCCCGCTTTTTGGAAAACATAAAAAGTAGGTAAGGTATTTCTGCACCTGCCTGCTGTCTCAATCCAATACCTTCCCGTACTTCCTGAAAAAATTCCATTCAAGGCCTTTGCATACAGGCCCTAAAACACCAACTCTCCAATGCCTTCACGCACAATAGTCGGTTCGCTGTTGGAACAGTCCACTACGGTAGAACCGTCCATATTACCTACCCCTCCGTCAATGATCATATCTACCATTTTATCATATTTTTCAAAGATCAATTGCGGATCTGCCATGTGATCAATGAGCTCATCATCATTATTGCGCAGAGAGGTCGTCATGAGGGGGTGTCCCAGTTCCTCCACAATGGCAAGCGGGATATTGTTGCCTGGTATCCGGATGCCCACCACATTCTTTTTGCCTCCGTATATTCGTGGTACTTTATTGCTGGCGGGTAAAAGGAAAGTAAAAGGCCCCGGAAGGTTATGCTTCAATAGCTTAAAAGTACTTTTGTTCACTGGCTTGGTGTAGTCGGAGGCCTGGCTCAGATCCTTGCAAATCAAAGAAAAGCTGGTCCGTTTTTTCTTGTCCTGCCTGATCTGACTGATCCTTTCCTCTGCCTTGTTATTGTTAATACTCCATCCCAGGGCGTATACCGTGTCGGTTGGGTAAATGATGATGCCGTCATTCCTGAGAATTTCAGCAACACGCTGAACTTGTCTCTGACTGGGAGTTTCAGGATGAATTTTTAAGTACATAGGCTATGTGTTTAAGGGGATTAATGATTTAATATGAGGAACACTATACTATAACAAACGAAAAAGCGGATGACTAAATTTTTTAAATGAAACCTGCATGCAAGAACTTACACAACAAGGGCATGTTTAAACATGCGGGTTCCATGGCAGAGGGTTCCTCAACCCTCAAATAATGCGAGACTATTTGATTTAAATACAGAACGTTAATAGAATTTTATACGAATGAAACCTCCATCCAGTAACCTTCACAACAAGGACATGTTTAAGCATGGGGGTTCCACAAGGCCAATTAAATAAATAAAAAATAATCTTGTAAAACTTTCATGATACCTTAACACGAAAAGACATGGTTATTATGGAAGTTACATAAGACCAAAGTATTAATTAAAAAATAACCTTATGAAACGTCCATGACAAAAAAATCATTAATATCACAAAAGAAGATGATTGTTTTATCATGGTAAGTTCCATACGGCCAAAATATTAAATAAAAGATAATCGTATGAATCGTTCATGTAATACATCGGTGGAGGGAAAATTGTTTGATAAAAAAAACGGGGACTGCTAAGCCCCCGTTATCCCTACAATATCCGGTACAATACTGATTATTTGGCTGTTGTGACTCTTTCCTGTGCCTTCCGATGGTCGGCCAGGAACTTCTCCAGTCCGCTGTCCGTGAGCGGATGCTTGAGCAGGCCCAGGATAGGATTGAGCGGGCAGGTTGCTACATCGGCTCCCACTTCCATTACCTGAATGATATGCTGGGTATGACGAATGGAAGCGGCCAGCACCTGTGTTTCAAAACCATAATAACTGTACATCTCTACGATCTGCTGTACCAACTTCACACCATCGGAAGAGATGTCATCAAGCCTTCCGATAAAGGGCGAAACGTAAGTGGCTCCGGCCTTGGCAGCGAGAAGGGCCTGGCCGGGACTGAAAACGAGGGTACAGTTGGTGCGGATGCCTTGCTCAGAAAGATGCTTCAAAGCTCTGATTCCTTCCTTGATCATCGGAATCTTTACGACAATCTGGGGGTGCAAACCGGCCAGATATTCGGCTTCTTTCATCATTCCCTCAAAGTC
>P_1C_Sed_2_UnCtyDRAFT_1000260_pt1 | contig 16805 bp, 9 predicted proteins | sample Pon1CUnioCityCA_4_FD_10229 | JGI IMG/M metagenome (IMG submission 10229) | reverse complement strand
CAGTCCGCCTGTAATATCAGCCACGATACGGCCATTGCTGTCGAGGGCGCAAGCGACAGGGGTTATCTCAAAATCGATGCGCAGGCTGGTAATCAGAAAATCACTGCTTTGAAGCCTGCCGCAACCGTTGACATCAAACACCTCTACGTAATAGGTTCCCTCTCCCAGGCCGGCAAACTGGCCATCGGAGGTCGTATCCACGGCCAGGGTGTCGGCCGGCTGTATCTGATGGAGCACGTATGAGAGGGGCGGAGTACCTCCCTGAGCATCTACCTCGATGCTTCCGTCGGTGGCTCCGTCGGCTGAGAGGGGTGTGAAACGTTCATCCACGATCTCCAGGCTGTCGGGCTGTTCGATGGTAAAGGTAGTATCGACAAAGCAATTGTTGTCGTCCCTTACCTCGAGGAAGTATTCGCCACCGGGCAGGCCGGTAAAATCGCCGGATGTGTTGACACCCAGGGTATCCATGTCACCGTTGGGATCCCGTACCAGGGTATATTGCAACACGCCGGTACCGCCCCAGGCGCTGTCGTGCACCTCGGCAATGGAGTCGCCATAGCAGCCGTTCAGGTCGTTGATGGAAAGAACATCCAGCGAGTCCAGGACAATCTCGTCGGGTTCGCTGACCACCACAGAGTCGACCTCAACACAACCCAGCCCGTCGGTGGCCCTGACGTAATACGTGCCGGCACAGAGGGTGGTGGTATCACCGGTGTCGATGATGTTGCTGAAGTCACTGACATCGCTCCATTCATAATTGTATGGTGGTATACCGCCCTGGTTGGAGACTACCGCAATCGCGTCGCAGGCCCCGTAACAGGATACGGAGAGGCCTGTGGGCACATTGTATTCGGTAATGGCCGGCGGTGCACCCGTCAGGCCCGAATATTCGCGGATGGGTATATTGATGTTTTCCGCGTCATAGCTTACGGTAACGGTATCGCCGCTGACATCGTGCTGATCGGTAAAACGTATGGTAGCACCGGTAATGGCTCCCTCGTATGTCTGGGAGGTCCAGTTCTGGGTATCTTCCACCTGCACCTTCCATCCGCCGTTGGCCGGGTCGCTGCCGTGCAGAGGAGCCAGGTTACCGGCAATGCCGTATGTACTACCTGTCAAGGCATCGTTGCACACATCAAAAGTGTCGCTCCTGGCGGTGGTAAATCGAAGGTCGGTCTGTTGGGTGTTTTTAAAGCAAACTTCCGAGGGGGAGCCCAGGCGCAAACGGGTTCCTTCGGGGGATACCAGGTAATAGCCCAGATCCTGTGCCCACCGGTGGTTAGCCACCTGTATATGAACAAATATTTTGGTTGTATTGGTATCGACGAAATAGGGACTGGGCTGGCCGATGTTGATTTCGAACCAGTTAACATCCAGGCCGGCCGGATCGCTGGTGTCGCTGCCGCAGGTGCCGCTGACAATAGCCCGGTAATCGCCTTCAAAAGTAGTATCCACATTGGCAAGGATCAGGGTATCGCTCAGGGCGCCGCTGATGCCATCGCCATTGGCCAGTGTTTGCCAGGAGCCGGAGCTGTTGGTCTGCCATCTGTAATTAAGTGTTCCGGAGCCGGTGGTCTCGATTCCAAAGCGCACCTCTTCGTCTTCGCAAACCATCTGGCCGGAAGGCTGTGAAGTGATGCGTGTAGCCGGGTCGATGGTCAGTGTAGCCGCACTGCTTGTCTCGTTGCCACATGCGCCGGATACCACACAGCGATAATCGCCCTGGTCGGATGGATCCGTGTTGGATAGGATCAGGGTGTTGGCATCTGCTCCGCTGACATCGGTGCCATTGGCCAGGTCCTGCCAGCTACCGCCGGCGTTGGTCTGCCACTGGTAACTCAGGTTATGGCCCTCGGCCGACAGGGAGAAGAACGCAGTCTCTCCTTCACACACTGTAGTATCGACAGGTTGGGATGTTATCGCGGTGGCATCGTTCACCGTCAGGCTCACATCGTTGGAGGTCTGAGCCGCTCCGCAATCGCCGTTGACGATGACGCGGTAGTTGGCCTCATCAGCATTCTCTGCATTTGCGATGCTCAGGGTATTGCTGGTGGCGCCGCTGATGTCGCCGCCGTTGGTCAGGTTCTGGAAGCTGCCGCCGGCATCGCTCTGCCATTGATACGTAAGGCTGGTGCCGTCGGCATCCGTGGTGAAGGTAGCTGTGGTACCTTCGCATACGGTCTCAGCCGTAGGTTCGGTGGTTATTTGTGTGGTGGGGTTGACCGTCAGCAGCACCTCGTTGGTAGTGAGATTGCCACAGTCGCCCTGGATGACACACCGGTAACCGGCTTCGTCGGCCTCTTCGGTGTTGCTGATATTGAGAGTGTTGGATCGCACACCGCTAAAGTCGCCGCTGTTCGACAGATCCTGCCAGCTGCCACCGGCATTGCTCTGCCACTGGTGGTTCAGGTTGGTGCCATCGGCATCCACGGTGAAGCTCACATTGTTGCCCTCGCATACGGTTTGATCCACCGGCTGAACGTTGATCACGGTGGCATCGTTCACGGTCAGGCTGACAGGGCCGCCGGTCTGATCGGGTCCGCAATCGCCGCTGACGATGACCTGGTAGTTGGCCTCATCGGCATTTTCCGCATTGGCAATGCTCAGGGTATTGCCGGTGGCTCCGCTGATGTCGCCGCCATTAGTCAGGTTCTGGAAGCCGCCGCCGGCATCGCGCTGCCACTGATAGGTAAGGTTGGTGCCATCGGCATCCACGGTAAAGGTGGCGATGGTGCCTTCACATACGATCTGATTGGATGGAGCGGTGTTAATTTGGGTGTTCGGATTAACCGTCAGCTGCACCTGGTCGGTATTGAGATTGCCGCAGTCGCCTTGTATCACGCACCGGTAGCCGGCTTCATCCGACTCTTCGGCCGTGGTGATAGTCAGTGTATTGGTGTTGACTCCGCTGATGTCGCCGCCATTGATCAGATCCTGCCAGCTGCCGCCGGCATTGCTCTGCCACTGGTAGTTCAGGCTGGTACCTCCGGCATCCACGGTAAAGGTGGCATCGGTGCCCTCACACACCTGCTGATCGGAAGGCTGGGTATTGATCACGGTGGCATCGTTCACGGCTAAACTGACGGGAGCCGATGTAACACTAGGGCCACAGTCGCTTGAGACAATCACCTGGTAGTTGGCTTCATCGTTGTTGTCGGCATTGTCAATATTCAGCTGGGCCGAGTTGGCGCCGCTGATGTCGCCGCCATTGGTCAGGTTCTGAAAACTGCCGCCCGCATCGCTTTGCCACTGGTATGTAAGATTGTTGCCCCCTTCCGCGCTCACAGAGAAGGTAGCCAGGGTACCTTCACAAACCGTGGTGTTGGAAGGCTGGCTGGTAATGGAAGTAGCCGGGATGGTGCCTACGATGGCATCGGAGAGTTGTTTGGCACAGCCGTTCTCATCAATGGCCCAGGCCTCATAGGTGCCGGGGGCCAGGCCGGAAAAATTTCCATCTTCGTTATAGCCGGTGGAAGGAAGAGTATCCAGGGTGGCAGCATCCACCAGGTAATAATCGATATCGCCGGTGCCTCCACTGGCCCGAACAGTTGCTGTTCCGTTGTCGGAGGTTTCACAGGCATCCGTGGTACTTACCTGATCCATAGTAATCTCCGGGGGAATCTTATCAGAAAAATCCCCGTCGGTTTCAAAATAGGTACGCTGGCGCACCGGTCCGCAACCGTTGGCATCATTCACCGATACCCGGAAGAAGCCCCGGCCGATCTCTTTTTCCACAGCCTCGTCGCCGATCTCAGTCCAGGGGCCGGCCAGGTTGTCGCTTACCTCCCAGGTATACGTATATGGGGGCGTACCACCGGATGCTTCCACCTCAAACCAGGCATCTTCGCTGTCGTAACAGCTCAGGGCCTTCAGGTTTCGTACGGTATCAATTTGAAGCTGCTCAGGCCCCACATCTTCCGTTCGGGCACTTGGCGGTCCATCAGCATCAACGATTCTTACCAGATACGTGCCTCCGGACAACGGACCAAATGTATGCGTCCGGGAATTCTTATTATAAGTGGAATATAAAAGATTATCCGTGGAAGCGTCTTCATAAAGCTCGTAATCAAAAGGGGCGGTACCTCCTGTTATGTTAATCTCAATAGCACCGTTGTTAACATCAAAGCAGGTAGCATCCGTAATATCCGCTGTAAATGTAAAAGAAGATTTCAGTGAGGAAGTGGTGATGTTGTCATACTCAAGATCCCCGGAGCTTTTGAAATTCCGCGAACTGAAGTCAGACCGGAATACCAGGGAATAATTGGAAGTGGGGAATTCCAGATTCTGCGTTTCAGAAAAATCCCATTCTTCAACCTCAACACGGGATTCTTCCAGATTAACGGCCCGCTGGTTTTCACCCTTACCAATAAAGGCATCGCAGGTGATATTCCGGTCTTTGGCCACGAAGCGGCCCGAAGTGACGCGTATGTCCCCGTCGGTATCCAGATCGCTCTCCAGCACTACTTCACCCGATCCTTCAATCCATATGTCGGAGTGGAGGGGCTGGCTGACCCGCATAACCTGTTGTCCGGATTCGGCCTGCATGCGAATGGGACCATAAAAATCATTGGCCATAGGCCCTTTGACAATAAAAGAGCCCGTGACAGAAAGCTCTGCATCGGTCCAGGCATTAAAAATAAAAGAACGGCTTTTCAATTCAGCCGTCCGCGAAGAGGTCGTCCAGATGAAATTGTGACAACTCACTTCTCCTTTTATCTTTACATGTTGGCCGGAACCAGGAAAGGAGTTTTCGTCGAAATGCACATCATTTTCGGGGCCGGGTACTCCAACGCCTCCCGGTCCTCCACTAGTCTCTGACCAGTGAGCCGGATCGTTCCACTCTCCACTCCCGTTGACCCAGTATAATTCTTGTGATGTGACAGTTTGAAAACTAAGTAAGGCAGGCAACAATAAAAAAATAAAAACCTGAACAGGTTTTAAAAATCCGGACATGCGCGCTGTTTTTTGGTTATAGACTAACGGATACACAATGTTAATAAATTTGTACGACAAACAGGCCGTTTTGTTGCAAAATTTCAGATACTAAGGGGAAAACCGACGTTTTTTTTCAACACCCCCATCGTAATGGTGTATCGTAAATCAGCCCGTTTGTTGATAACTTTTTTTATCAATGGCCCGTTGCTTGTGATGAAAAACACTATAAGGCAGGTGAATATCGATAATGGTTATATGTTCTCCCGCAAATCGCTCATGATGTATCTACGCGTGATATATCTCACCGGATAATAAGCGGCAAAGAAACCAATGACCAAAACGGTGCCAAAGACGCCCAAAATGTCGAGCCATTGTATATCCACGGGATAGAAATCGACCATAAAGGAACCGGATGTGCCCAGGCGGATCAGGCCAAAAGTCATCTGCAGCCAGCAGATAAACAACCCGAGCGCCACACCAGCCAATGCGCCGATAACAGAGATCATCCAACCCTCGATGAAAAAGATTTTGCGGATGGTTTTCAGGTTGGCCCCCAGGCTTCGCAATATCATGATATCGCTCTTTTTATCGATGATCAGCATGGTGAGGGAGCCGATGATATTAAAAGAAGCCACGATCAGAATAAAGGTAAGGATCAAAAAGATGGCATAACGCTCCGACTGCATTACCTTATAAAAAACCTCATGCTGTTCGTTGCGGTTCTTAACCTGGTAGTCGTCGCCGAGCAACTCTTCTATCTCCTCCTCTACATTGGTGATTTTGTGGTTATCCTTCACTTTGATCTCCAGGGTTGTGATCTGGTTCTGATAATCGAGCAACTGGCGGGCAAACTCGATGGGCACGATCACGTATTGCTGATCGTATTCGGGCGAGGTGGAGAAAAAACCGGATGGAAAAATATATTTTCTGTTGAAGGCCTGGCGGGGATTGTAAGTAGCTGCCTGTCCCCGTTGCGGGACATAGATGTTCAGGGGCTCCATAAAGTTAAGGCTTATGGATAAAAACACAGCCAGCCCCTGCCCTACCACGGCAAAATCCCTTTTGTCTTCTTCCAGGGCAAACCTGCCGCCGGTGATCATGGTATCGACCCCGGTGAGAGCCTCGAAATTATCCTCCACACCTTTGATCCGGCCGATATATTGCTTCTTATCGTATCGAATCAACGCGTTCTCTTCCAACACTTTCGAAAAAACCTCGACACCGGCCAGCTTTTCTATCTTTTCAAACCGCTCATCTTCGCGTGGATCGAATGTCTTGCCGGTAGCCGGAGTGATCTTGATATCGGGGTCAAAAGCATTGTAGCGCGACTTGATAAGCCCTTCCAGCCCGTTAAAAACAGAAAGTACCACCACCAGGGCCATGGTACCAACGGTAACTCCAACAACCGAAATAAAGGAAATGATGTTGATGAGGTTGCGAAGCTTCCTGGTTAAAAAATATCGCCTGGCTATAAAAAATGGAAAGTTCACACTAATCCTCGTTTTTATCTTCACCCCCATCTTGCTGCTTCTCCTGGTCCTCTTTCAGGAGGCGGTCAATATTTTCGATATAATCCAGGGTATCATCAATAAAGAAGTTCAACTCGGGTATTTTTCGCACCTGGTTTCGGATGCGATTGCCCAGGTCATAACGTATCTCACTGCCATGCTGTCGGATCAATGCGAGGGTATCTTCGTTGTTCTTACTGGGATAGATGCTCAGATACACCTTGGCAACCAACAAATCGGGTGAAATACGCACGACTGTCACCGTTATCATCTTATCCTCGAAATCCCGCTTGCTTCTTTTCTGAAATATATCTCCCAATTCCTTTTGCAGGAGCCTGGCGACTTTGTTTTGCTTGGTTGATGGCATGCCCAACAAACCTCCTTTCTTTATCCTATGACCAATTTACATGATTTGGGGTAAAGTTAAATAAATTTAAGCTGCCTGCTTCAATTGGAAATTTTATTTTTAATTTGCATGTCACATAAGCACTGATAAAAAGACAAAAACATATGAAGCTGTTTTCCGTTCTCAACAAAAAGAAGAAAAAATATCAGACCGGGTTGGTGCTCAGTGGCGGTGCAGCCCGTGGTTTCGCTCACATTGGCGTGCTGAAGGCATTGAATGAGGAGGGCATATACCCGGAAGTGGTTTCGGGGGTCAGTGCAGGAGCCCTGGCGGGGGTGTTGTATTGCGACGGATACAATGCGGATGAGATTTTCAGCATTTTCAAGGACAAGAGCCTGATGAAGTTTGCGAGCCTGACCATCCCCCGGGATGGATTGCTGGGCATCGAGAACCTGGGCAAGGTAATGAAAGAATCGTTGCGTGCCAAAACCTTTGAGGAACTCAAGATCCCTTTCTACTGCAATGCCACCAACCTGAACGAAGGAACATCCGAATATTTTCATGAGGGAGAGCTTATACCCCGGATCATGGCTTCAGCATGCATCCCTGTGTTGTTTAAGCCAATCTACATGAACGGGGCTACCTATGTAGACGGCGGGGTACTCGACAATTTCCCGGTCGCCCCAATCCGGGACCAGGCCACCCAAATCATAGGCGTGCATGTCAATCCCACAGGCAAGGAAGAACAGGTGAAAGGGCTCCTCAAAATAGCCGAGCGCGCCTTTCACATCACGGTCAACTCAAGGATCAAAGAGATGTCGCAAAATTGCGACCTGTTTATACAACCGGAAAAAGTAAACCGGTATGGCTTGCTGAATGCTTCGGCCGGAAAAGAATTGTTTGACATGGGATATGAAAATGCCAAAGAAGTGCTCAAAAAGAAATGGATATCCCGGGCATCCTTCAAGGCCTCGTGATAAGGGTTCACTGTTTGGCCAGCCAATCGAACAGGATAATGCTTAACTTTGTACACCTAACCATACAGGTAATATTATGAGCCAGAAATTGCATCTGCATAATTCGATCACCCGGAAGAAGGAGAAGTTTGAACCGTTGAGGCCGCCTCATGTAGGCCTTTATGTATGTGGCCCCACCGTTTACGGGGAGGCTCACCTGGGCCATGCCCGGCCGGCAGTCACCTTCGATTTGCTATACCGCTACCTGAGGCATCTGGAGTATAAGGTGCGTTATGTACGCAACATCACCGATGTGGGGCATCTGGAAAGCGATGCCGATGAGGGGGAAGACAAGATCGCCAAAAAGGCCCGGCTGGAAGAACTGGAGCCCATGGAGATTGCAGAACATTACATCCGCAGCTACCACCAGAACATGGACCAGCTCAATATTCTGCGCCCCAACATTGAGCCCCGCGCATCCGGCCACATCATTGAACAACAGCAGCTGGTCAGGGAAATACTGGATCATGGATATGCCTATGTCAGCAATGGCTCTGTCTATTTTGACGTGGCCCGCTACAATGAAAAATACAACTATGGTAAGCTAAGCGGCCGCAACGTCGAGGAGCTGCGGGCCAACACCCGCGAGCTGGAAGGTCAGGAAGAAAAGAAAAATCCTTTTGACTTTGCTCTCTGGAAAAAGGCCGCACCGGAGCACATCATGCAGTGGCCCTCGCAGTGGAGCAGCGGCTTCCCCGGCTGGCACCTCGAATGTTCTGCCATGAGCACCAAATACCTGGGCCAGCCCTTCGACATCCATGGCGGTGGCATGGATCTGGTATTCCCCCATCACGATTGCGAGATAGCCCAGTCTACGGCGGCCCATGGCAAAGAATCGGTGCGCTACTGGATGCACAACAACATGGTCACCATCAATGGCCAGAAGATGGGCAAGTCGCTGGGCAACTTCATCACCCTGAACCAGTTCTTTTCGGGCGATCATGAGCTGCTCGACCAACCCTTCAGCCCCATGACCATCCGGTTCTTCACCCTTCAGGCCCATTACCGGAGCCCCCTCGACTTCTCCAGCGAGGCCCTGCAAGCTGCCGAGAAAGGACTTGACAAGCTGCTGAAAGCCTCGCAAGCCATCGAGAAGCTGAAGCCGGGAGATCACAGCGACATCGACCTGCAAGAGATGGAGGAAAAATGCTACCAGGCCCTCAATGATGATCTGAACACACCGGTATTGTTTTCCCATATATTCGAGTTGGTGCGTTTTATCAACTCAACACTGCAGGGAAAAGCACAAATCAGTGAAGAGGACATTCCCCGGCTGCGGAACCTGTTTCAGGTTTTTGTGCACGAGATACTGGGCCTGGAAGCTGAAGAGGCGAAAGATGAGACGGCCCAACTGACCGGCGAGTTAATCGACATGATCCTGCAGATTCGCCTGGAAGCCAAGAAAAACAAAGACTTTGAGACCGCCGACAAGATCAGGGACCGCCTGACACAGCTGGGCGTGATCGTCAAAGATACCCGCGATGGCTTTGAATGGGAGATTCAATAAAACCTTTGATCAAACAATCCGTCCTTTTTGACTTTTTTATGCAGACGTTTCATTGCCATATACCGGAGATGCGGGTGCCACAATACCCGCATTTACCGTCTTCGAGGTGATTTTCCAGTATATGAAAACCCCGCCGCAGGATGACCTTTTCCCCACAATCGGGACAAAAGGTGTTTTCGCCTTCTGATCCCGGTACATTGCCAACATACACGTAATTCATACCCTCCTCCATGGCTGCCTGACGGGCTTTGGTAAGCTTCGAAACCGGGGTGGCGGCCAGATGCTTCAACTTATACATGGGAGTAAAACGACTGAAATGCAAAGGAGTGTCTTTGAAACCTTCCTTGCAGAGCCAGGCCGACATTTGCCGGATCATGTCCAGATCATCGGTCCATTCCGGCACCACCAGGTTGGTGATCTCCAGCCAGACACCTTCCTCCTTCATGACCTTCAGGGTGCGTAAAACCGTATCCAGGTCACCGGCATTCAGCCGCATGTAGATATCGTTGCTGAAACTCTTGAGATCAATGTTGGCCGCATCAATGTGCCGGCATAACTTGCGCAGCGGCCGCTCCTTGATGTATCCGGCCGATACCATCACATTTTTGATGCCCCGCTCATGGGCTATCTTCGCCGAATCAATCATGTACTCATAAAAAACGATGGGCTCCGAATAGGTGTAGGCAATGGAGGCACACCGGTTGCCTGCTGCCTGCTCGACAAGATTGGAGGGCATCAGATCATAATTCCTGGTCTCTTGGGGGCTTTTCTGCGAGATCTGCCAGTTTTGGCAATTCAGGCAGGCCAGGTTGCAGCCTGCTGTAGCCACGGAAAAAGCCCTGCTCTCGGGTAAGAAATGATACAGCGGCTTTTTTTCAATGGGGTCAATATGGATGGCACACGGGTTGCCATAAACAATCGAGTAAAGCTTATCACCCTCTGTCACCCGGGTACGGCAATCGCCCGTATCCCCTTCTTTGATGTCGCATTCGTTCGGACACAGCTGGCAACGCATACCCCTCGGGGTGGGTACATAGTACATGGCTTCCTTACTCCATTTCCATACCCCGCCTTTTATCTTCCCCGGATGAAAAACCTCCGCAGCCGCACCCAAAGCATGAGCCTGCGATAAACCAAACAAGGCACCGCATCCCATCAAGCTGCACCGGAGAAATTCCCTTTTGCTGATCTTTTTCGACATAAGCCCACAGTTAACAATCAACAACCTGACTTCCAACCCTACATACAAATGTATGAAATGATGTCAGACCACTTCGGGTTCCTGCCCCGAACCCGGCTTTTTTAAATTCAGTCTAATTAACAGGCCGCTGTCTTCACCGCGGCAAATTTAAGGCCACATCCATTACGAACGGCCCAGGCGTATCCGGGCCAGCAATCCTGCCAACAGGCACACAATAGCAATAATCACCAGTACATGGAAGAGCCCCAGCAAAGGAATCAGGTAAACGGATACGATAAAGGTGCCAATGCCGGCTCCCAGCAGATCGACGCTATATATTTCAGAGGCCGTCGTGATCCAACGACGCAGCCTGAGTTGGGAAGCAAGGGAAAAGACCATGCCGGTGAGCATAGAGGCGGCAAACATCATCACCACGAAGGTGGCATGCAGCACCAGCGGCGGAGCAGACCATTCGCGCATCCAGGATAAGATCAGCGGCAACAACAGGGTATAGCCACCCATAAACCATAACAGCCGGGAGAATATGGGAATACTCACCCCGGGGATGATTTTCTCCCGGTAATAGGTGCCGGCGGCCAGCCCTGCCATGAATACGGTGACAATAATACCCACCATACTGTATACATAGCCATAAAGAATCTGAAAGGCCACCAGCAGAACAACCTCTATCGAAGCACCTGCAAAACCCGCTGAGAACATTCCCAAATTCACCGGATGCAGCCTCACCAAAATATAAACAATAAAAACCCCGGCCACCAATAACGGCAGCCAGTAGTTAAATTCGAAATAACTCAACCATTGCCGTACCTTCAGGTAATAGGTGATCGGCTCAAAATCTTTGTTTATGTAGGCCTGTTGGGGCAAATCGTCAAGCAACTGCCTCCCCCTGCGCTGCAGCAGGTCATCATCCAAATAATACGGGTTGACATAGTTGGTGTTCAGATTCCGCTCCCGGGCCATGGCTGCAACGCGGTAAGAAAGCGGCTTGTCGGAGGCAACAAAATACAGGTTGGTGCCGGGAATGATCACAACATGAGGGAAAGCTGTCTGCAGGGTATGAAAAAGCGAGCCGTTCAATTGCCGCTCCTCCTCGCTCATATAATTGGTGGAGCCGGAAACGCTGAAGCTGATCACCCCGTCGGCCCGAAGCCGCTCTTTCAGCTGCTGATAGAAGCCCCGGGTGTAAAAACGATTGAGCTGAACCGTCGAAGGCTCCGGCAAATGGATCAAAACCACGTCATATTTGCGCCGGGTCGACCGTACATACAAGCGGGCATCCTGGTTGATGATTCCCACCCGGGGATCCTGGTATACATCCGAATATTTTCGTACCGCATCCAACAGCCAGGGGTTGATCTCCACATAATCGAGCCGTTGAACGTCGTATTTCAATATCTCCCGCAGCACTCCCGGTGTACCCCCCGACAACAACAGCACATCCCGCGGATTTTTATGCTGAAGCATGGGAAAATGAACACTTTCTTCACTGAAAATGGGCTGGCGGGAAGAGAAGAGAAGAACCTGGTTCTCATAAAAATTAATCTGTTCGCCCTGCCGGGTTACCACGATGTTTCCGTAGGGGCTCGACTTATAGTACTCCACCGTCTGTCCCTGGTATAGAAACTCCCTTGCCCTTTGCCCCGGATTAAAAAAACCATTCACCACGATCACCCCCGCCGCGAGAATGATGGATAACGACATAAGGGACTTGCTGCGAAAACGCCGGGCCACAAAAAAGAGGGGGATCATGTTCAGGATAATGAGCAGGGAAAGGGATTCGAAAGTTTTTAAAAACCAGATCAACACAAAATTGAAAACAATTCCCCCGGCCAGGCTGCCAAAGGACTCCCAGGCATATATTCTGCTGACCAGGTTTTTCTGGTAATGCCGGCTGGTGAGTTCACTGAGCATGGTAAATGCCAGCCCGGAAACCAGACAAAAAGGTAAAAGCAGCACGAGGGAACTCAGGTAGGTCTGAAACAGGTTGACCATGGTACCCGGTGGAAATACAATGTTCCTGAGATAATACATCAGAAAGACCAGAACAAGAGGCATCACGGCCAGCCAGGCGATCATATGCAGGACACCGCGCAGGTGATGGATCCTGCGCTCTGCATTCTTCCCCAGGTAGGCGCCCAGGGCGGTTAAAAGCATCCAGTTCGCAAGGATCAGTCCCAAAATGAGCTCATTGCCATAGAAGAAACTCAAAAACTCACGCAGCAGAATGATTTGCGCCGCAATGGAAGTCAAACCCAGAAGGAATACCGAAATAAAAAAATCCTGGCCTGCACGGGGTCTGTCAGAAATCAGCCGGCCGAAAATCATGGTCTCTGGATCAACTTCTTAATGCCTTTTCGAAAGTAGCTCAGATGCCAAAGAGCATGGAAAATGCCGACCACAAGAAAAGCAGAGCCCACATTGACATGCCACTCCAGCAAACCGCCGGTTTCCAGACCAATATAGTAGACTTCATTGATCGCCATGAGAAACCCCACGGGGGCAAAAGCCAGGAATAACAGCAGCAGGATGATGTTCCATACCTTGCGGTGGGTGGAGAACAGGTATTTCTTCTTCCCGGTGATCAAGGTTTTGCGGGTAAACAGATAGGAAATCCAATAGATTCCAAGGGTGATACCAGCCATTGCGATCGGATAATAATTCATCAGCCAGGGGGTTTATTTTGTCTCACTCAAAAGGACGGGGCCGTTGGCTCACACGAGCTTCTTCACTCGGGTATATCTGTTTCGCCTTCGTTGAATACGATGGCTCTGTAGGTATATAAATCGGCATTCTTCCATCCGTCCCAGCCAATTCCTACTTTGTCGCGGGCACAATGGCCCAGAAACTCTTCCTTGCTCCAACCGGTTTTTACTGCCACCTGCGGCAGCAGGGTTCCGGCAAACGGGCCTTTCTTAATATAAATGCCGTCGTGTCCCAGTTCGATCTCCTCCGGTGAGGATACTTTTCGCATAGGGGTTAAGACGGATATCTCAATGCGAATATCATCGAGTTCTGCTGGTTCAACGGGTGAAAAACGCATATCTTCCGAACAGGCTGCAACAGCCATGTCCCTTACCACCTGGTAAAGCGGCATGTCCGGATTGAACCTTCCCACACAGCCTCTCAGTTCTTCATCCTTATACAAGGTGACAAAAGCGCCGGTATGCACTTTCACCTGCTCGGTAACCTGGTCTTGTTCAACCGGGGGCACTTCTTTTTCCCGGACGAACCGCTGAAGAGTTGTCCGGGCAATCCGCAACAACGAGCGTTTATCTTCTTCTGTGATCTGAAAATCCATATTTGATGTGTTTGACATATCTGCCTGATTGCGTAGAAAAGCCATGGCCCAGTAGCCGACTACCCTGGAATGATCGCCGGTGACATCTCCTGAATTCTGATACCGTATTTTCCGAACCTCCATCTGCCCGGTCTGTGAGCTCATGTGCAAAAGGGTTAACATACCGGGCCACCCGCACATGCTGGTGGCCAGGCGGTCAACCTCTTTGCCTGCGTTGGAACGAATGGCACGTATCAGTGCCGATGGGTTGTTCTGAGTCACCGCTTCAGCAGTAACCGAATCTACTTCCCGGGCAGCTTGATAAGCCGGGTAATGCGAAAAATCGGTGCTTACCACGAAAAGGTTCTCCCTGTTGAAATAGGGCTTCAGGAGGCCGGCCATCTCCCGAATCTCAGAGAGATCATGGGTGCCGGTTAATATGGGCACAATCTGAAAAGGCTCCTTCAGGTGATGCTGTAAAAAGGGCAACTGCACCTCCAGGCTGTGCTCGCTTTTATGGGCCTCCGGTTGATAGCTGAAAATATCGTTTTCACGGATCAATCTGTTGACCAGCTCCCGGTTCACCTTTACCTGTCCCAGGGGGGTCTGGTAATGTCCCTTCGAATAAAGGGATGCCCCTTCAAATTGCACGCTATGGCTTGGGGCCAGGATAAAAATATTTTTGAACCTCCGGCCGGGGTCCAGCTGATGGTATGCTTCGGCAGCAACCCTGCCGGAAAACCTGTAGCCGGCATGTGGAGCAACAAGGGCTGCAATGGAATCATGAGCGTTGACAGGGGGCTGGGATTCAAAATAAGAGGCCAGTTGACGGTTCAATGCCTTTTTCTCTGCCGGATAAAACTGCCCGGCAACCACCGGCATCCGGTCTTTTAAAGCCTCATCTCCTTCTTGTCCCACAGCACAGGCAGTACTTAAGGCAAACCACAAACCGGTAAAAATAAAAACCACCTGCTTCATTGTCATTCCCATTGGGTTAATGGCTAATATAATAAATAAAAGCAGGCCTGACAAATTAATCGGATGCCGGAACAGGAAAGGAGGCACAACCTTACCCCGGCGGCCCCAAAATCACTTGTTCCGAAGAGCCGCATCAACATAAATACTTCCGGCTGTTTGCCTCATCCCGTTTAGAGGTCCCGAATCTCATTGATCTGCAAAAGATGTTTGAAACGATTCAAATCATCAATCCGGACAGGTTGCCCGGTGAGGTAAGCCTTCATCAAATCCATACACAGAAGGGCCGCATCATAATCCAGGTGACCGAAATGAAGCATATTAACAGCCTTTTGATAATCTCTGTCGGATGGACGCACCATAACCAAAGGTTTTAAGAGATGATTATTTAAATCCTGTCTAAATAAAGATAAAAAATATCATGCAGAAAATCAAGTCTTTTTATGCCTTCCGAAAGGCGGCCAATGTTTTAACTTACAACGAATTACAATAATCAACAAGGCCGGAAATGTTGGTAAATCGATCATGAGAAAAATTTAAATTATCTTAGCTGCACCAACACAAAAATCGATTTTCATGGAAACCATCCGACATAACTTTAAGGAAGCCCGTGACATCCTCGATCGATTCATCGCGGACGAAAAAAATTTTGACGCCATCGGGCAGGCGGGCAGCATCCTGGTAGAAGCGCTGCAAGCGGGCAACAAGATCATCTCGTGCGGCAACGGCGGCTCCATGAGCGATGCCATGCATTTTGCCGAGGAACTCACCGGCCGTTTCAGGGAAAATCGCAGGCCCCTGCCGGCGATGGCTGTTTCGGATCCCACCCACCTTTCGTGTACCTCCAATGACTATGGATACGAATATGTCTTTTCCCGGTATGTGGAAGCCTTCGGCCGGGAAGGAGATGTACTGCTGGGCATCAGCACCAGCGGCAATTCGGGCAACATCATTCGTGCCGTGGAGGCAGCCCGTCAGCAAAAGATGAAGGTGATCGTGCTGACGGGAAAGGACGGAGGCCAATTGAGCCGGATGGGCGATGTCGAGATCCGCGCCCCCCATTCCCAATATTCGGATCGGGCTCAGGAGATACACATTCAGGTGATCCATTCCCTGATCCATTTTATCGAGCTTAAATTGGTGAATGACAAATAAATTTATTATCTTCTGTTACCAAATCCTTCGTAATGCTGGTTAAAACATATGGCAGTGCGGTTCAAGGCATTGATGCCACTACCGTGACCATTGAGGTCAATGTCTCGCAGGGCATCAACTTCCACCTGGTAGGTCTGCCCGACAACGCCGTCAAAGAGAGCCAGCAACATATCGATTCGGCTATCCGCACCAACGGGTATGAGATGCCCAAATACAAAACCGTGATCAACATGGCCCCGGCCGACATCCGGAAAGAAGGGGCTTCCTATGACCTGCCCCTGGCCATTGGCATGCTGGCTGCCTCTAAAACGATCCAGCCTTCGAAGCTCAAGGAATATGTGATCATGGGCGAGCTCAGCCTCGACGGCACCGTCCAGCCCATCCGGGGGGTACTGCCCATCGCTATCCAGGCCCGCAAAGAGGGCTTCACCGGCATCATCCTGCCCGAGCGAAATGCCCGGGAGGCGGCCGTAGTCAATGATCTCGATGTCTACGGGGTCAACAACCTGCACCAGGTAGTATCGTTTCTCAACGACCAGCAGATGCTGGAGAAAGTTTTTGTCAATACCCGGGAAGAGTTTTTCGCCAACCAGGACGAATACGAACTGGATTTTGCGGATGTCCGGGGCCAGGAATCGGTTAAGCGGGCCCTGGAGATCGCCGCCGGCGCGGGCCACAACATCCTGATGATTGGCCCTCCCGGCGCGGGCAAAACGATGCTTGCCAAGCGCATGCCTTCGATCATGCCTCCGCTGAGCCTGCACGAGGCCCTGGAGACCACCAAGATCCACTCGGTGGCCGGCACCCTGGATGCCCAGACATCGCTGATGACCCGCCGGCCCTACCGCTCACCCCACCATACCGCTTCCAACGTAGCCCTGGTGG
>P_1C_Sed_2_UnCtyDRAFT_1000257_pt1 | contig 16924 bp, 12 predicted proteins | sample Pon1CUnioCityCA_4_FD_10229 | JGI IMG/M metagenome (IMG submission 10229) | reverse complement strand
GGGCCCAGGGCCTTGGAGGCCTGCAAGCCAGCCGTGCAGCCATCATTGGAGGGGTCAACGCCACTTCCAACGTGCTGGCAGGATACACCTACAACGTAGCTACCACCGGAACCATAGCCCATTCATGGGTGCAGAGCTTCGACGACGAGTTGACGGCATTCCGTCAATACGCCGAGGTATCTCCCCAAAATACCGTTTTGCTGGTCGATACCTACAACACCCTGAACCAGGGAATACCCAACGCCATACGCGTGGGCCATGAGTTGAAGCAAAAAGGATACCAGCTTAAGGCTATTCGCCTGGATAGCGGCGACCTGGCCTATCTTAGCAAAAAAGCCCGTATAATGCTGGATAAGGCAGGGCTAAACAAAACAAAAATACTGGCTTCCAACCAGCTCGATGAATATGTCATCCGAAGCCTCCTGGAGCAGGGGGCCCCCATCGATGGTTTTGGTGTTGGAACAGAGCTGATCACCGGAAAAAAAACAGCAGCCCTCGACGGGGTTTATAAACTGTCGATGAACAACCATGAACCCAAATTGAAACTCTCCGATACCTACGAAAAAATCTCCCTGCCCGGCTTGAAAAAGGTATTTCGCTTTTTCGACCACCAGGGATTCTTCTATGCCGACTGCATTGCCCTCGAGGATGAGACAGATCCCGAGGTGATGCACCATCCCTATGAGATGAACAAAAACTTACGGTTAACAGACCTGACAAAGGAACCTCTTTACCACAGAGTCTTCGCTGAAGGAAAAATAGTAGCCCCTAAACGCGATACCCTGGCCATCCAAAAATATGCCAGGCAGAGGCTCAAGCAATTGCCGGTGGAACACCAAAGATTTGAAATGCCCCACATTTATAAGGTGGGTATCTCCGAGCGCCTCAATCATATGCGGAACAAGATCATTCAAAAATTGAGAAAATCATCATAAAAAGGAGGTAATCATGCAAGCATTGCTCATCGTAGATGTACAGAATGATTTCTGCCCGGGTGGTGCCTTGGAAGTGCCTGATGGCGACCAGGTAGTACCCGTTATCAATCAGCAAATCGAAAAATTCGATACCATCATACAGACTCAGGATTGGCACCCTAAAGGCCACTGGTCCTTTGCATCTGCCTACCAGGGAAAAAAGCCCTTTGAAACCACCAGCCTCGAATATGGAGAGCAGGTGCTGTGGCCCGACCACTGCGTGCAAGGAGAAAAAGGCAGTGAGTTTCATCCCGATCTGAATACTACTCCAACCCAGTTGGTTATCAGAAAAGGATTCAGGGAACACATCGACTCCTATTCGGCCTTCTATGAAAACGATTTTAAGACCAAAACAGGCCTTACCGGCTATCTGCGCGACAGGGATATTGACACCCTTTATGTGGTGGGGCTGGCTACCGATTTTTGCGTTAAATGGTCTGTCATTGATGGCCTGAAAGAAGGATTCAAGGTATATGTCATAGAGGAAGGCATCAAGGGCATCGATATCGACGGGTCCGTTCAGAAAGCCGTCGATGAGATGAAGCAGCAAGGGGCCCGGTTTATTCACGCCGGAGAGTTGGAATAATCAGAAGATTGAATGGTTCCTTGGTTAACCAGTCAATGATTTTCACTCGATATAGATAATCAGCGTAAAATAAGAATGTCCTTTTCCAATGGGCTTAAAATGGTACCGGATGGGCTGGTGGGTAGTCTTGGCCAGTACAATCAGTCCTAATCCGGCTCCTCCTTTGTCGGATAAGCCATCGGTCTGGCTGATGGTGTCCTTGAACAGTTGATTTATCCCTTCTCGATCCAACCCGTTGAGCTGTTCCAGTTTCTCCCTGATCATTCCTACTTCGGTGTTTAGGATTACATTGGAGACCTCCAGCCGGTAGATTCCCTCTATTTGACTGAGCCGGTAAAGCGAAGGATATTGTTCATAGTGTTTCTGGGGGATATCTTCCACATCCGCGTGCTTAAAAATATTGTCCAGGCATTCCACCGAGGCTGAATAAATGCGTTTTTTGGTGATCAATGGAAGGACCCTTCCTTGAAGCTTATCTTCCAGGGACATCAGAAGACGATCGATCTGCTCGCTATCCAGATGGCCTTCAAAACGAATAATATCAGCGGATTCCCCCATATCTCAAATATAGAAAAAACAGCCAAACATTCACGGGTTTATGCCATTTTTTTAAAAGGCAGCCACCCTGCAGGATGAGATATCGAACGTTGCAAACCCGGACTATTCTCGAATTACACGCAAATTTAACGAAAACTTAACACACGTGTTCATACCATCATTCCTAATAATTCTACTTTTGTACATGCATATAGCAAAAACCATAATTAACTGAAAAGAACCATTCATGGAAAACATCTATTTAATTATTGTCATTGTATTATTCGCTCTTGCTGTTTCCGATCTGATCGTAGGGGTCAGCAACGATGCGGTTAATTTTTTAAATTCTTCCATTGGATCCAAAGCTGCTCCCCGCTATATTATCATGATCATTGCAAGTGCAGGTATTGTGGTGGGTACCACATTCTCGAGCGGGATGATGGAAGTGGCAAGAAAAGGGATCTTCCATCCGGATATGTTCTATTTTTCGGAGATCATGATGATCTTTCTGGCGGTGATGCTCACCGACATCCTATTGCTAGACCTGTACAACACCTTTGCCCTGCCTACTTCTACCACGGTATCGATCGTATTTGAGCTGTTGGGAGCTGCAGTGGCTGTATCGCTGATCAAGATTGGCACAGATGCAGAAACCGCCTCTACCCTGGGAGGTTACATCAATTCCACCAAGGCCCTGGCCATCATCTCGGGTATTCTGCTATCGGTGATCGTAGCCTTCCTGATCGGGGCCATTGTGCAGTACCTTGTTCGTGTGGTGTTTTCATTTAATTATAAAAAATACATCAAATATTTCGGGGCTATATGGGGAGGCGCTGCCATCACGGCCATCACTTATTTTATCGTGATCAAAGGTGCCAAAGGTTCGGCACTGATTACCGACAGCGGACTGGATTGGATCCGGCAAAACGCTGCAACCATTTTACTTTTCAGCTTCATAGGATGGAGCCTGATCATCCAATTGCTATACTGGACGGCGCGGGTAAATGTTTTCCGCGGTGTTGTCCTGATTGGCACCTTCGCATTGGCCATGGCCTTCGCAGGCAACGATTTGGTAAACTTCATTGGTGTGCCGGTAGCCGGCTTAAAAGCCTTCCAGGATTTCAGTGCATCCGGCGGTGTTGCACCCGACAGCCTGCTGATGGACGGGCTCACCGGTAGCGTTCAAACCAATACCTTCCTGCTGCTCTCGGCCGGCGTCATCATGGTGATCACCCTGTATTTCTCCAAGAAAGCCCGCTCGGTAACACAGACCGAGATCAACCTCAGCCGCCAGAGCGAGGGGTACGAAAGGTTCGGATCAAGCAATTTCTCGAGGGTGATCGTACGAAAGGCCATCGAGCTAAATCAAAGCATCAAATCGTTGTTACCCCAAAGGTGGCAACAAACCATAGACAACCGGTTCAAAATGAACGATGCCCCGGAAGAGGACAAGGCGAAAAAAGAACATAAAGCGCATTTTGATATGGTACGGGCTTCGGTGAACCTGACTGTGGCCAGCATCATTATTTCTTTTGCTACTTCCCTTAAACTGCCCCTTTCTACTACCTATGTCACCTTTATGGTAGCTATGGGTACCTCACTGGCCGACAGGGCCTGGGGTAGAGAAAGTGCAGTTTACCGCATTACCGGTGTGATCACCGTCATTGGCGGTTGGTTTTTTACTGCCATCATCGCCTTTACCGTGGCTTTCGTGGTGGCCAACATCATCACCTACGGCGGCATCATCGCCATCATTGGCATGNTGCTGTTAGCCCTTTTCTTACTGATTCGGACTCATGCCATCCATAAAAAACGCTCTGAAAGAGAGAAAGAGATGGAAGCCCTCAGCGAAGAAACCATCGAAGACGGCAACGTGGTGGAAAAATGCACCCGCGAAATCAATCACATGCTCAACACAGTCATCAACATATTTAGCGAAACCATCATCAGCATCTCCAAGGAAGATCGAAAGAGCCTGAAGGAGATCAATAAAAAGGTGGAAAACCTGAACCAGGAAGCCAAAAACATCAAAAGCAACGTTCATTATACGCTGAACAAACTCAAAGAGGATGATATCGAAACCGGCCATTATTATGTGCAGGTAACCGACTATCTCAGAGAGATGGCCCACTCCCTCACATTCATTGCCAGCCCGAGCTACGATCACATCGCCAATCAGCACAAAAGTCTGAACAAGGAACAGATCAATGAGCTGAAGGAACTCAATAAACAGATCACCCTGCTGTTTACCAACACCATGCACATCATCGAAAACAATGCCTTTGACCAGATCTATGAAACAGTGGTTGAACAACAGCAGAACACCCTTAACTTCATTGACAAAGTTAGAAAATCGCAGATCAAAAGGATCAAGAAGAAAAAAACCAGTACCAAAAACAGCATCCTGTATCTGCAGTTGCTCAACGAAATGAAAAATTTCACCCTTCACACGGTCAACCTGCTGAAATCGCAACGCGACTTCATCACTAGCCAGCAGGAAATGAGCACCTCTTAAATTCAGAAGGAATGCACTAAAAAGAGCGTCCCCCCTGCAGGCGGGACGCTCTTTTTTATGGTATATTCTGAATCTTTCGAGTTAGTTCACATATTTGTATCCCACTCCTTTAACGGTTTTGATGTGCTCGTCTCCGATTTTCTCCCGAAGCTTACGAATATGCACATCAATGGTGCGATCGCCCACCACCACATTCTCTCCCCATACCCTGGAAAAAATTTCTTCGCGGGTAAAAACCTTATCAGGTTTGGAAATGAGCAAAAGCAGCAACTCAAACTCCTTTTTGGGCAGAACCAGTTCGTTATCGCCCTTCTTCACCTGGTATTTCTCCTTGTCGATGGTCAGATCCGAAACCTGGATCACTTGCTGTTCATCAGCTTTTATCTCCGCTTTTTCACGATATCGCTTAAGAAGAGCCTTGATCCGGCTGAGCAAAACCTTGGGCTTGATGGGCTTGGTGATGTAGTCATCCCCTCCCGCTTCGAAACCGGCAATCTGGGAATAGTCTTCTCCCCGGGCGGTGAGAAAGGCTATGATCGTATTCTGCAAATCCTGGTGCTTTCTCATCTGTTCGCAAGTCTCTACCCCATCCATCTCGGGCATCATCACATCCAGCAAAATAAGATGCGGCTTAATTTCTTTGGCTTTCTCAATGGCATCCCGGCCATTTTGGGTGGTATAGACTTCGTAACCCGATTTCGTCAGGTTGTAACCGATAAATTCCAGAACGTCTTTCTCATCGTCCACTAGTAGAATTCTATAACCGTTGTCTGCCATGCGTCAGGATTTTGATATTGACTGGTTAAGCCAAAGTAAACAAATATTTATTAAAGGTACGCTAATTTTTCTTTAACCTCACTTTATCTTAAGGTTAACAACCTTCCTGCATTTATAAATAACTTAAGACATCATTAAATGTGAGGTAACACCTGTTCATGGGTTATGGTGTTTATTTGCATCAGTAAGTAAGGCGAAACCACATGTTTAATCCCAAAAATAATGAAACCCATGAAGAAAAACATCTTAAAAATCAACGCAGTTTTGCTGCTGTCCTTAATGATTGGCTTCACCGCCTGTGAAGAGGACAACAACAATGGTCCCGCCGGTGAAAAACCCAATCTGGTCTCCATGGATGTTGCCAGCAACAACACCACAGCAACGGTCTATTTTAGTGAAGGTGTCTACCAGAACGACGATGCCACAGGAGCTCTGAATGCCAGTGCCATGAATGTGACGCTCTCGGGCGACAACCTGTCCCTTTCCTCTTACACCGTGAATCATACGGCTGGCAACAACACAGCCGAAGTGGTTCTGTCCCTTTCGGATGATGGAGCCTCGGGCAACGAAACCCTGGAAGTGCAGGTACAGGCCGATGCCATTTTTGATGAAGACGGCAATGGCATTGAAGCGGGCAATGTAACAGATAACCTGAATGAGACCCCAGGTACTGTTGACATCACCGAAAAGATGATCATCCCTTATGCCGAAAGCGGAACCCTGCCCGATGATCATGGATCGATTCTGAAGGCTCATTTCGAAGACAACAACAACGCCATCTTGGATCTGGGTTTCGACGATGGCAATGCACTGAACAGCATGTTGGCACTGGGCGCCAACACCACAGCTGCCTCCAATCCCGGTGGTTTCTTCGAAAGCGTTTCCTACAAAGGAGCCTTTGACCCCAACGGAACCAACTGGGCCGCAGGATGGACACTCACTTACGGCATGGACAATGTCTATGACTACCATGCCAACGACACGGTTACCCTTACCGGCAACATCGAAACCAATACCACCTGGAACAAAGAGACCCTCTACATCATTGACGGATTTGTATTTGTCACCGGGGGAGCTGAGCTGACCATTGAAGCGGGCACCATGATCCAGGCCAAATCGGGTCAGCGTGAAAACGCCAGTGCCCTGATCGTGAAGCGAGAAGGAACCATCATGGCGGAAGGTACAGCCGATATGCCCATCGTATTCACCGCGCTGGACGACACCTACAAGGGTGAATCCTATGACAAGACCATCCCCGGTCTGTGGGGCGGGCTGATCGTACTGGGTGATGCACCCACCAACAACAGCACCGACAAACGCATCGAAGGTATACCCGAAGAATACAACGCTTACTATGGCGGCAGCGATGCAGCCGACAACTCAGGTATCCTCAAATACGTCTCCATCCGGCACGGTGGAACCAACATTGGTTCCGGCAACGAGATCAACGGTCTATCCCTGGGTGGCGTGGGTAATGGCACGACCATCGAGTACATCGAGGTCATTGCCAACAAAGACGACGGTGTCGAATGGTTCGGTGGAACAGCCAACACCAAATACCTGCTGACTGCTTTCTGCGGCGACGACTCTTACGACTATGACGAAGGTTTCAGCGGCAAAGGTCAGTTCTGGGCAGCCATCCAAAGCGAAGACCTTGGCGGCCGCCTGGGCGAGCATGACGGCGGTACCGGTGATGACGAGGCAGCCCGGCCTTATGCCACCCCTGAAATTTACAACGCTACCTTCGTGGGTAACGGAAACGACCTGATCACTTTCCGTGACAATGCAGGCGGAACATATGCCAATACCCTGTTTGTCAATACTGGCGAAGGCATTGAAGTAGAATACCGCGAGGATAAGCACAGCAGCTATCAAATGCTTACCGAAGGACACCTCGTAATAAAAGACAATGTTTTCCACAAAGTGGCCGGAAGTAACTAAAAGGAAAAGTTATCATAACACAAACTTAATGATGCTGCCGGGTGAAAGCCCGGTAGCTTATTGCAATTTTGGTGCAAAATAAAAACAATGGAAATGAAGATGAGAACACTTGTAACCCTTATGCTCCTTCTTACCACTCTTTCTTTCGCCAAGGCGCAGAAGGGAACGCTCAGGGGAAAGATCATCGATGAAGAAACAGGCGAAACCCTCATCGGTGCCACCATACGGGTAAAAGATAAATCCATTGGTACCATCTCCGATTTCGATGGTAATTACTCCCTGAACCTGGCGCCCGGCAAACATACCATCCAAATATCCTTCGTATCCTACGAAACCAAAACTTTTCCCGGTGTCCAGATCCAGGCAGACGATGTCACCGTGCTGAACGCCAACCTGGGCAAAGCCGAAACAGAGATCCAGGAGGTCGTGGTGACAGCCAGAGCCCGGGGAAAATCCGAAAATGCCATGCAAATTATGCAGAAGAAATCAACCCGGATGATGGATGGCATCTCTTATGAACAAATTAGCGGCCTGGGCGATGCCACTGCAGCTCAGGCCCTGAAGAGGGTCACAGGCGTCTCTGTTCAGGACAATAAATATGTGTATGTGCGAGGACTTACCGGCCGGTACACCAAAACAACCCTGAACGGCTCGGATATCCCGGCAATGGACCCTGAAAAAAATGCTGTCCAGATGGACATTTTCCCCAGCAATATCATTGAAAACATCCAGGTGAGCAAGACATTTACTCCCGACATGCCAGGTGAATCCACCGGCGGTCACGTAGACATCATCACCAGGGACTTCCCCTCCCGGTTCACCCTGCAGGTTTCTTCCTCTTTTGGCTACAACCCCCAGGCCAACCTCAACCCCGCCTTCCTTTCTTATCCCGGCAGTGAGAGCGACTGGATGGGTTTCGACAACGGTGCAAGATCCATACCCAACCGGGCACAACAAGCCCTCGACGCCATCCGAACCAGCGAAAACCTCGACCAGATATCGCTGACCAATTTCTCGATACCGGAACTCAAGGATATTACTCAATCCTTCAATAATCACATGGCACCGGTCGAAAAAAAATCGTTCCTGGATCATAAGCACAAACTATCCATCGGCGACCAGGTAGACTTCCTGGGAAATGTCCTGGGATATAACGCTGCATTGAGCTATTCCAGAAGTTTTTCTTATTATCAAAACGCCGACTACAACGTCTTCAGCGAAAGCAATACTCCCGATCCTTACCGTACCATGCAGGAATCAAGGGGCAAAGAAAAAGTGAACATTGCCGGCCTGCTGAACCTCAACTATAAACTCTCCAACAACCACATGGTGGGCCTTCGGTTTCTTAAAAACCAAAGCGGAACCAAGGTCTCCCGCTACCAGGATGGGTATTTCCATTACGAACGCATGCAGAATACCGACCGGAACCTGGGTTACATCCAGCGGGCTTTCGACTCCTACCAGGTACATGGGAAAAACGTATTCCCCTCCCTGAACAAGATGGTCGTCGACTGGATGGCTGCCTACTCAGGGATGACCCAGGAAGAACCCGACCTGAGGTTTTTTGAAAATCTCTATGAGATAGAAAATGGCGAACCCACCAATTACAAGCTGAAAACCAATACGGTACCCGTTCGCTATTTCAGAAACATGAACCAAAGCAACGTCTACAGTAAAATTGATTTTACACTGCCCTTTCAGTTTCTGGGAGAAGAATCCAGCCTGAAATTTGGTGGCGAATACGCCACGAAAAAACGCGACCTGAAAGATATTCGCTTCGAAATTCAATATTCCAATGAAGTCTTTCCCCTGGGGGATGTGGAATATTTCCTGAACAATTATGTGATCACCGAATCCAGAAACCAGGGTTTCTTCTATTACAATGACCGGAATGCAGACCTGAACAACAGTTACAGGGCAGAACAAACCGTTTTGGCCGGATACGGAATGATCGACTTTAAACCCTCCGACAAATGGCGTATCGTTACCGGCCTTCGGATCGAAAACTCGGAGATCTTCTCCGAGAATAAAGTAGATACATCGGATCAAAAATACGAAAACGGCAACCTGCAGGAAACCGATCTGTTGCCATCGCTGAACATCACTTACTCCCCAATGGAGGATATGAACGTGCGGTTTGCTGCCTCCCGAACCATCGCAAGGCCCAAGTTTAAGGAAATTGGTACCAACTATTACGATTACCAGAGAGGATACTACGTATATGGTAATCCCGACCTGGAGAGAACCCTGATCAGCAACCTCGATATGCGCTGGGAATACTTTTTCAAACGGGGCGAAAAAATCGCCATCAGCGGTTTCTATAAGGCCTTCCAAAATCCCATCGAACAAAAATTGCTGGTGGAAACACAAAACTATGAGATCAAATATGTCAATTCAGCCGATTCATACTTGTATGGAGCAGAAATTGAATTCGCCAAGAAGCTCGACTTTATCCCTGCCCTGGAAAACTTCACAGTCGGCGGAAACCTTACCTTTGTCAAATCGGTGTTGGAGATTCCGGATGATGTGCTGAAAGACATCCGGGTGGGTGACCCCGACCGTAAATCAACCCGGCCCATGCTGGGGCAGGCCCCCTACATTGTCAATGCCCATCTAACCTACGAAAACACCGAGCTGGGTCTGGAATCAAGCGTTGGGTTTAACGTGAATGGCGAAAAACTGCTGGTCATTACAAAGGGCAGTACTCCCTACATCTACGAACAACCCAGGCCTTCCCTGAATTTCAATCTTTCCAAACAAATAGGAGATCACTGGACAGTAGATTTTTCAGCCGACAACCTGCTCGATGCCGATTATGCTGCCTTGCATCATTTCACCAGTGAAAACAAATATACCCAACACTACAGAGAAGGAAGATCCTATTCTCTTGGGATATCCTTTAATTTCAAATAAAGAAAATGATCCATCATCCAAACATCATGAGCTATCCCTATTTGTATCCAGAGGAAGCTATTTTCATTTTCGATGAATGTTTGCTTAACATTTTCACAACTTTACCGTTAAAAAATAAAGAAATTTCATAAATCAAGCCATCATGAAAAGAATCATCGCATACCTTATACTATCCCTCATCCCTTTTATAGCCCTGTCTCAAGATGTCACCAAAAACAAGGGGAAATATTACACTCAGGAGGGCGAACTCTATACCGGCATCCATAAAGATCATTATGAAAACGGGAACCTGAAAGCTGAGATCCGGGTGAAAAAAGGTGTTTTGGAAGGCCGTTCTGTGTTCCATTTTAAGGACGGTTCCAAAAAGGAACTTCGTTCTTATAAAGCCGGAAAAATGCATGGCGTCTGGAAGACATGGAACAAAGAAGGGGTAAAAGTAGCCCGTGCGGTCTACAAGAATGGAAAAAAGGACGGCACCTGGAAGATATGGGACGAATCGGGCACCCTGCGCTTCAAGATGGCCTATGAAGAGGGTAAAAAAACCGGCACCTGGTATAACTACAACGAAAAGGGTGAGCTGGTTGCTACGAAAGAATATGGAGTAAGAAGTAAGTAGTAAGAAGTAAGTTGTGAGTTGGGAGTTGGGAAGTTGTGAGGCAAGAGAAGAGAATGTGAGTGGTGAGTGGTGAGTGATGAGTTGAGTTGGGGAGTTGTGAGAAGTTGTGAGAAGCAGGAAGTAGGAATTGAGAGAATTTTTGGCGAAGATCGAAAACACTAAAGGTTCGAAACATAAGAGACGATACGCGGGACTCGAGACTGCCTGCTAATTACTACATACTACTTACTTATTTCAGCACCAGCAAAAGCCTTGGGTCGGGGCACAGATCCATGAAGTATTCCTTCTCCGAAGGCGGGGCTACACCGTAAAAATCACCTTCCATCCCCAGCATATCAGTTATAAGCTGAAAATGAAGATGCGGCGGCCACTGGCCGTTCTCTTCCGGGGCGCCTATGGTGGCAAAGGCTGTTCCTTGTGAAATAGCGCGTCCTTTGGCCAAACCCTCCAGCGAGCCGGCACTCAAATGACCGTACAAGGTATAGAATACCACCTCTTCCAGGCGATGCTCCAGGATGATGGTACCCCCGTAATCACCATACTGGCCGTTGTACTGAAAGCTATGGACTTTCGTATCCAGTGGCGCATAAACCTCTGTTCCTGCAGGCACCCATATATCAATGCCCAGGTGAATGCTCCGGGGCTCCTTTTCCCCGTCAAACAAAGTGCTTCTTCGGTATATGAAACGATCCTCGCCATAGCCTCCTATGCCTATCCGCTTAAAGTTGTCCAGTTGCTGCTCGATGTAACGGTTGAACTCATCCGTGTTGGATACATCCAGGTCTTTCAGCAGGCTGTTGTTTTCGGTAAAATCCATCTCCACGATATCCTCCTGCGAAACATCTAGCTTCATCAGAGGGGATATGATATCGGGGTTGCTTGCGAGAATATCCCTGATTCTTTGACTTTTCTTCATATCGGGTGACTTTTAGCTTTCGCCTTTTGGAAAGATTTATGGCAAACATCAAATATAAGGAAAATTAAACAAGAAAGACAAAGCGGGGGAGACTGGCATAATGCCTTGTCTCCCCCGCCTTATGGTGCTAAACGACTATTTCGCTTCTTAAACCTATTCTTCGTGGCTTTTCAGCCGGATGGTAACCTTGTTCTTGTCACTCACTTGCAGCTTCAAATCATCAATGGTTTTATCCTCATAAGAAATGTAGGACGTCTTCACCTGGTAAACGCCCGGGGTGAGACCTTCCAGGTTAAAGCTCCCCTCAAAATCAGTGTAAGCCGTTACATCGGTACCTTTAATGTTCACCTTAACGCCGGTTAATGCTTCACCTGTATCCAGATCCACCACCTGACCCTTTATACCGGCCTTTTTGGTAGCGTTGGTTTCATTCTTCTCGTCATCGTTGCCAGCTTGCGCTGTTAACATGCTGCCTGCTAAGAGCACAGCTGTGATTAAAATTGCAAACAGTTTTTTCATTAGTATAATGTTTTTGATTTTTCATTTGTTGAACTGTCTGCAAATCTAGGGAAGCATTGTTAAGTATATATTAAATGGTCTTTAACACTAAATCATCTTTACGTTAAGGAGAAATTAATCCTGCTGATGTTCCTCTCTCAGCAAGTCGTTCACTGTTTTTACCGGATTAAAGGTGATCAGCGGCACTTCCACGAAAAGGGTGTTCCAGCGGGCCATTCCACCGTTCCATAAACCGGGCAGTTCCTGGGCCTTCAGCGACCTTCCTCCTTTCGACTTGGTACTGATCAAACCTGCAGAAGGATCCCGAAAATCAAACAGGCTGAAGGCGTGCCCCTTATAATCCTTCACCCCGCAAACCAGGTCCACCGGGTTGAAGTGGGTGGAGGCATCCAGAATGTTCTTCTGGTCCGAATCCTCTTGGTTAATCTGGGCTTTCTCTACGATCTGAAGAGACACACTGCCATCCTGATCTTTGACCCAGAAAGGCCCCCCTCCGGGTTCGCCCTGGTTTTTGACCATTCCGCATACCCGAATCGGCCGGTTCAACTTGCGCGTCAAATAATCCTGCACCTGGTGACGGTCGGAAAGGTTCAGATCAGCCGGTGGCTGGACGTTGAGTGTCTTTTGAAGGAAGGTGAGCATCTCCTCCAGCTTCTCATCGCTCAACTGTTGGCCCGCTTCCAGCTCTTCCAGGTAGCGGAAGGTCATCTTTTGATAATCCAGCAGCATGCCGGCCAGCGCTTTCTTATAGGCGTAGGTGGTCTCTTTAAACCGGTCGGGCACCACGTTATCAATATTCTTGATGAAGATCAGGTCTTCTTCCAGGGCGTTCAGGTTATTGAGCAGAGCGCCATGGCCTCCGGGACGGAAAAGCAACGAACCGTCGGGATTGCGGAACACCCGGTTGTGCTTATCCACCGCTACCATATCGGTGGATTCATGCTGGTTGGAATAATCCAGCCGGCAATTCATGTCATAAGCTTTCTCATATTGCTTCTGTTTCGATTGAAGATGCGCTTTGAAAGCCGATTCATGCTCGGGCAGAACGGTAAAATGTATGTTGACCTGTCCCTCGTTATCCTTGCAGTAATGGGCGCCTTCCACCAGGTGCTCTTCGGCCGGAGTACGGGAATGATCCTTGTATTGGTGAAACTTGATCAGGCCCTTGGGCAGTTGTCCGTAGCCCAGACCATCTTCATCCAGTAATTCATGAAGGATGGAAGCATAATCCTTTTGATCTTTTAGCTGTTGAATATCTTTGCCTTTGCCTTTCAGTGAAGCCGTCAGTTCCTGGTAAAAAGCAAAGTGCTCCATATTTTCCATGAAGGTTTGCACCTCGGGATTGCTTTCATCCGGCTGATCCAGGTATTCAAACAGTGCTTTGAACATCCGGGTGGCGGCACCCGAGGCCGGGACGAATTTCCGGAGCGATGTGGAGGACAGCGAATTGTTATAATCCCTCTGGTATCGCTCCAGCTCATCCTGGTCAAGCTGCCGGATGCCATCCCCGGGTCGGGCAGGCTTCACCAGGGGGGCAAAAGGAAAGCCCTGCTCAAAGTTGCGAATCTGCTGCTCCAGATCCTCCGGAGTCAATCCCTTTTTTCGTATCTGCTGAAGGTCTTGTTCTGTAAGATTTTCCATATCTGGTGTTTTTTTGTACCTATAAAAATACAGCACTTACCTCAAAATTGTGTGACCTTCATGGAAAAAAATAGAAAATGCCGCGAATGATAGCCACCTACAGAAGGATTCTTGAACCACATCAGGGGATCCTGTCACAGGCTGCTCTGATTGTCAAATCAAATTCTGTCTATTATAAAAATAGCCATTGCTGCAACTACGGAGTGAAGACGCTAGCCTAAACAAGATATATTCTTGAGTGTCCTTCTATGCCTTAAGTGTGTAATCTCTTAGGTGGTTCTTCGGTGGTTTATAGGTTGACCACCAGTTTTAGGTTGAGCCTGCGTGAGGTAAGGTAGTTGGGCACGGCATACTGTCCGGATTGGCCCATCTGATTGCCTACGGTACGAATCCACTGGTACGATATGGTGTTGTTGATGTCCAGCAGGTTAAAGATCTCCAGCCCGACCCACAACGACCGGATATAGTGGAGCGGATGATTGTTGTTGTGCTCCTCACGGCCACCGCGGATAAGCTTGGAGAAGCCGATATCAACCCTCCTGTAAGGCGGCATCCGGAAAACCTTGTCATACCTTTGTGTATTGGGCGGCGTAAAAGGCAGGCGGCTTCCATAGTGAAGGCTGAGCTGCATCTTATAGGATGGGTGGGCGGGAACATAATCCTGAAAGAAAAGGCTGAAATTGACCAGTTGATCCGTTGGCCGGGGATAATAGCCAGGATAGATCCTGCTGCCCTGCTCGTCCAGGTAGGAATCCCCCTGTATATCCGCGCGGGTCTGCATCAGCGAGAGACTGGCCCAGGACTGAGCCCCCTCCACAAACTCGCCGTTCACCTTCATGTCCAGCCCTGCTGCATAGCCCCTGGCCATGTTTTCTCCGGCATAATCAACACGAATATTGTCTACTTTATAAGGAATTAGCCGGTGCAGGCTTTTATAATAAGCCTCTGCCTGGTATTTGAAGGGTCTGCCCCAGGCTGTAAAATCATACTCGGCTCCCGCTACCCAGTGCAGGGATTTTTGAGCCCGAATATCCCGGTTCAGGGTACCATCTTCGCGGATCATCTCTTTATAAAAAGCAGGCTGATAATAATACCCGGCTGCCAGATGCCAGGATACATCCGGGTTGTTTCGGGGTTCAAAGGATACATTAAACCGGGGACTGACCAGCCACTGGCGGTTAAGGTTCCAATAGGAAAGCCGGAGCCCTCCATTCACATACCAGGTGCCTGCCCCTGCCTGATAACGGTAAGTGTCCTGCAGATAGGCCTTCCACCTGGAAGAATTTACGGTATGGTTGGCATATTGTGAATGGTACAGCTTGACGGCGGTGTCGGAGTAGGGAATGGAATAGCCGGCGGAATCAACATAGGTCCACTCGTTGGTGCTGCCATTCAGCTGCTCTCCCTTATATTTCATGCCCCACGCTATCATATGCCTGCCGGCATCATAGCTTCCCCGGTGAGACAAGGTATGGATGTTTCCTTCAATCCGGTTGCGGGCATGTTCCATATACCCTCCCACCCCAATGTTCATGATGCTGTCCCCGTAGGTATCAGAGTCCATTGAACGATCCAGCTCATTCAGGTAGTATTCCCCCAGGATATCGTAGCTTTCTGACTCCAGAGTCTGGTAAACCGATGCGCTCCACCGAAGGTCGAGCCGGGAGGTCGGATGGTAGCGGAAGGTAAGAGCTCCTGTATAATTCTCAAATTCATCTTCCTCCTGTCCCTCATAGTATACGTTCAGGCTCAAAGCATTCTGGATCGTTCCAAAGGATGTCTCCCGATTTTGAGGAATAAAACGGAAACGGTTCAGGTTATAGTTGCCCAGGAACTCGAGGCTCATGGAAGAAGAAAGGCGGTAGGTCATAAAAGTCTGGAGGTCGTAAAAAGAGGGTTCATAGTCGCCTTCCACATCCAGAGAATTGAGCAGGTAGCGGTTCGACTTATAACGAAATCCGACGTTATAGGTGAACTGCCTTCCAACCGTATCTTCCAGGTGCACCGAACCACCCAGCAGGCTCATATCCACACTACCCGAGAAATCATCCGGCCGGTGGTAGCGAATATCCAGAACTGAAGCCATCTTGTCTCCATACCTGGCCTGAAAGCCGCCGGCAGAAAAATGAAGCGACGAGATCATATCCGAATTAAGAAAACTCAACCCCTCATGCTTTCCGTTTCTTATCATGATGGGCCGATATACTTCAATGCCGTTCACATACACCAGGTTTTCATCGAAATTGCCACCCCGTACCGAATACTGGGAACTCAACTCACTGCGGGAAGCAACCCCGGGCATCTTCTTAATGATCGCCTCCACCTGACCGGCAGCAGTTGGCAGCATCTCAAAATCTTTCTTGTCGATCTTTATCAGGCTGGCATCCCGCCTCCAACGGGCACTGACCTGCACCTGGTCAATCTCCTGGATGGCCTGCTCCATAACAATCAACACCGAATCGGCCGACAAGATCTGCTCCACAAAAAGCTTCCGGGTATGATAGCCCACACTGGAGACCATCAGTGTATCCGCTTCTCCCCTCTGTAAAGTAAGCTGAAAAAAGCCCTTGGCGTCACTGGTAGTGCCCCTGGAAGTTCCTGTCAGCACCAGGTGCGCCCCCGGGATAGGCTCCCGGGCCGTGTTTACAACCTTCCCTTTTATGCCGAGGATATCCTGAGCCTGGAGGGTAAAGGAGAGACCAATAAAAAGTATAACGAAAACGAATCTTTGTGGAAACATGAACCCCCTGATTAATACAATCCAGACGTGACTTCTTTGTAACGAACCGTCTGTCTCAAATATTTTGCCCTATCCATAGTTGCCTGGAAATGCCAATGTCATGAATAGCTGATTTTCAAAAGATAAAAGCCTGACAGGTTGCGGTGGTCAACCTTCAGGGGAGTTGAACCGATCCCGGCAAAGATAGCAAATCAGGCCGGAATCCCATCAGCGCTCCCGGGTCTCCAGCCTGAAAACGGTAGATGATAT
>P_1C_Sed_2_UnCtyDRAFT_1000256_pt1 | contig 16928 bp, 18 predicted proteins | sample Pon1CUnioCityCA_4_FD_10229 | JGI IMG/M metagenome (IMG submission 10229) | reverse complement strand
GATTATAACTCGCAACATGCGCGAATTTGCTTTAGTCGGCATTTGGGGATTGGTTGCTGTAGCTGTTGCAAACTGGAGTATCCATCAACCTATTGTTGTTACAGCTATTATTGTATCCGTAATATTATTCGCAGCAATTGCCATTCACGGTTATCAAAACCGGGCAACAGCTCCCCACATCAAACTTAAGCAGATGATAAATAACTAATTAACCGTTATAAGAAGCTACTCTTTTACTTTTTGGTTTTCGTTGCTCCCAAGTAAATAGCTGCCAATACTACAGCGGCGCCAAGATATTCGAGCATTGTAGTGGGGCGGTCGAAGAAAAGAATATCCCATCCAAATGCTAGTGCCGGCTGAAGCAGTAATGCCAATCCTGCCACCGAAGCATTTACCTGTGGCAATCCTTTGGATATGAAAACCCATCCCAAAACCTGTCCTACAATTCCAAGCCCAATTAGAGCCCACCAGGTTTGCAGGTCCGGAATGGAAAAATGAGCACCAGGTTCGATCACGACTGTGATCCCCAAAAGAGCAGCTGACATCAAGCTAATCCACATCATNTTGGGNATTAATGAAAAGCGAAGCTCATAGCCCGACGACTGTGATTTCCGAAGCGTAAGTATATAAAGTGCGTAGGTAAGTGCCGTGAGTAATCCGTAAANCACCCCCATCTCTACAGCTCCGCCCCGTTCTCCCCATCCCGTTCTAACTATCATAAACAGACCGACAACTGCAAAAGGAATGGCCACCAGCAATCGCCAACCAAGCTTTTCTTTTAGAAAAAGAACGGCCAGTATTGCTACAAAAAAAACCTGCATATTGCCAAGAATGGTAGCCAACCCCGGGCCTACAAAAATAATGCTCCGGTGCCAGAAAAAAAGATCCATACTAAACAAAAAGGCACAAACAAACGGAATGGCCAGACTCTTAATCCCAAACCATAACGTATCACGTTTAACAATTGTGATTCCGAGCAGGATAAATCCGCCGAAAAGCATCCGGTAAAATGCAGAAACCGTTGGGCCAACATTTGCCAACTCCACCAACACCGATGTGAAGCTTACCATTGCCGCACCAAAAATAATATACCCAATGGCACGCAACGAAACTCCGGAATCAGTCATATAATAGAATATTTTTAGCCTTAGATAAGCTGATAAAAGAGAAAAAAATGTTAATCTATTTTATCAGATTTGGGCATCCGTTTCCTACAATCCTGGTAATACTGTTCGTATTGGCTGATTATTTTACTCATTTCAAAAGTCTCAGCTTGCTTTCGGGCATTGCTAGCAAGCTCTTCATGTAATTCATCATCAGATAAGATCTTGACCGCATAATCGCCCATGCAATCGATATCATCCAAATTACAAAGGTAGCCGGTTTCACCGTGGATATTTACTTCAGGCAACCCCCCTATGTTTGAACTGATCACCGGTACGCTACAGCTCATAGCTTCAAGAGCAGCTAGACCAAAGGTTTCAGAGCCGGATGGAATCAGAAAAAGATCAGCAATGGATAAAATATCTTCTACCTGATCTTGCTTGCCCAAAAAGCGGACCTCATCACACATTCCCAGCTCCCTACAGCGCTGTTCAGCGCGCTGACGATCAGGACCATCGCCAACTAAGAGTAACTTTGCTTCGATATCATTTTCTAAAATATGAGCAAACACGCTTACAACTTCCGGAACCCGCTTTACTTCTCGGAAATTCGAAACATGCACCACCACCTTTTCATCATTTGGACAAATTGCCTTCTTGAAATGGTTTTGATCCGATTTTTGAAAACGATCCAGATCAATGAAGTTAGGAATAACCTTAATATCCTTTTTGATATCGAAACGCTCATAGGTTTCTTCTCGGAGATAACTCGATACCGCCGTAACGCCATCACTCTGGTTAATTGAAAAGTCGACCACATTTTTGTAGCTCGGATCACTACCCACAATGGTAATATCAGTGCCGTGCAATGTTGTAATAAGCGGAACGTGTTTTGCCTTATCTCCCAATATCTGTTTAGCCAAATACGCGCTGGTTGCATGAGGGATAGCATAATGGACGTGAAGAACATCAATCTTTTCGTATTCGATGAGGCTTGCCATCTGGTTTGCCAAAGCCAAATCGTATGGGGGATACTCAAAGAGTGGATAGGTATTCATATTTACTTCGTGATACGAAATATTCGTCCGAAACGTATCTAAACGGGCCGGTCGCGCGTAACTTAAAATATGAACATCATGATCCCGCTTGGCCAACCCTTTTGCCAATTCTGTGGCGACTACGCCACTACCCCCAAACGTGGGGTAACAAACTATTCCTATATTCATCTAATAATTCCTCAAAAATACTTAATTGCGTCTATCGTTTTACCTCAACAAGATAACAGTGCATCTCATTTCCTACAATCCCATATTAGGTGCAAAGTCAGTTATCTATTATATTAAAGGCTTAGGATTTTTTGGAGATCCATTGCACTTAAACTCACTTTTTGTTCAAAAATAGATAAAATCATATGGCTGGTCATTCCAAATGGTCTAATATAAAGCATAAAAAAAAGAAAGAAGACAAAAAGCGGAATAAGATATTCAACAAGCATCTCCGTGAAATCTCTGTTGCTGCACGCGAAGGGGGCGGCGATCCAGAAATGAACCCCAGGCTTGATACAGCCATCAATAATGCCAAAAGCGATAATGTTCCCAAAGATAACATCGAGCGGGCCATCAAAAAAGGCACGGGCGAACTTGATGAGGGCGACGGGAAATATGAAGATGCTACCTATGAGGGATACGGTCCCGGTGGTATCGCCTACTTTATTGAAGTAACTACAAATAATTATAATCGCACTGTTGGAGAAATTCGCCATATCTTCTCATCCCATGGGGGTAATCTCGGCACAGATGGATCAGTTGGTTATCTTTTTGAACAAAAAGGAATGATCCGCATTAAAAAAGATGATCAGGATCACGAAATCGATGAAGAAGAATTTATGCTGCAAGCCATTGATGCCGGGGGCAGAAGATATTGATACCGATGGCGAGGTATTAAATGTAACAACCGGTCGCGAATCGATGTACGAAGTTAATGATCAGCTCGAAGAAATGGGATATGATATTGAGTCGGCCGAGCTGATTCGCATCCCCACGACCGAAGTTAAAGTAGAATCAAATGTAGCAGAATCAAACTTTAAACTGATGGAAAAGTTTGAAGATAATGATGATGTATCCAATGTGTTTACCAATATGAAAATGGATGACGAAACCCTGGCTATAGCAGAGCAAATGGACTGATATTTGCAATTTTTCGTTCTTCTTTTTCGTTAATGTGATGAAATCTAAACAAGAAAAAACTATGCGATACATTTGGGTTATCCTGATAAGTTTCTTACTGATGGGATCTTCCATAGAAGATGCCCGTAAGGCCAATGAAGCCTATGATGAAGGCAACTACGAACAAGCCATTTCGCTATACAAAAAAGCTATTGATGCCAACCCCGAAAACCCTAAACTCTATTTCAACTTGGCTTCGGCCTTGGCTCAATCGGGACAAACCGAAGGAGCCATCCGCACCTTTGAGCAATACAAATCGATGACCAATAGTGCCGAAGAGAAAGCAAAAGCCAACTACAATATTGGCAAGGTGTTATCCGATAATAAAAAGTGGGACAAGGCTGTTGACTATTTTAAAAAGTCACTTCGTTACATGGCAGGAGATGAAGATGCGAAACATAATTTTGAGCTTGCCAAGAAAAAGCAAGAGGAGCAAAAAAAAAAAAAAAAAAAAACCAACAACAGCAAAAGAATAACAAGCAAAACGAAGATCAACAACAAGACCAACAGCAAAATCAACAAAACCAGCAGGACCAGCAGAAAAACCAACAGAATCAGCAAAATCAAAATCAGCAGAACCAGCAACAGCCCCAAAAGATGAGCAAGGCCCAGGCACAAAAAATATTAAAAGCCCTGGAACAGAAGGAGAAGGAGCTGCTTAAAAAATTCAAAAAACAGGAAACGGAGTCCAGCAACAGTTCCAATGAGAAAGATTGGTAAAGCATTTTATACAGTCGGTTTTTTTCTGGTTTTCGTACTCCTGGGGAGTCCGTTTAGCTGGGCACAATCGAATGTTTCCGTCGAAGCCAGCTTATCGCAGACTACGGTTTATACCGGCGAACGTGTCAGCCTTTCAATTTCTATAAGTGGCAATTTCAACAATGTGTCCCGACCTGAACTGCCTCAGTTTGAAAATTTTCGCTTACTAAGCGACAATCCCTCCACCTCTCGAAGCTACCGTTATGTAAACGGCCAAAGTACAGTTTCGTACACCTACAGCTATTACCTTATTGCCCAAAAACAAGGGGAGTATCAAATACCGAGCGTTAGTGTTTCGATTGATGGAGAAACCTACACCACTGATACCATTCCGGTTAATGTAATTGATCAGAGCGAATCAGCCACATCAGACGATTCTTCGGGACGACCTGATATTTTTCTAAAACTCGAAGTTTCCGATAAGCAACCGGTCACAGGACAACAAGTTATTACCGATGTTATTCTATACTTCAGGGATGGATTGGAAGTAAACTCTTACCAACCCGTACCCGGATGGAAAGCTGAGGGGTTTTGGAAAGAGGAGTTGGAGAATTCCGGACGCCCCCGTGCCGAATCCACCGTTTTAAATGGCATTCGATATCGCAAAGCACGACTGCTTCAATTTTCGCTATTCCCTACAAAATCAGGGGAACTGGAAATTAGTCCTTATAAAATTGTTGTAGCCGTCCGCTCAGCCCGATCCGGTAACGACCCGTTTAGCAGCTTCTTTAGCGGTTTTGGCAGTAACCAACGAGAAGTTGAACTATCCAGTGATCCAATAACTGTTGATGTACAATCTCTTTCTCCTACTGATGATGCCACCTACATTGGTGCAGTGGGCAATTTTGATATTTCACGAAGTATCAGTACCAGTAACGCCCTTGTTGGAGAATCTATCGAAATTGAAACACGGGTAAGAGGTTCCGGTAATATCCCCCTTATTTCCAAACCCAATTATAATCTGCCCGAGGGGCTTGAGATTTACGAACCGCAGGAAAACACCAGACTTAATCGAAGAAACAGTACTATTAGCGGAAGTAAATCATTTACGGATGTTATTATTGCCCGTTCTCCGGGTAACTATACCATCCCTGCAAAAAAAGTTTCGTACTATAATGCTTCACGCAACCAATATATCACCACCACCCTCGAGGCACTTACTTTTTCCATTGACGAGAATCCGGAAGCCATAGCTGGCTCTGAAAGCTCAGGCCAATTTCCTGTTTCTCCCATCACAGGTCTTGCAAGCTGGGTGGTTTTATCACCCGAACCAGCAAACCTCTTGGGCTTATGGTGGTTTTGGACAGGACTTATTATTCCACTGATAATTGGTGGGGGAGCATACTGGCGTAAATCGTATGCCGATAAAATGGAAACGGACACTGCTTTTGCCCGATCGGTCAAAGCATCAGACAAAGCACAGCAACGCCTAGAAGATGCTGTTGACGTTTCGGAACAGGGTGATATAAAACAGGCCTATAATCTGTTGCAAAAAGCAATAACAGGCTTTATCAGTGATCGACTGAATATGCCGGAAGCAGGGTTGTCTAACCAAGACTATATCGACGCACTAAAAGAACAAAACATCGAAGAAAATCTGGTTAAAAACGTACACATGCTGCTGGAAAAATGCGCTACGATCAGTTACGCTCCAGACACCACACATGCTTATCTTAAATCACATGTTGGCTTGGCAGAAAGTACGCTCGAAAAACTGCAAAAAGTATTATAACCGTGTTTACCAATCGATTTTCAAAAATATTTCTCTTCCTTTTTCTTTTCGGTGGATTTACTACCCTCAGCTTTGCTCAGCAAAATCCCCAGGCTCTTTTTGATGATGCCAATGAAATGATCCAAAAAGACAACTATCAACAGGCTCTATCATTATACCAAAAGCTGGAGGACCGAAACACCGTCTCTGGAGCCTTGTACCTTAATATGGGAATCAGCTACCAGCGCATTGACTCGTTAGGGGTAGCAAAGTATTACTTTCTTAAAGCTTCACAATTTGAGGAAACTGAACAGCAAGCTAAAAAGGCACTGGAGTTTGTAGAATCACGGTTTAGCCGCCAATCAGCTGTGCTCCCAAAACTACCCTGGGATATCGCTACCGACTGGTTACAAGAACATGTTGGGGCTCAGAACCTATTGCTGATAGGAATCATCACACTAAATATTGGCATATTTATTTTTATTGCGTATTGGTTTTTGCAGGTATATCCCAACGCATTACGCATCGTGGGACTCTCCTTCGTAGTGGCAGCACTGTTCATAATCACCTCCAGCTTCTACACACAATATATTAGTGACCGATACAGTAAAGCGGTGATGGTAACTGAAAAAGTACCCGTTTTGGAAGAACCCTCCGAAGAAGCCTCCATTGTCAGCCGCGCTTACGAAGGCTATACCTTTACCGTTGATCATAGACGAAGCCAATCAGAGCAGGAATGGACATACGTACGCATGAGTAATGGCTTGTATGGATGGATTCCCAACAGCGAGATACTTATACTCTGACTAACGTAATTTTTGCGTATACCGTAGTGCGTTTTATTTACTTAAAACTGAGTACGAAATACGCAACATCGCAATCTCCTAACCAGGACAAATCACAATTATTTAATTATGTCTGAAGTAGCCGATTATATTGAAATAAACAAAGAACAGTTTAAGCACGAACTTTTTGATTTTTTACGTATCCCGAGCATCAGCACCGATTCGGAATACAAAAATGAGGTTATCGATGCCGCTAACTTTTTGCTTGACAAACTCAACAACCTCGACCTTGACCGGGCGGAAGTTTTTGAGACAAGCGGTAATCCTATTGTGTACGGCGAGCTTATCACGGATGAATCCAAGCCTACAGTCTTGGTTTATGGTCATTACGATGTGCAACCGCCGGATCCTATGGATGAGTGGGAAACGCAACCCTTTGATCCCAAAGTGCGTGATGGTGACATTTATGCCCGCGGTGCCAGTGATGATAAGGGACAGTCGTTTACTCATGTGAAAGCGCTGGAAGCCTATCAACAAACAGAGACTGATTTTCCTGTAAATATTAAATTTATTTTTGAGGGAGAGGAGGAAATCGGATCTCCTCATCTCGTGCCGTTCATTCAAGAGCACAAAGATCTGCTTGAATGTGACATGGTGCTCATTTCGGATACGGCCATGTTTGCCGAAGACACACCTTCTATTACCTATGGACTACGCGGGCTTGCTTATATGGAAGTTGAGGTACAGGGACCTAATCGCGACCTGCATTCAGGAGTTTACGGTGGTGCGGTCGATAATCCCGCAAATGTACTCTGCAATATTATCGCCCAGCTCAAAGATGAAGACGGTGTCATCCAAATTGAAGGGTTTTATGACGATGTCGTTGAGTTGACCGAAGATGATCGAGAAACATACAAGAAACTCCCCTTTGACGAGGACGAATACAAAGATAAGCTGGGACTTAAAGCCCTGAAAGGAGAAAAAGGATATAATACGCTGGAGCGCACTTCTGCCCGTCCCACGCTAGACGTGAACGGGATGTGGAGCGGTTACCAGGGAGAGGGAGCCAAAACGGTACTTCCAGCTAAGGCAGGTGCCAAAGTAAGCATGCGCTTGGTACCCGATCAAGATCCGAAGAAAATCGCGAAACTCTTTAAAGAACATGTTGAATCAATGGCGCCAGACACAGTCACCATTGAGGTTAACGAGCATCACGGAGGACATCCGGCCATCACAGATTTATCATTTTATGGACTGCAAGCTGCAGCTGATGCCTTTGAAGAAGTATATGGAAAGGAACCATTTTTCACGCGCGAAGGCGGATCTATTCCCATTGTAGCAGACTTCCAGAAGCTACTGGGTGCACAATCTATCCTGATGGGTTTTGGCCTTAACAGTGACGCCATCCATTCGCCTAACGAAAAATTTGCCCTCAAGGATTTCTACCGGGGCATACATACTTCGGCCAAGTTCTTCAAGCTGCTTCCTGATTATAGCTAATATTAAATAGTTTTAGCTAATACCTGGCCACGAACTCTTATTTGTTCGTGGCCTTTTTAATTGAAACTTATTATTAATCCGTCCGATACCGCTCAAACCAAGCAATGATATTATTAACCTTATCGATAAGCTGACTGGGACGATTCGAAATAAAGTGTGACGCCCCCGGTATTTCAACATACGCTGTTTCAATCTCACGTACCTGAAGCGCACTATACAGCTGTTTTGCTTCTGATGGTGGCGTACGCAGATCATCAGTCCCAACCATAACCATAGTTGGTGTTTCAATATTCCCAACCAAGGAAATGGGGGAGTGCTCCCAATACGCCTCAAAGTTTTCCCACGGCTGACCCGGATACCGGTAGTGAGCGTAGCCGTAATAATTATCGGCCGTAAGTGTCTTACTGATCCAGTTCATCACCGGCTTGATAACCGCTGCAGCGTCAAAACGATCGGTCTTGCCAACCATCCACGAAGTCATCGTCCCGCCGGCACTTCCTCCTGTCACAAAAAGGTTATTCTCATCTATAAATCCTTTCCCGATCACAGCATCGACGCCATCCATCACATCGTGGAAATCGTTACCGGGATAGTCGTGATACAGCAAGTTCCCAAACTCTTCTCCGTACCCGGTACTACCGCGCGGATTGGGATAGAATACCACATAACCGGCTGAAGCATATATCTGAATCTCAGGAGAAAACCGGTCACCATAATTCGAAATTGGACCACCGTGGTTTTCAACGACCAGCGGGTACTTTTTATCAGGATCAAAGTTGGGCGGTTTCACAATCCAGCCCTGAATCTTGCGACCATCTACCGATGAGGTATACCAGATCTCCTCTACCTGCCCCAAATCACGATAATCAAGCAACGCGTCATTCAAACCAGTAACTTTTGTTCGTCCATCCTGATTCCTCGAGGTCGTAGCCAACTCTGCGGGATAGTAGGACGTTGTTTCATTATATGCGATCGTTCCATCATTAGCTACCGAATATGAGCCCCCGCCATATGGACGAGCAACCGTCGTGCCCCCTACATTATGAGCTACTACCGATGTTTGCCCGTTAAGCGTTGTGTAACCAATTTTCGTATTGCCCTCATCATCATACATAAAATACAGACCCTCTCCATCTGCATCCCACTGTATGGATGAAATGCTTCGATCCAAATTCAGCTCAATCTTCTGCTTATCGCTGCCATCAGCATCCATTGTGTAGAGCTCGGTAAGCTGATACGTCTGCACCTTATCCTCATATCCCAGGTATGCTATTGTTTCTCCATCGGGTGATAGCTTTGCTCCGTGATCAGGACCGTTTCGATTAGTTAGTTGTTCAATATCCCCACTTTCTACACTCACCGAGTATAACTCAGACTCCCTGCGATCACGCTCCCAGTCCTCATTCAAGTTGGCAGAGAAAAACAGCCGCCATCGCCGCTCCACACGGGATCGCCTGAATGATGGTAATCGCCTTCGGTAATTTGACGCGGTGCTCCGCCCTCGGCCGGTACGGTAAAAATATGCGTAAAGCCCGGATCAATATAACCGGAACCGTCGGACTCGTAATTGAGACGCGTCGTTACGCGAGGATTATCAGCCCACTCCGCTCCTTCAGGTGGTTGCTTGGAATCTGCCAGCTTAGGATTAGGCTCCTTTACCTTCATGTTAAAAGCAAGATGCTCACCATCAGGCGACCAAGAAAGACCATTCGGCGAGTTCTCCAACTGTGTAATCCGAGACAATGCCCCACTTTCCAACCAATAGATATAAATTTCACTGCCGTCATCTTCTGTTGAAGAAGTAAAGGCAATCCGACTGCCATCAGGCGACCATTGCGGATTGCTTTCATTAGCATCCTGATCAGTGAGCTTACGATGACTAGAACCATCGGAATCCATTACCCAAAGTCGGGATATTCGTTTGTCCTTCATCTTATCCATTTGGCCCCGGGAATATACGATGTGTTCGCCATCCGGGGAGATTTTCGGATCTTGAACCCACTGCAATTCGAACACGTCCATGCCCGTAAAAAGTTTATCCGATTGTGCAACCGTTGTAAGAGGCAACAAAATGATAATAAAAAGAAGAAGCGATAAACGTTTCATAAGCAAAGGTTTTAAGGATTTAAATCAGCTAAGCAACAAGTATGCAGAAGTCAATAATCAAAGCCATTATAGCTATTTGGACGGCGTGCTTCAATCAAAAAAGGCTTCAAAATTACATTCATCTTCTGTAACTTTATTTTTACACTGTCTAAACAATTAAACCTAATTTGAAATCAGCTGACAATGTTAACCTTCGACAACTATGCAAAACTACTTTTTGTGGGATGTCTTTCCATCTTCATTGTCAGCTGCGATTTATCAAAAGATGACGAGTTCAAAGAAACCTACACCTATTCCTTTCAACAGGATAAACAATTAGTCGTTGATACAACCTCACAGCAAATTACAGAAGACAGCACACAAACCACCCTTAATATCTCATCACAGTTAGGAACTAATTTGGTGTTCCATTACGAAAAACGAGTAACTCCTCCGCCTACCGTCATGGATGGAGGGAGTATCACCACGGTTTATTTTCAGGTTCCAACCGGCTCTTCAACATTCACCTTTGAGGGAGAAGAATTGAAAAATGCCAACGTCTATTTCCAGAGAAGCTGTTTTTGCCCCATTATTGGAGCACTGAAAGTTGAAAATGGGATAGTAGAGGGACAAAAATTAAGCGAAAACCTTTGGTCTGTTTCAGCATCATTGCAGCCGGAAGGGCCAAAAACAACGTATGAAATTAACTTTGAGGGCGTATTTAAATTAAATTCCGGTCAGAAATAAATATTCGGTTATTCTTCTACAACCGAATTATCCACTACTCCCTTTTCAAGATCATACTTAGTGGCGTACTCTGTTTCATCTACAATTGTCTTGGGATCATTATTCTCATCCACAATGACAACCTTTGGCCTAAAATCCTGAGCTTCTTCGGGCGTCATCTCGGCATAAGAAATAATAATGACACGATCACCTACTTGTGTTTTACGCGCTGCAGCACCATTTAAGCAGCAAACTCGCGATCCGGCATCTCCGGGAATGGTATAGGTTTCAAGGCGTTCACCATTCGTAATATTTACGACCTGAACTTTTTCATAAGGGAGAATACCGGCTTCATTAAGCAGCTCTTTGTCAATCGTGATACTTCCCTCATAATGAAGGTTTGCCTCAGTTACCTTCATCTGATGTAATTTGGATTTGAACATCGTCAACGTCATGATCGTAACTATTTTTCAATAATGATATTATCAATTAAGCGTGTTTCTCCAAGATAAACGGCTCCGGCCAAAATATATTTATTACCGGTCTCCCATTTCGAAACCGGTTTCATCTTATCGAAAGAAAACAGGTTAAGATAATCAATTTCGAACCCTTTTGCTTCCAATTCGTTTTTCTGATGTTCTAACAACAACTGCACGTTTTTCGCTCCATCAGAAATCTGCTTACCCACATATTGAAGTGATCGATACAGGCCTGGAGCTAATTTACGCTGCTCATCGTCCAAATATTTATTTCGACTACTTAGTGCCAGACCGTCGTTCGCCCGCTTAATGGGACCCATGATCAATTCCACATCATGATTAAATTCCGTTACCATCTGCTGCAAAATCCGAAACTGCTGTATATCCTTTTGTCCAAACACCGCAAAGTCGGGCTCAATAATATTGAACAGCTTATTAACTACAAGAAGGATACCCTCAAAGAATCCCGGCCGTGAACCTCCATCCATATGTTTATTGAGCTCATCAATTTCTATACTTAAATATTGTTTTCCGGGGTACATCATTTCATCTGTAGGTGCAAATACAACAGAAACACCTTCTTCTTCACATTTTGCCAGATCATTTTCGAGTTCCCGAGGGTATTCCTCAAAATCCTCGTCGGGTGCAAATTGCTCGGGATTTACATAGATAGAGGCAACCACTTCATCAGCATGCTCTCGGGCTAGCCGAAAAAGGGATAAATGCCCCTCATGGATGGCACCCATTGTCGGTACAAATGCAATACTCTTCTCCTCTTTCTTTAGGGAGTGTATCTTCTCACGAATGTCATCAATAGTTTGTTGTGCTTTCATAGTAATCACAAAAAAGTAAGGGCTTAGCACGCTAAACCCTTACAAGCAAAATTATACTTTTCGTGAATAGATGCTGAAAACCCTGAAAGATCGGGCCACGCCAAGCTCAGCATGACATCGAGAGATAGTTAAACGGCGCGATTAGGATCAAAGTTCTCCAACAGCTCCTTAACGCGATTGAGGAATGCCCCGCCGTGAGCACCATCAACAATACGGTGATCATAACTCATTGACAGATACATCATCTGGCGGATAGCAATGACATCACCTTCAGAAGTTTCGCGGACAACCGGACGTTTCTCAATAACGCCTGTTCCCATAATGGCAACCTGCGGCTGATTAATAATAGGGGTGCCCATTAAGTTGCCTACGCTTCCATAATTCGTAAGCGTAAAGGTACCGCCCACAAGATCATCCGGATTCAGATTTTTATTACGCGCTTTGATAGCCAAATCATTAACCGACTTGGCAAGACCGACTAAGTTCTTTTCCTGGGCTTTCTTAATTACAGGAACAATCAATCCGCCTTTACCACCTTCGCCCAGCGCAACAGCCAAACCAAAGTTTATGTCGCGCTTCAGTATAATTTCATCATTTTCGGTATCCACTGAGCTATTAATAAGTGGGAATTCACGCATGGCCTGAATAATCTTCTCAATAAACAGCGGTGTGTAAGTCAACTTAACGCCGGCCCGCTCTTTGAATTCCTGCTTATTGGCTTCACGCCAGCGTACAAGATTCGTAACATCCACCTCAGAAAACGTCGTTACGTGTGCTGATGTCTGCTTAGAGCGAACCATATGCTCGGCAATCATCTTGCGCATGCGATCCATCTTAACACGCTCTACATTTTCGGATGGACGTTCAAGATCAAGCTCTCCGGCAGAAATGGAACGCTGTTCTCCTTGCGAAGGGCCAGTAGTAGCAGGTTTGCCAGGTTTACTGAGACCAGAGGGCTGTGCTGCAGGTTCAGCTTGCTGGGCGGTCTGGGCTTTACCTGCCTTACGATCCTCAAGGTAATTCATCATATCTTCCTTGGATACACGTCCGCCCTGACCAGAACCTTCTATACTTTCCAGCTCTTCTTGTGAAATGCCTTCTTCTTTTGCTATGGATCGTACCAACGGCGAGTAAAATCGTCCGTCACTTCCGATGCGCTTCGGCTCCGATCCACCGGATGGCGCTCCATTCGTACTGGCTGATTTTGCTGCAGACTGTGGTTCTGTTTTCTGTTTTGACGTAGTTTGCTGTTTTGTCTTCTGAGTATCGGTCTGAGAAGGACTTTTCATATCGGCCGAAGCTGATGCAGCTTTTCCAGTTGCTATAACTGCAATAGTCTGACCCACTTCAACGGTATCACCTTCTTCGACCAAAATCTCTACCAACGTACCGGCTTGGGGAGAAGGTACCTCGGTATCTACCTTGTCGGTAGAAATTTCGAGAAGTGTTTCATCCTCTTCCACTTCGTCACCTACTGACTTCGCCCATTCGATGACTGTTCCTTCCATCACGGATTCGCCCATCTGAGGCATCTGAACCTCTACGCGCTCTCCTTCTCCATCGACGTCTCCACCAGATGGTTCTTTCGATGATGAAGATTCTTCTGCCACTACTTCCTCTTCTTGTTGTCGCTTTTCCTGACTTTCTTCAGCTTGTTCTTGAGCTTCAGATTCTTCATCACCTCCGCTTCCACTATCAGAAGTATCCGCTGCATCAGGGTCGGTTTCAATAACCGCAATGGCCTGTCCCACTTCAATAGTGTCTCCTTCTTCAGCTAACATTTCGATGAGGATTCCGGCTTGGGGAGAGGGTACTTCGGTATCTACCTTGTCGGTAGCAATTTCCAGAAGGGTTTCATCTTCTTCTACTTTATCACCTACTGCTTTCGCCCATTCAATGACAGTCCCTTCCATTACCGATTCGCCCATCTGGGGCATTTCTACTTCAACTCTGGCCATCGTTACTCAGATTATATTATTAAAAATTCGAACATAAATACCTTCAATAAAAATGCTGTTTCCAATATTCAGAAATCAGCTCTCAAAGATCACAATAAATGGGGTTAGATCAAAATATTTAGGACTGCAGAACACATATTTAAGTAACCATTTAGTTAGCTTGATAGTATCCTAAATCACCTCAGTAAAACCTTAAGCCCATAATCGCCAAGCTAACAAAAGACAAGTAACACTAAAAAGGATCCCAAAAATTGCAAACAAGCGATCCGACAACCATCCGGGCAAAAACAGATCTGCCACCGATCCTACTTCCGCACCCTGTTGCTCAGCCAAATCGGTAAGGGGACATCGCCAGTTATTCAACAATAAAGCGAACAGTTCTACAATTACCACTCCGAAGGCCCACCATGTAAGCGTATTTACCTGATCCAAAACCGCAGTCACAAAAACATAAATAGTACTGATCCCAATCAGAAAAAAGAGAAGAGCATGAACCAACTTAATATAAAAGACCGTTTTAGACATATTCTCGATTTAACTGTCAGAAACTTAGATAACCATGTCATCCTGAATTCAATTCAGGATCTTCAACCTTAATTGACAAATAAAGCTTATTCATGTAGATCCTGAACCAAGTTCAGAATAACAGACTTTAAAAATATTAAGGGCAACCTATTTTATGACAATGACTGTTCCAAATCCTCAAGCAGATCATCTGAATGCTCCAAACCCACGCTGATTCGGATAAGATTCTCAGGAGTGATCGAACCCTCCCCCTCACTACTTCGGCGATGCTCCCATGTACTTTCAACTCCACCGAGACTCGTAGCCCTACTAATCAAATTAGATTGCCCTACAATGCTAATCGCTTCCTCAGCATTGCCGTCAATCAAAAATGAAATCATCCCACCAAATCCGCTCATCTGTTTTTTGGCAATATCATGTCCGGCATGAGTTGCCAAACCCGGATAAAACACCTTTTCTACTTTTGGATGATTCTGAAGGAATCGAGCTAAAGTAGTAGCATTTTCATTGTGTCCTTTCATCCTATAAGGCAGCGTCCTGGTACTTCGTGCCAACATCCAGCAATCATCAGGGGAGGGAACCGCACCTCCAACGCGTTGAACAAGTCTTATTTTCTCAAATTGTTCATTTTGCTCTTTGGCTATAACTGCACCGCCCAAAATATCACTGTGTCCACCAAAATATTTCGTTGTCGAATGAACAACCAGATCAGCACCTAATTTCAACGGCATTTGATTGATGGGGGTTGGCCATGTATTATCTACGCAAGCAATGGCACCATTATCATGTGCCAGATCACTAATCGCTTCAATGTCCATAATACTAAATAATGGATTTGAAGGGGTCTCTATCCAGATTAACTTTGTACTGTCTTTAATATAGTCCGCAATATTTTCAAGGTCGGTCATATCAATAAAATCAGCCTGCAAGCCCCAAGGCTTCATCAATTTGTTAACCAGCTTACGATTACCGGCATACACATCTTCTGGAATTAGAATATGATCACCCGGCTCCAAGGCTCTAAGTACAGCCGATGCTGCAGCCACACCGCTTGAAAAAGCAGCTGCTGCTTCACCTTCTTCCATTGCTTTTAACACCTCTTCCCACTGCACACGATTGGGATTTTCAAGTCGCGAATAATGCCAGTCACCTTCGCTTCGACCTTCTTTATCCAATTGGTAAACAGTAGATCGATGCACCGGCGGAACAATATCGGGATTATTACTTGCCACTTCCATGGCGGCGTGTATAGCTTTGGTTTCAGTACGCATTTATACAGAGGATTTATTTGGGATTATCTACAATGGTAATCATTTACCTATTCTTTTTCAGAAAGAAAATCTTTTTCGATGCCGCGTATTACAACCTCCTAAAAACAGCCTACCTCTTCGGTACTATAACTTTCACTTTCACCAAAGGTATGAAAAACTCCCACTCTGCGCCTTCTGGTTCAGTAATCCAACTTTTATCGGAGTTGGCATAACAGCAAGTAGTTTCGCCTTCATTTCGGCTTAACCCGTGTTTGCGATCGATATTTGAACGAAGCTTCAGAAGTTCTTCTTCCGACTCTGCCTCAATACCAAGATGTTCGATACCTTTGGCTCCCTCACGTTCGGCTATCGAAAAGTTCATGCGAGGATCATCCAACATCCATTTGGCATACTCCTCTTTTTGCTTTGTTGCGGCTACACCAAAAAGTGTGCTGTAAAATTTTATGGATTCGTTAAGGTCATTCACTTTTAACATTACGTGCATGCGTTTCATAATAGTCACCTTTTGTTTTTAGGATGATTAAGAATAAGTGTTCACCCTGTGTAGTCGTAGCCCAATCGAAAAAGACGCAAAATTAACTCAGATAATTTTGATTTCTCTGATATCTCGGGATTATCCTTTTATAGACTTGCTTGAAGCAATACTTCCGGCCTACTGAATTGCGAATGTAGAACAAAAGGCAACAATGATAATTTTCTATCGATATAGTAACAAAAGCAATCCGAATGTATATTTATTTTTTTTGACCAAAAAATGAATAAAAAAAGTCCCTCTTGGAGAAGAGGGACTTAGTGAGATTGATCTTACTCCCCTGCCATTTCGAATGTAGCTATACGGAATGAGATATCTATGTTTTAGCCTACTGTTATTTATTGAAAACAAAGATCTCTCCCTACGGTCGAGATGACAGAGTAATAATCCCACCTCTCATTTTGTAACTCTACTACAGGACGAGACTTACAATATC
>P_1C_Sed_2_UnCtyDRAFT_1000255_pt1 | contig 16928 bp, 17 predicted proteins | sample Pon1CUnioCityCA_4_FD_10229 | JGI IMG/M metagenome (IMG submission 10229) | reverse complement strand
GGCTTGGCGAAGGCACCACTTTTCAGGTTTACTTGCCGGTCTCCGGCCGGGAGCAGGCGCGTGAGCCGGCCGAGCCCGAGCCGCAAGAGCTGCCGGGGGGAACGGAGGCGATCCTCGTGGTCGACGACGAGGCCCCTGTGGCCAGGATGCTGGCCATGCACCTGCAGGCCCTGGGATATACGGTAAGCGTGCAGACCGAAAGTGCGGCGGCGCTGAAGATGTTTCAATCAGCACCAGAAAAATATGACATGGTCATCACCGACATGACCATGCCGGGGATGACCGGGGACCAGTTGGCAGAGGCGGTGAAGGAACTGCGGCCCGATCTGCCGATTGTTTTGTGCACGGGGTTCAGCGAAGCGCTTGCCGCCCCCGGGGCCTCTTCTGCCCAGGATATAGCGGAGCTGCTGATGAAGCCGGTGGACAAGGTGGTGCTGGCGCATGTGGTCCGCAAACTGCTGGATGCAGAGCCGGCCGCCGGCAGCGGATAATCGTGCCGGGTGCAGCCAAGCCCCTGACGGACAAGTCGGTAACCCCTGAAATCGGGAACCTTCTCTGTTATGGCCAATATTCTTATTATTGACGACGATGTGCAGATCAACCGGCTGATTGCCAAAACGCTCGGGCCGATGAAACACGAGATCCGGAATGCCCATACCCTGGCGCAGGCTTTGGAAGTGCTGCCTGCCGCCCGGCCGGATCTTGTTTTTCTGGACCTGGTGCTTCCTGACGGCAACGGCCTGGATCGGCTCCCGGAAATCATGGGCGGGCAGAACCCGCCGGAAGTGGTGATCATCACCGGCACGCGCGATCCCAATGGTGCCAAATACGCCCTGGAAACCGGGGTCTTTGACTATCTTCAAAAGCCCCTGGACCTGAACGCCGTTCGTTTGTGCTGCAAACGCGCCCTTGAGTTTAAGCATCTCAGGAGCCAGCGGCGGGAGGTGAAGCTCTTTAAGCGTGACGGCATCATCGGCAGTAATCCAAAACTCGAACAGTGCCTGGAGGAAACCGCCCGGGCCGCGGCGGTTGACAGCAATATCCTGATTACCGGCGAGACGGGCACGGGCAAGGAGCTTATCGCCCGGGCGATACACGAAAACAGCCCCCGGGCAGCCAATAATTTTGTCATTGTCGACTGTGCCGCGCTTAAAAACACCTTAATGGAAAGCATCCTGTTCGGCCATGAAAAGGGCGCGTTTACCGGCGCCGAGGCCAGGCATCAGGGCCGGGTCTTTACAGCCCACAACGGGACGCTTTTTTTGGATGAAATCGGGGAGCTGGACCTGGAGGCCCAGAAACGCTTCCTGAGGCTTTTAAATAACAAAAGTTTTTATCCCCTGGGCGCCAAGTCCCCGCTTACGAGCGATTTTCGACTGGTATCGGCCACCAACCGGGATCTTGAAACAGAAGTTGCGCAAAACCGCTTTCGCGCCGACCTTTATTACCGGATTTGCGGCCAGAAGATCCATCTGCCCCCTTTGCGGGAAAGGCCCGAAGACATCCGGGAACTGGTGTTTTTCTATGGGGAACGCATCTGCCAGCGGATGCAGGTAAAGACCAAGAAGATCTACCCGGAATTCCTGGAAGCCCTCTGCTCCTATGACTGGCCCGGCAATGTGCGGGAGCTGATCAACAACCTGGATGCCGTTATTGCGAACTATCCGGATGATATCGGGCTCCATCCGCGGCATCTGCCGGCCCAGCTGCGGGTAGCGATTTTCAACGAGCAGATGCAGGAAACGCAGGCGCCGCAGCCCGGGCCGACCGCCCTGGATGGTGTTGTCTTCAATGGCGACTTGCCGGACTGGAAGGCGCTTCGCCGGGAAGTGCTCGATTCCCTGGAAAAGCGCTATTTCCGGGAACTGGAAGCCCGCACCGGCGGCCGGGCAAAGGATATGGCAGCGCTTTCAGGACTTACCCAGGCCCGGATCTATGAGCTTTTCAAGAAACACAAGGATTGATGGCGCCATCTAAAATCAGACTTTTTACGAGACCATCAGGATTGATTTCCAGATTGATTTGAAATTTTTCAAGTCGAGTTGAAAACCTCCCTGGTGTCTTTTTTTTTGTATTAAAACCAATAAGTTTTATTCTTTTGCGTCTATCCCCGCCCCCGCTTGTTTTTAAATCCCCTTTTAAGTTTTTCCGGCAGTTTTTCATCTGAGGGTTTTTCAGAAATAGTATGTCCATTAAATTACAGCTACTTAAAATCCGTTTGCGTGTTTGGCACATGTGTTGCATAGCATGCCGTTTTAGAGAGGCAAGTGCTTTGGTTCATTCCCGTTATCGGCAATACCGGGGGACTTGGCAGCAGCGAAGACAGATGAGCATGGTCAACATCAAAAAACGGGGAGGTATTATGGAGGCAGCGGTTTGTGAAGCGGAAGCAAGGGAAAGCTCGGCGGAATTGGCGGGAAAGTACCTTACGTTCCGGTTGGGCGAGGAGGACTTTGGCCTGATGATTCTTAAAGTCCAGGAGATCATCGGCATGCAGGCCATAACCGGCATTCCGCGAACTCCCGAGGCGGTCAAAGGGGTGATCAACCTGCGCGGCAAGGTGATCCCGGTAATTGACCTGCGGCTCAAGTTCGGCATGGAAGAGGCCGAGGTCTCGCGCAAGACCTGCATCATTGTGGTTCAGGTAATCCGGGAGGAAGGCGATGTGATCATGGGCATCGTGGTGGACGAGGTCTCCGAGGTGCTTGAAATCAGCGGCGGCGAGATCGAGCCGCCGCCGAGCTTCGGCACCCGGGTCAACACGGATTTTATCCTGGGCATGGCCAAAACCGATGATGCGGTAAAAATTCTGCTGGACCTGGACCGGGTGCTCACCCGGCAGGAAATTGCGGCGATTACAGGCGATACAGAGCAGGTAAACGCGGGTTAGAATCAATTGAAAGCAATTTGAAAGAAAAGAGAAAGGGCGCAAATGATGAAAATGAAACTGGGAGCGAAAATCGCGGCAGGGTTCAGCGTGTTGATCGCCATATCCATGATTCTGGGGGCAGTGGCGGTTTTTAACATGAATAATGTCTCGGGCGAGTCCGAGAAACTGGCGGCCGAGTATGTGCCGGAGGTCACGGTGGGCGCCAAGGTTCGGGGGGCGGCCAACCGCATCATGTATGCCATGCGCGGGTACGGGTTTACGGAAAATCAAACCTATTTTGATGACGCCAACAGGGAACTGGATCTTTTAAAGGCCGGCGTCAGCCAGGGCAGGGATCTGGCTGGAAAAGCCATCCATCTCCAGAGGCTCGCCCCGGGCCTGGATAAAATTGAAAACGCCATGGACCAGTATGAACAGGCCATGGCCCAGACCAAGCAGGAAACCGCGGCGCTGGACGAGTTTCGGGATGCCCTGGATAAAAATGCCGATGTTTTCATGAATGCCAGCGCCAAGTTCATTGAAGGCCAGAACCGGGCATTTGCAAAAGATCTGGAAACAGGACAGGCCGGGACCCGGGCCGGGGAACAGGAGCAGTTCCTTACAGGTATTCGCGAGCGCAATGCCAAGATCAACCTCGCCAATGACATTATTGACCTGGGCAACAGCGCCCGCGTCAACGCATTCAAGTCCCAGGCCCTGCGGGACCCGGAAATTATGGAGCAGGGGATGCAGGACCTGGCCAAACTGGATGCCAAATATGGCGAGTTGCGGGAAATCACCCGTTTGCAGGCGGACCTGGCGCTCATCGACGCGGTGGAACAGGCCGGGGAGGGGTACCGGGCGGCCATGGCCGGTTTTCTCCAGGAGTGGCGAGGGCTTCAGGCGCTTGGCCAGACCCGGGACAAGCTAGGCAACACCATGATTGATGCCTGCAAGCAGTTGGCGGATGCGGGCCTGGATGAGACCCAGGTGATTGCCAATACCGCCATGAGCGCGCTAAACGCGGCCTCCGGGGTGACCATTGGCGGCCTGGTGATTGCTCTCCTGGTCGGCACGATGGTCGCGTTTTTTATCACCCGCTCCATCACCGGACCCATCAACCGGATTATTGCCGGTATGAATGAGGGCTCCGAGCAGGTGGCATCCGCCTCAAACCAGGTCTCCTCTGCCAGCCAGTCGCTTGCCGAGGGCGCCTCCGAGCAGGCCTCGAGCCTTGAGGAAACCTCCTCCTCGCTCGAGGAGATGGCGGCCCAGACCCGGCAGAACGCGGACAATGCCGATCAGGCCGACAATGCGGTAAAGGACAGCGGCAAAATGGTGGAATCCGGTGTGACGTCCATGCAGCGGATGAACAGCGCCATCAACGAGATCAAGGAGTCCTCCAACGAGACCTCCAAAATCATCAAAACCATTGACGACATCGCATTTCAGACCAACCTGCTGGCTTTAAACGCCGCGGTGGAAGCCGCGCGCGCAGGCGAGGCGGGCAAGGGCTTTGCCGTGGTGGCCGAAGAAGTGCGCAATCTGGCCCAGCGCAGTGCGGAAGCGGCCCAGAATACGTCCCAGCTCATTGAAAAATCCCAGGAAAACGCCAACAATGGCGTCAATGTGGCCGAAGAGGTGGCCAAGCAGCTGGCCAGCATCCAGGAGAGTTCCCGGAAGGTCAACACGCTTATCGGCGAAATTTCAGCCGCCTCCAAGGAGCAGGCCCAGGGCATCGACCAGGTCAACACCGCGGTCTCGGAGATGGACAAGGTGGTGCAGCAGAACGCGGCGGATTCCGAGGAGTCCGCGAGTGCTGCCGAGGAGCTTTCCTCCCAGGCCACGGAAATGGAGAAAATGGTGGCGGAGCTGACGGATCTCGTCGGCGGGAGCAGCCAAAACGGCAGCAGCGCTGCAGCCAGTGGCCGAAAACTGGCGCCTTCAGGCGCCGGCCAGGCCAGACAGCTCCCCCAGCCCGCCAAGAAATCATCGGGCGCCGGGCAGAAACTCAGGGCCCCGCAGACCAGGGGCGCAAATCAGCGCGCGGACCAGGTGATTCCCCTGGATGACAATGAGTTCAAGGATTTTTAAGAAGAAGGCCAAACAAGCATTACAGGGGGGCGAATGCCAAATCGCCCCCCTGCCGTCTTCCATCCTCCCCCCTTGCTGTATCGGCTCGCGTGCTTCGCAAGCCCTCAAAAATTTCCCAATAGACTTGAAATTTATCAACTTAACTTGAAATTCCCTTCCCTCGTCCAATTTATATATTAAATCAGGTAGCTGCTACACTTTTGCGAAGGTTTTTCCGCTTGCTTTTTGAACCGCGCATTGCTTGGTTCCCTGATGTTTGAGATCCGCAAGTTATGCGGATAATGGGATAGTAATGAAATTTCAACAATTTAAAAAAAATTGGCGGATGGCACATGACTTGCATTTCTTTGGTCTACTTATTATAAAAGGGAGTTCATTGTGTTTATATTCGTCAATCCCAATTCCAGCCGCCAGTGCGCCCGGCAGCTTGAACAGCAGCTGATCCGCTCGTTGGAACCGGCCGGAATAGAAATTTTTCATCAGCTGCGCTCTTTTGTTTTCCGCCTGAAGGAAAAAATACACGATATCCAACTGGTGGCGATTGTGGTTCTGGATGGCGAGGTGCTCGGGTTGATCGAGGCGATTCGGGCGGATCTGGACGGCCTGCCCCTCATTTTTATCGTCAGCCCCGCCGTTGCGTCCGAGGAGACGCGGCTCTACAGGTTTTTTCCCCGCATCGTGCTTCGTATAAAATCCGACGATACGCTGATTATGAATTTCATCATGGCGAAAATGGGGGTTCCTGCAGCGGGCGGCACCGGGGGGGGTGGTCCGCAAGTATCGAAATAACAGCCGGGAAAGTGGCTTGAAACGGTTTCCATGGGGCCGGTAATGGCGGCTAAATCGTTAAACCGCATTGTCCAACAGGTTATGGCCCGGTGACTGCATTGCTGTGGTTAACCGGCGCGAAAATCTGGGGGACTTGGCGATCCTTTCTTCCCTGGAAACGGGAACGCCCCACTCCGGTTTCTATCCGCGCCAGGGGACGCTCAGGCTGATGAGCGCGTCCAGAACCGGGTTCAGCCAGTGGCACGTGGTCGTGACGCAACAGGCGGCCGCCCTGTTTCAGCCGGCTGCCTGGAGTTTTGCCGTGTCCCTTTTTGTCCCTTTAGGGCTCACCGGACTGGTGGTTTTTCTTTTTGCCAGGCGCTGGACGCGCAGGCGGTTTAAAACCGGGGGCAGGCACTTCATAAAGATTGATAAAGATTGACAATAAGGCGGATGGAAGGCAGAAATATAGGAAGGTGCAGCAACATGGAGGCCAGGGGCAACGTTTGGGAAGCAGCAATGGAGACATCCATGGAAAAAATGGTCGGTCAATTGGAACAGGCCCTTCTCGCAACGGACAGGCAAGGGGCCTGGGACATTGTGGAGACGGTGCTTCAGGCATCAGACGCGGTTTCCTGCGTGGAGTCCGTCATGGCACCCGCCCTGGAGCGGATCGGGGAAGCCTGGGAGACCGGGACGGCCTCGCTGTCGCAGGTATATATGAGCGGTCGCATCTGCGAGGCATTCATGGAGGAGTTGCTTCCCCTGGAAACAAGGGGCAGCCGGCCGGAACCCAACATGGCCCTGGCGGTCCTCGAGGACTACCACATGCTGGGCAAACGCCTGGTGGCGTTCGTGCTCCGGGCCAACCGCCTGGATTTCATGGACTACGGGCGCGTGCAAACAATTGATCTCGTCCGGCAGGTGGAGCGGGACCGGATCGAAATCCTGCTGATCTCCACCCTTATGCTGCCCTCTGCCCTGCAGATAAAGGAAGTTGCCCGGCTTCTGGCGGAGCGGGGGCTGGATGTAAAGATCATCGCCGGCGGGGCGCCCTTTCGGTTTGACAGGGCGCTTTTTCGGGAGGTCGGCGCTGATGCCGCCGCCGAACGGGCCTCGGAGGTGGTGGCAATGATCCGGCAGGTTTCAGGAGAGCGTTTATGAGTCAACGCGAAATGACGTCCATGGAGCGGGTGATGAGCGCCCTGGCTTTTAAGGAGCCGGACCGGTTGCCTTTTTTCCTTTCGCTTACCATGCACGGGGCAAGGGAGCTGGGGCTTGACATCAAAACCTATTTTTCAAAAGCGGAAAATGTAATCGAGGGCCAGCTCCGGATGCGGGCCAGGTACGGGCACGACTGCCTTTTTCCCTTTTTTTACGCGGCGCTCGAGGTTGAGGCCTGGGGCGGTGATGTGCTTTATTCCGCCAACGGCCCGCCCAATTCCGGGCAGCCGGTTATCGGCAGCCCGGATGCCATAAGCGCGCTGGAGCCGCCGGATGTAGCGGACAGCCCTTCTCTGTGCCGGATGCTGGACGCGATTGGCGGCCTGAAGGAGCGGGCAGGGGATGAAGTGCCGATTATCGGCGTGGTTATGTCGCCTTTTTCGGTTCCGGTCATGCAGATGGGCTTTGAAGCCTATCTCCTGCTCATGCACGAGCAGCCGGCGCTTTTTTGGCAGCTTATGCGGAAAAATGAGCATTTCTGCATCCAATGGGCCAACGCCCAGCTTGCCGCGGGCGCCACCGCCATCTGCTATTTCGACCCCGTGGCCTCGCCGACCATTATCCCCCGCGAGCGGTATCTGCAGACCGGCTTTGCGGTCGCCTGCCGGACGATCCCGGCCATAAACGGCCCAACAGCCACGCATCTGGCATCAGGCCGCAGTCTGCCCATTATCGATGATCTTTGCCGGACCGGCACGCAAATGCTCGGTGTGAGCGTGGCGGAAGATCTGGCCGCGGTCAAGGCGGCCGGCAAGGGGCAAATGGCCGTTTTGGGAAATTTAAACGGCGTTGCAATGCGTCGCTGGACGGCAGATGAGGCAGCGGCCCGGGTTCGGGAAGCCATTTTCGCGGCCGGTCCGGGCGGCGGCTTTATCCTGGCGGACAACCACGGGGAAATCCCCTTCCAGGTGCCGGAGGCGGTGTTGTCAAGCATTTCAGAGGCCGTGCATGCCTGGGGGCGCTATCCGATCCAGGGCCCCGGGCAGTCCGGGGAGGCGGGCGCATGAAGGAGGCAACGCTGGAAAATCCGTTCATGGCCGCGGCTGGCGGAGAAACCCCGGAGATCATCATCCTGGTTTGTGAACACTATATTCGGGAGGCCCGGGCGGCTGTAGCCGAATTGGGATTGGAGCGGGTCGGCTGTGCCGCCTTTCCGGCCCGCTGTGCCAGACCCCCGGTGACCTGGGAGGAGCTGGAAGCCGCTGCCGGGTATCCGTCGGGGGATACGCGCACGGTGGTGATGGGCGGATGCTGCGTCAATGCCCTTGAATGCCGGGGCCAAAACCAGGATCAGGATAAGGCTGTGTTTATTCTCAGCCAGAAACCGCAGTGCTTTGAAATGGTGGCGGGAAAAACCTTTGTGGAAAACCAGTTGAAACAGGGCGCATTTCTGACCACCCCGGGGTGGCTGGCCGCCTGGCGGCAATGGGTGCGGGAAAGTGGTTTTACCCAGGAAACCGCCCGGGACTTTTTCAAGGAATCCATCACCGGCATTGTGCTTTTGGATACGCTGGTGGATGGCGCGGCGCAGCAGAATCTCCACGCGTTTGCCCGGTTCGTGGACCGGCCGACGGTAACGGTGCCGGTGGGCATTGACGTGTTCAAGCTTGCCCTGCACCAGCACATCCTTGTCGAGAGACAGGAGCTCAGCCGGCAGCGCGCGGAAGCCAGTGAGCGCAAACAGCGCCAGGAGCAGGCGGATTTTGCCATGGCGCTGGATCTGTTGAGCGATTTACCCAAGGCCACCTCGGAGAAGGAGGCGTTTGAGAAGACGCTGACGGTATTCAACATGCTGTTTGCCCCAAAAAATATCCTGTATGCGGAAATCGAGCAGGGGGAAGCGCCCCGGGTGTGGCTTCTGAGCGGTAATTCCCGGGCGTTTGACGAAATGGAAGAAGGCCGGCGGATGGCCCGGGCCCTTCAGGAAAACCGCTTGATCCGCTCGGAGCGCGGCTTTACCCTGCGCATGGCATCCCGGGAAAACCTCACGCGGGCCATTGCGGTACGCGATATTGCTTTCCCGGAATTCCTGGAGCGCTACGTGCAGATCGCCCAGGCCATTGCCGATGTATGCGGCCTGGCCATTGACAATGCCCGGAGCTATGAGCGGCTCAAGGAAAATGAGAAGCGGCTGCGCGAGATGGCAACCACCGATGGCCTGACCGGGGTGGGCAACCGGGCGCATTTCATGGAGCAGGCCGCCCAGGAGATCCGCCGGGCGGAGCGCTACAACACCCGGTTTGCCCTGATTATCCTGGACCTGGATCATTTTAAGCGGATAAATGACACTTGTGGGCACCCTTCGGGGGATGCGGTGCTAAAGGCCCTGGTTGCCCTGTGTACGGCCCAGTTGCGCGATCTTGACCTGTTCGGCCGGATCGGGGGGGAGGAATTTGCCGCCGGCCTGATTGATGCGGACCTGGAGCAGGGCCTGGAGGCGGCGGAAAGGATCCGGAGAAACCTTGCCGAGCATTCGTTCGAGGGAGAAGCCCGGGGGATCAAATGCACGGCAAGCCTGGGGATCACCGCGTACGCCGGGTCCGGCGACAGCCTGGAGCAGATGTTGCGGCGTGCTGACAATGCCCTTTATCAGGCCAAGGCCAGGGGGCGCAACCAGGTGGCCGCCCTGTGATGCTTATCGGGATGGTCTGTCGGAATGGAAGCGCGCCTGATTGCGCCTGATTGACTGCTAACACTTTACTTTGGACGGTTCCAATGAATGCCGCATCATCGCAGGCGGGGGGGCCTGGATCGAAAAGCCGCTTAAGGCCGGATGAAAATTATTTCCCGGTCTCCCCGGACACCCTCAACCCGAACGCCCTGACGGATTTTCAGGTTTATCTCAAACGCGGGGGCCGCTATGTGCTCTACACCCGGGAACGCCAGTATTTTACCGTGGAATTGAGAGAGCGGCTGATCGCAAACGGCATTGAAACCGTCTATATTCCTTACCATCAGCAGAGGGCTTATGAATCTTATGTTTTTGATAACCTGGAATGGATTCTGGGCGATTGCGCAATCCCGGTGGCGGTTCGCTCAAAGGTGTTTCTCGACACAACGGCCAAGCAGGTGCAGACCATTTTTAATGAAAAACTGCCGTCCCTGGATGCCGGAACCCTGAACGGCGTCCACCACGTGGTGGAATCCAGCCTGGGGTTTTTGTCAACGCCTGAAGCCATGAAAAATATCGGCCAATTCATATCCCATGACTACCAGAGTTTTTCCCACAGTGTACACGTGTTCACCTATACCATGATGCTCATGCAGCATCTGGCCGGGGACCGGCCGCGGGAGACGCTGATCGATGTCGGTGTGGGCGCGCTTTTGCATGATATCGGAAAAGTCCACATCCCTTCCGCCATCCTTCAAAAGCCCGGCAAACTGAATGCTGATGAGTGGCTGCAGATAAAGCGCCATCCGGCGCATGGCATGCGCATGTGCACCAGCATCACCATGCCCCAGATGAGCCTCAACTGCATCCTGTTTCATCATGAAAAAGCAGACGGTACCGGGTACCCCACCGGTATGAGCGAAGCGGAAATCCCGCTTCCGGTCCGGATTATCACCTGCTGCGACGTCTATGATGCCATTACGTCCAAGCGCCCTTATGCGCCGGCAAGCACTCCCTTTGAAGCCTTGAAAATAATGAGCGAGGAGATGCAGGGCGCCTTTGATCCGGAGGTGTTCCGGGCCTTTATCAAGGTGCTGGGCAAGGGCAATTAATTTTTTTTTTATTTTGGCTAAAGATCCGAGGGTGGCCTGCCGATAAGTATTATATCAGGGCTTTGTTTTTTTTACCGGAACCGGCCATCCGGCTGCCGGCCGGGGCAGGCGAAGGCCCTTATCTGTTTTGATTTGGAGGTTGCCATGATACACGGATTACCGACGGAATCAGCTGCAGCCGCGATTTACGCGGCCAGGGGCAGGGCCACGGCCGAGCAAGCGGATGCAGCCGGCCCGCAAGCCGCTCAAACAGAGGAGCCGGCGCCGGGCGAAGGCCGTGGGAGGTCCCCGCATCGCCTTGCGCCGCCTGATCCGCTTGATCCAAAAGCCCGGGCAAAACAGGAGCAGCAAAATTCCGGACGATCCGACGCGGCTGACGCGGGAAAAATCGGCCAGGAATTGTCCCCTTCGGAGCAGGCCCAGTTGGAGGAGCTTGAAGCCAGGGACAGGGAGGTGCGCCGGCACGAGCAGGCCCATGTCGCAGCCGGTGCGGGCCATATCGTCCGGGGTGCTCAGTTTTCCTACCAGCAGGGGCCGGACGGCGGGCGCTATGCGGTCGGCGGCGAGGTCGAAATTGATGTCTCACCCGTGCCGGGCGACCCCCGGGCGACCATTGAAAAGGCGCAGAAAATCTACAAGGCCGCCCTGGCCCCGGCGCAGCCCTCCACCCAGGACCGGCAGGTGGCCGCCCGGGCCATGCAGATGAAAACAGCCGCCCGGGCCGAAGCGCTCCAGGCCAAAGCCAGCGAGGCTGAAAGCAACCGGCAGGCATCAGCGCCGGCTGATGCTTCGCCATCCATATCCCCGGATTCTAAAGCTACCCCGAAAACCGCGCCCGGCGCCAACAGGGTAAACGTTATGGCCTGATTCCGTATTCCGCGTATTCCGGCGACACAATACTTAATTCTGCTTTTGAACCCATTGACTGATTAATGCCGCAAACAGGTCAAAGTCGCCGAGATGCTTGCTGAAAAAGCCGAACACCAATTCCGGGTCGATGGTTTCATACCGGTGGACGAGCATATTTCGAAATGAGGCCATATTTTGGAATGTGGAAAGGGTTTCTTCTGGAATCACCTGCTTCTCCGATAAAATCATCAGCAGATCGCGATATCCTTCAGGTTCCCGCCATTGCTGGAAAGATACGATATGGTTGGCAATATCGATAAGCTCTTCGATGGCAAGGTGAAGGTAGCGTTCCACAAAAGCCCTGGATCGCAGGTCATGCCGGTATACTTGCCAGGTTATGTCTGAAGCGGCCTTTAACTCATCAACATAGCTTTGAAGGCGCGAGAGTTTTCTGGAGATAACCGCGATGTCAACCATTGGCCGGCCGATCCCGCTTCAGTTTGCGATACAGGCAGGCGCTGTCAAAGTAAGCATTTCTGGCGAAAACCGACTGCCTCACCCGTTCTTTCGGGTTTGCCTCGTACACCAAACGGCCATGTTTCAGGATCTGGTGCTGGAGAAGCGGGGAGGCTTGATGGAACACGACGAGATCGACTTCCTTTCCCAGGCGGTTTGAAAGTGCATTTTCCATTTCCATGCGCTTGATCGCAGGCAGCTTGGTTTCCGTTATTAGGGCGATATCAATGTCGCTTTTTTTGCGGGCCTTTCCCCTTGCCACTGACCCGAAGACATATACAGCGGCAATTTCGTCTTGCCCTGATCCAAATTGTTTTATTTTTTCGATTTGATCAGGCGTCAGATCAGCCACTTTTAGCGCTGTCCCTGTTTTATTTCTTTTTTTCAGGTTACTTTGCACTGCCGTTACCATTTTACAGATTAGCCGAGGGACCAGCCGACAATACTATAATATTAAGTGTACTTATAAAAATATCAGACAGCTTACGATAAAAGCAACAAGGAATCAATGCTTCTATTCCGCTATTCCGGCTTTATTCCGGGGACACAATACGGATTTTACGCTTGCCACGATAAGCAAACCGGCCCTCTCTGGCCCGGCGATTCTTCCCGCTGCAGGGTGTTATTGCCGGTGATGGCCATATAATATGCAAAGATTTATCATGATGGCTTAAAGTTTTCCCTGCCGGCTGCCGATAAATATACCAGGCGGTTCTGTGCCGTTTTCCCGCTGTCAGGGACGACAGGGGGAGCGGCAATGAAGAGACATTTTTTCCAGGGAGGGAAGAGGGATGGAAATCGCAGGCAGCAGTCTTTCTTTGTCCAGCACGCAAACTAAAATCCAGTTTTACCAGCGAAAAGAAACCCTGGTCATATCCGGGCCCGGTCCGGCGGGGGGAACAGGCGCGCCATCGCCAGATGCCGATCCGGCGGGAAAGGGCGCGGTTGACCCGGTTGCCTTGTCTGAAGGCGGGGCCCGCCGGGCCCGCCAGGCCCAGGAAAGCGAAGCCGCAGGCCATGGTTCGCAATTCTTGATGAAGGATCTGAATATCCGCATGTTAAAGGATCTGGTGGAGCGGCTGACCGGAAAGGAAATCCGCATGAGCGATATTTCCCGGGCCTATAAGGATGGCGGTGCAGAGCCGCCTGCAGTTGATCCAGTTGATGCGGAGGCTTCCGCGCCGGCGCCTGAGTCCGTCGGCTGGGGCCTGGACTACAGGCTTGAAGAAACCCGCGCCGAGTCCGAGACCACCACGGTTCACGCGCAGGGACACGCTCTGACAAAGGACGGCCGGGAAATTGATATTTCCGTTTCGCTTTCCATGAGCCGGGAGTTTGTGCAAAAGGAGCATATCCATATCCAGGCCGGCGATGCGGTACTGAAGGACCCGCTGGTCCTAAACTTTGACGGAACCGCCGCCCAGCTTACGCAGACCCGGTTTGCATTTGACCTTGACTGCGACGGCAAAAGCGACCAGCTGCGCACCCTGTCGCCGGGAAGCGGATTTCTGGCGCTGGATAAAAACCAGGACAATGTGATCAATGACGGCAGTGAGTTGTTCGGCCCGGCCTCCGGCCATGGCTTCTCAGAATTGGCCGCATATGATACGGACGGCAATCACTGGATCGATGAAGCTGACGATATCTATGACAAGCTGCGCATCTGGACCCACACGCCCTCAGGCGAGCCCCGCCTGTTTGCCCTGGCTGAAAAAGGCATCGGCGCGATATGCCTGGCGCATGTGGCCTCTTCATTTGACCTGAAGGACCCGGAAAACCAGCTTCTGGGGCAGGTTCGCGAGACAGGGGTGTTCCTTCATGAAGACGGGGGCCCCGGCACCGTCCAGGAACTGGACCTGCTTGTATAGTATATATAGGGTGCTATTCCGGGAATTCCGGGGACACAATATTGAATTCACACGAGACCCAATACTGCGTCCCTGTAATTTTTTAATGGCGTTCCGTATTCTGTCCGCGTAATTAAATTGCCGTAATTACGATACTTATCTTTTTGGCTTCGGGCCAGGTTTTTTCGGCCGGACCTCGCGTCCGGACAGTTCTCCGATGGTTTCAATGAAATGCTCGTCTCCCAGGGGACGTCCAGTTTTGCTGTGCCGTTTGATGCTGTCTTCATCCGCAGCGGGCATGCCGGAGGCCAGAAGTCGTCCCCAGTTTGGGACGATGTCAAGCAGGGGGGCTGCTTTGGCCAGTTCGTCATCCTGATATGACAGGTGGGCTTTGGCGCTGCTCCATGGATAGTCCCCCGGATATTTGGCTATTCCGGCCCTTACCGGGTTCAATTCCACATACCGGGCGGTTGCGATGAGATAGTGCTGGTCCATGACATAGGAAGCAAAACGACCCTGCCAGAGATACCCCCGCCATCCTTCGCGGAAATTGATGTAGCGGGTATAGCGCCGGTGCGCCTCTCCAATGGCCTTTGCCAGTCCTGATTCATCGTCTGGGACGGCGATGAGATGAACATGATTGGGCATGAGGCAATAAGCCCATATTTGTACGTCGAGCGCATCGCACCATTGCGCCATCAGGCGGATATACTGCCGGTAATCCGCATTCCTGAAAAAGGTCTTCTGGCGGCGGTTGCCCCTCTGGATCACATGATGAGGGTAGCCGGGTATAACGATTCGGGATAAACGTGCCATGATCAGACCATGCCCCAGGGCGGGATGGATTTCAAGTGTATTCTGTATTGTGTCACCGGAATTCCGGAATTCAGTGTATTGTGTCACCGGAATTTGCGGAATTTGTGTCCCCGTAATCCCAGGAATTAAAGAGATTAGGGCGGGCTGCCGATAGGAGGAGCAGAGACACATCCTATACGATGACGATGAAAAAGGAGTCAGTGATGATGGTTACAGATGCACCTCCGGAAGCGGCAGCAGAAGAAAATCCGTATGCGGCATACAGCAGCACCTTAAAGCAGGTATTTTCCCATATCCTGGCAGCAGATGACGCGCCTATGGCTGCCCGGCTGTTTTCTGCGGCCGCGTTTGCCTTTGAGCTCGATGCGCTCATGGGGACGGACGGAGACGGTTTTACCGAGGACCGGCTGGCGGCTGAAGTCGACCGGGTGGCGGAGCGCACCTATGAACGGCTCTGGGTGGATCAGTTTGCCTTGCAGCAGCCGGATCTTGAACTGCCCATGTCCATGGTGCAGTCTTTTCTGCTGGGCCGGATAAAGCATGTTGCCCCTGATTTCCGGGAGCGCATTGAAGCAGCCTGGTCTGCCTGCGCGCCTGAATCCGCAGATCTTACAGAGGGGGCGTTTCTGCAGGTGGAGCGCACAGAGGGCCGGGCCCGTGTGCGCTGCCCGGAGCTGGCTGCAAGATACCGGCAGCGGCGAAATCAGCTTTATGATACCCTTGAGCCGCAGGTTGAGACCCATTTGACCGATTTTGCCACGGGTTTTATGGCAGCGCGCAGCCCGGAAAACTATCGCAGCCTCACGTCTCTGGTTCAGGATCTGGTGCTGCACATGATGATCCATAAGTTCCTGCTTGCCTGCGACCCTGTGCTTTCGGATCTGCACGCGGACGCAGAACAGGCCGATGACCGGATCAGGGAGGTGATTTCTCAGACCCAGGCGGCCCTGGCAGCTCAGCAACCGGCCATGGATAATCTTGAAAACATGGTTTTTGATCAGGGGCTGCAGGAACTGACCCACACCGGGCTTTTGATTTTGTTTTAAAGCGGAGTCGGAATTCCCGCGGAATTCCCGAATTCCCGGGACACAATATTGAATTCTACGGCATCCACCATGGCATCCACCATTGTGTCCCCGGAATTCAGAATTCGGTTCGTGTCCCCGGAATTCCCGGAATTCCGTTCCCGGAATTCGGATTTTCCGAGGAAGCTGTTGACATTTTCCGTGTGAAGTTATACTTTAAAAAACAAAATGTATAACACATGGAGACCTTATGACGTCAGCATACACAAAAACAGTAACTGTTTCCTCCAAGGGATGGGTGGTCATACCTGCGCCGATTCGTAAAAAGATCAGGCTCAAAGCCGGGATGAAAATGACCGTTCAAGAGGTTGAGGGAAAGATTATTCTTGAACCGCAGAACGACGACATAGTGGATACCCTTTTTGGTAAGCTGGCCGGGAAATCTTCCCTGACCACGGCATTGCTGGAAGAGCGGGCCGAGGAAAAGCGGCGTGAAAAATATTGAATTTGTTCTCGATAGCTACGCCCTGCTTGCCTATTTTCAGGCTGAACAGGGCGGCGAAGAGGTGCGCGATATTCTCAAAAAAGCCCGGGGCGAAAAGATTTCGGTCCTGCTTTCAGTGATCAACCTGGGAGAAATCTATTACATCGTTTCCCGCAAGCTGGGCATGGAAACAGCCCGCGCAGTGGTTGAAGATATTTCAAAACTGCCGGTGGACCTGATAGATGCAGGCACGGATCGTGCCCTTGCAGCTGCGGAGATAAAAGCGCGCCATCCTCTGTCCTATGCAGATGCTTTTGCAGTGGCTGCTGCCATGGAATTTTCCGCCACCATTGTTACTGGAGACCCGGAATTCAAGGCAGTGGAATCTTATGCTTCCATACTCTGGCTTTGAGTTTTGGGTCGTCACTGTTCCCTCTGCTCACAGCCACCCATCCACAAGCGAGAAGCGGATCCATAATTGCGGGAATCGAACCTTCAGGGCGCCCACAGTTTTTGCCACGGGTTTTGTGGCAGCATGGAAGCCGGAAAACTATCGCAGCTCAAATCTTTGGTCCGGGTCCTGGTAATGAATTGACGGCTGAATTCTATATCGTGTCCGTACGCAGTAACAGCTTGATATCAAGCGAGTTAAAGTCTCGTCCGAGGAGTTGTCCGTACGCCTCGGTAGCTCAAGGAAGCGGCGTTCTGGTAAC
>P_1C_Sed_2_UnCtyDRAFT_1000254_pt1 | contig 16952 bp, 13 predicted proteins | sample Pon1CUnioCityCA_4_FD_10229 | JGI IMG/M metagenome (IMG submission 10229) | reverse complement strand
CCGTCCGTGTGCTGATTGATGGTCAGGTTGGTGACCGTTCCGGAGTAGCCGTCGTCAATGTCGAAATAGTCGTCCGTGCAGTACTCGATGTAGGCATTGCTCACATCCACGGTGCCGCCCCAGAGCTCGATGCCGTCATCGTCGCTCCGTAATACAGTGATATGATCAATAACCGTGCCGCTGCCAACACCCACACAGGAAAGGCCGTTGATCTCCTTGTCCTGCTCCATGGTGATGCCGGAGTTCACGATGTGGACATGGCGAAGCACACCGGAGTTGTCCGCGGCATCGGTGTTCCCGGGGACGAAGTCGGTGTTGACTTCATAGGGCTTGACCTGCTCATCGCCTGGGGCAACCCCCACATCCGCGGCGTTACCGATGATGGTCAGACCGCCCCACTGGCCGGGCGCCTCGGCACCGCCGTCATAGGCCGTTTTTGAGGTAAAGATGATGGGTTGATCTTCGGTACCGTCGGCCATGATCTTGGCATCCTTGTCAATGATCATGTAGCTCGTGTTCGCGCCGGTACCGCTCTGGCCGACGATGGTGGTGCCCGGCTCGATGGTCAGGGTCGCGCCGTTTGTCACCACGACCAGGCCGGATAGCTCCCACACCGTGTCCGCCGTCAGGGTCGTGTCATTTACAATATCGCCTGCCAGGACAGAAACCCCGGGGTTCGTTCCATTGTTATTGTCATCATCCGAACTGCCATCGCTCGATCCACTATCACAGCCAAATAAAAGAAGGACAGTAAATGCCACAATTGTTAATTGAACAAATTTACGCTTGATCTTCATAGCCTTGAACCTCCATTTGATTAAAAATCCTTTTAGATCTACAATTGATGTAGTCACTTTGGTGCAATCGCGTCCGTTAAATAATATCCCAAACCCTATGGTACCTAAAAACCGCTACGAGGTGCCCAAATTACCCAGCCGATGTTGTGAAGTGATTACACCAATGTTAATTTTTGGTTACATCATGCTGAATTGTAAAAGAATGGCTGAACGGAGGTATCGGCTGAGCCAGGCAATGCAAAACACCGCTGCGCGCAAAGACAAAGCCCTGATCGATGCCAACCGCGACAAGCCCGATTTCGGCGTGTTGACATGGGCGGTGTTTGTGGAAGAGCAATTGCGGCAGAACAGAAAGAATTAAAATGACACGCAATATTCATCAAAAAGTCATTTTTTCATGCGACCGTACTTGTGACGGAAAGGACTCTCACAATAAACGGCCCTTTTTATAAACAGTTCAGCTTATGACATTTTCAGAATTATTTAAAAATCTCCTGATCAGTTATAAAACTTATTGTCGCATGTTTTGGCGGACATTTTTCCGGAGCCGAAACACCCAAGCGCGTTTGACAATTCGTCGGTTTCTCATAATGGCCGGATTTTTCCCGCTGCTGTTCGTGATTCAGACCATCCACTGGATCGGCTTTATTTTGGATGAGCTGCTGTTCCGGGGCTATAAAGCCATAGAGGTGCGCTCACCCCTTTTTATCGCCGGGGTGCCGCGCAGCGGAACAACATTTTTACACCGTGTGCTGGCCAATGACGAAGATCGCTTTACAACCTTCGCCCTGTGGGAGTTAATTCTGGCCCCGTCGATTTCGGAGCGAAAACTCTGGCTTGGGCTGGGCCGGATGGATAAATTTATCGGAGCGCCGGTTGCACGCTTAATTAATTGGCTGGAGCGACAAGTTTTCAGCCGCCTGGATAATATCCATCAAATTTCGCTATCCGATCCTGAAGAGGACTACTTCACCCTGGTCCCGATTTACGCCTGTTTCCTTATGATCCTGCCGTTTCCGTTTCCGGACGAACTGGGGCACCTGGCTTTTTTTGACGATCGGATGCCGGCCGCGGAAAAAAAACGGATTATGGCGTTTTATAAATCCTGCCTGCAGCGGCATCTATACATCAAGGGAACGGGGAAAACCTTTTTTTCAAAGAATGTCTCTTTTTCTCCCATGATCGACACCTTAAACAAAAGCTTTCCGGACTGCCGGATTATCGGAACGGTTCGCAATCCCCTGGATGCCATCCCCTCCCATATCAGTTCCATGATGGCAGGGGCGAAGATTTTTGACAATGATATCAGAGGCCATGAATTCCGGGATCAGATGATTGACGTACAGCGCTATGCATATACCCATATAATGGAGATTCTGCCGGCTTTACCGGAAAATCGCCAGATGATCCTCCGGATGGAAGCACTGCAGAACAGGCTGGGGGCCAGCGTCCAAACGATCTATCACAGACTGGGATATGAAATGTCCCCGGCGTTTGAGACCTATATCCAAACTCAGGACCGGCATCAGAAGCATTACAAAAGCGGGCATGGCTATAACATGGCTGAATACGGGCTGACAGAAACCATGATTTATGAGCAGTTTTCTGACGTTTTTGAACTATTCGGCTATGATCCGCCCGCATTTCCAGTGTCACCGGAACCTCCACCGCCAAACGGCGCGGCTGAAAGAAGGAAATAAAGTGCTTTATGCAACCCTCGACCCATAAAACCGAATACACAGCAAACACAACGCAAACAGTGGAAAAACAGCTGAGCGTCCTGTTTTTATCGGACGCCATAGCCAGCCGAAACGGGGTGGGCTCCTATTATGCAGATCTGGCGGATCATTTGACCGATCATATCGGGCATGCGGAACTATTGAGTCCAGGCGCCCATCCTGAGGACTACGCTCATACATTGACGCTTCCGCTGCCTGGAGATTCGACCCAGCAATTGTATCTGCCCAGGGTTGGCTGCGCCTGGCAAAAAATCAAAACCATGGCACCGGATGTGATCGTAATCCCCACACCGGGCCCCTATGGCTTGTTGGGGTTTGCCCTGGCCAAGTATCTTAAAATCCCCTTGTGCTCCGGTTACCATACCCAGTATGAAAAATTGACAGATATTTTCTGGCCCCCCGCATTCAGCAGATCCAGCCGATTTTACATGAAATCCCTAAACCGGCTGTTTTTCCGGTCCAGTGCCGTTGTCGTGGGAAACAGTATGGAAATGGTTGAAGGCGCCAAGGCAGACGGTGCCCAAAACGTGGAGATGATCGGCACCCCCGTCGCCAGGCAATTCCTGGCCGGACCCTTTGCCGCATTTTCCCCCAGCCTCTCCTCGGTTTGCTACGCCGGCCGCCTGTCGCCTGAAAAGAATATCGCAGAGATCCTTAAGGCGGCCAGAGAACTGACCCATATCCGATTCACCATTGCCGGTGACGGGCCCCTGAGGGAGGAAGTCGCCGCTGTCTCGGAAACCACCCCAAACCTTGAATATGTCGGTTGGGTATCCAGAGGGGCGGTTAAGCGCGTTATTGACGACTCTGAAATGCTGCTTCTGCCATCCCGTGTAGAGGCTTTCGGTACGATTGCACTTGAAGCCATGGCACGGCGTCGACTGGTGCTGGTCTCCGAGAATTGCGGTATTTTAAACTGGCCGAACCTGGCGGCAGGCGTTTACACCATTAAAAACGATGAATCCCTGGCAGGGGCAATCGGGCGGATTTGCCAAAAAAGCTTTTCAGATCGTCTTGAAAAGGCAGAAATCGGGCGTCAGGCAGCCGCTTCCTTTAATTATGAAACCTTGCGCCAATGGGTCAGCCTGCTTACCGCCATGGCAGCAGCCGATTGGCAATAGCACAGGGCATCTGACATGAAACCGAAGCGACACCGCCAGAACCCCCCGGCCATTGTTTCCGTACATGACGTCATGCCGGAGACACTACCACAAGCAATGGAAATTATAGGGTTTCTGGAAAAAATCAAAGTATTTCCAGCGAGCCTGCTGGTGGTGCCGGGACGCGCGTGGCCGGCAAATGGAATCAGTGCATTAAAATCGCTTCAGGATTCAGGGTATGAATTGGCCGGTCATGGCTGGCAGCATCGGGCCGGAAATCTTTCTTCCACGTGGCACCGGCTTCACGGCTTGCTCATGTCCAGAAACGAAGCCGAACATCTGTCTCTTTCAACCGGAGCGGTCGTTAAAATTATTAGCAGTTGCTTCCACTGGTTTGAGGCTGTCGGCCTGGCTCCCCCAATCCTTTATGTGCCGCCAGCCTGGGCAATGGGCCGGATTCGAAAAAAAACTCTGAAAGCCATGCCCTTCAGGCTATTTGAAACACAGACCGGGGTTTACGACGCAGATACCGGTATTTTCCACCGAATGCCGGTTGCCGGATATATGGCGGATACCGCATTGCGAGCCAAAGCCTTAAAAATAAACAATTTTATCAATCGGCGGCGGGTTTTTGCTCCCCTGCGCATCGCTGTTCATCCAGATGACCTGAATCTGCCGCTGGCAGAGGACTTGAAAGCTCATTTGAAAAGCTGCTCCCGATTTATCCCCTACAACCATTTAAAAAGTCTTTGATTTTAGCCCCCATACCGGCCACTAATTTCCTGAACACCGGCATGTCCGTCACTGAATTGTTGCCAATTCTTTTCCGACGAATCACTTGATTGTCGCTGAATCGTCAAATCCAGCCCTTAACATTTCTAATTAATTAAAAGCTGTTACTCAGGACATGGCCTGGTGCTCTTATTCCTTGCCAACAATTTGCACATTAACAGGCAATACGCAAACCGATAAGGAGATATAAGAATGGAACAATCGGGACTGAAAATTGATCTTCACGTGCATTCCCGGTCATCAAAGCGCCCCTCGCAGTGGGTGCTGCAAAAATTAAACTGCCCAGAGAGTTTCACCAATCCGCTCAAGCTATATGAGATCGCCAAAGCACGGGGTATGGATTATGTAACGATTACGGATCACAATACCCTCGCTGGCAGCCTGGAAATAGCCCATTTCAGGGATACGTTCGTCAGTGAAGAGATTACCACCTATTTCCCGGAGAACAACTGCAAACTCCACGTACTGGCATTAAATATCACTGAGGCCCAGCATGAGGATATCACCCGGCTAAGAAAAAACATTTATGAGCTGGCGGATTACCTGAATCAAACACAAATCACCCATATTCTAGCCCATCCGTATTATGACATGAATCAAAAGCTGACGCTTGATCACTTTGAAAAGCTCCTGCTGTTGTTTAAAAATTTTGAGCTAAACGGCTCCCGTGACGGTTACCAGAACCAGTTACTGGCCGCTATTGTCCAGGGAATTCAGCAGAAGGATATCGAATTATTGGCGGATAAACACAACATGGGGCCCTTTGGCAAAAACCAGTGGCGCAAAAACCTGACCGGCGGTTCGGATGATCACTCATCCCTCAATATCGCCCGGATGCATACCTTGGTTCCCGGAGCAACAACCTTAACGGAATTTTTTTCGGGGCTTGAAAACGGACGGGCTAAGGTTGAAGGAACGGCGGCCACCCCCAAAACGCTGGCACACAACCTTTACGGAATTGCCTATCAGTTCTATAAATCCCAATTCAAACTGGACCGGTACGTGAACAAGGATATGCTGTTTCGATTTCTTGACTACTCCCTGACCATACCGGATGAAACCGGGAACAAAGGCATTTTAACCCGGTTGCAGGATTTTCTGATCGCCCGGCGGCCCTCGATTTCCTTTCTGCAAGAGCAAAACCCGGGGCTTGTTGATCTGATTCAGAAAAAAGGGCATTCCCTCCTTGCCGAAAGCCCCCGCCTGCAGTGGATTCTGAAGCACCCCCGGGATTTGAAAATGAATAAAGAGGATGACTGGTTCCGCTTTTTGAATGATATCTCGGAATCCCTGATCCGAAATCTCGGCGACACCATTCTGGACAGCCTTTCAAAGGCCAGGCTTTTTAATATTTTCCAGACCATCGGCTCCGCCGGCTCTGTTTATTCTTTACTTGCGCCGTATTTTCTTGCCTTTCGTTTATTTACAAAAGATCGGAAATTCGCTGAAAAATGCCATGCGCACCGTCTCGGAAAAGCCCCGGAGATCATCCCGAATAAAAACAACATCGCCTTTTTTACGGACACCCTCTATGAGACCAATGGCGTTGCCCTCACCCTCCGGATGATGCTGGAGACGGCGCAAAAAAACAATAAATTCCTGTCGGTTATTACCTGCTGTCCGAAAAAAGAGTTACCCGGGCAAGTTAATTTTACACCCGACGGTTTCATCCCGCCAAACGCAATGGTTTCTGGAAATCCAACTACCAATTGGCGGATCGGAAGCTGAAGCTTTTGTATGTCGGCCGTATATCCAGGGAAAAAAACCTGGATATTCTGGCGCAGGCGTTCAGACGGATTGAAAATCAGACTTCCGCTCTAAATCTCATTCTGGTGGGCGACGGCCCGTATCGCAAAGAGATGCAAAAAGAACTCAAGGGCTCGCGGGGTTTATTCACCGGTGAACTCACAGGAGATGCGCTGGCCCAGACATATGCATCAAGCGACCTGTTTGTTTTTCCATCTTCCACTGAAGCGGCCTTTTTGCAGATGTGGGAATTGTATAAGGATAAAACCCCCTCGACAACATTTTCCTCCAAAGACTTTTCATTGGATCAAATATTACCCCTGGCTTCCTGAAATGAAGCATTTCCTGAAATGGTTTGCCATATTGCAGCCGCAGCCGGGGCGGGTATCGCCCGGGATGCGTTTACAATATGGCTTTCAGCGGCAGCGGCAGATCCTTTCGGGATGTAACGACTGTGCAGGCTTCACAGTTCTGTCGGCACGGTTTGATTTGACAGCCGTCACACTGCCGGACCAGATCAATCGCTGCATCAATTTCGTTTTTCAAGCGCTGATAATCGGCAAGCTTCTGCTCCACCGCGGCCCGCTGCCTTTCAAGGTGTTGCATGACAAGCGGATAGGCTTTATCACCGGTTTCTCCCTCCCGCCTGGCCTGGTAAATTTTTTTGATATCCTTTAAAGCCAGACCGGAATCCTTGAGTTTCTGGATGAAAAAAACCGTTTCTGCAGCCTCCGATTCGAACAGGTAGAACCCGCCCGGGCTTCTGCCGGCGGCTTCAATAAAGCCCTCTTCAAGGTAATAACGGACCGTTCTCACCGTTGTCCCCGCCTTTTTGGCGATCTCACCAATCTGAAATAATTTATTGCTGCCGTTTTTAATCATGCATAAAGTTTAAACATACAGTAACGTCATTGTCAAACACATGGCCCTCATCCAATCGACTAAAAGGTAAACAGCATCTCACGGCGGCTGCGGCAAACAAAAGGAGGCCCGCATGAATGTCGATTCCATTTACCAGTTTATGGAAGCCCTGGGGTATACGCACCCCCTTCACCCAACCATTACCCATTTGACCATCGGCCTTGTCATGGCTGCGTTTATCTTCTATCTGATCGGCCTTCTGCTGCAGCAAAAAAAATATGCATCAACCGCGAAACACTGCGGCACACTGGCATTTCTTTCGGTTTTCCCAACCGTAATGCTGGGCCTGATGGACTGGACCCATTATTACGGGGCCAACTGGATTTTTCCGATTTCAATCAAAATTATTTTGGCCTGCATTCTGGCCCTGCTGCTGCTTCTGTCCATTATTCTCCATGTCAAAACCGCCAACCGTGCCACGGGGCTGCTGCTGGTTTACCTGCTCTCATTTTTTACAGTCGTCGGGCTGGGGTATTTTGGCGGTGAAATTGTTTTCGGCCAAAGATCCATCAAAGGCGACGGGACCCAAACGGAGGTGGAAAGAACGGCTCCCGAGGGTTCGAAATCCTCCCGGGTTGATTTTGCCGACGTGCAGACGATTTTCCGGAATAATTGCACGAATTGTCACAGCGGCAGCAACCCGCCCAAAAACCTGGGTTTAAAGTCATATCAGAAACTAGTGCAAGGCAATGAGAACACCCCGGTAGTGGTTCCCGGAAAACCGGGTACGAGTGAACTGATCAAACGGGTCAAAGGGCTCTCCACCCCGAAAATGCCGCTTTCCGGCCCGGCCTTGTCCGAAAACGACATTCAAACCCTTGAAAAATGGGTTCGCGCCGGAGCACCGGGGCCCGAAAGCTGAAGCCCGTTTCCCGGCGCCCGTCATATCCAATGAGAAAAGGAAAAATACAAGGGAAGCACCCTGCCTTTACAGGCATTCNAAAAATGCTGCAAACGCAGTTGCAGCGCGGCACAAGGGGATGCAAACGCGGCGTTTGCCCACCGGCTGCGTAACTATGCATTGTGAGCCGAATATTTACCCGGCGCAAATCAAACGCCTGGGGTTTTTAACAGCATCTTACCAAATGGAGGAAAATACGATGAGTACGCTTGAGAAGACAGTTAAGGGATCTTTCCGTATGGAAATGATAGGCGCCGGCATGTACCAGGCACTCGCAAGACAATATCGCCGGCGCGATAAGGCTTTTAGGCCGGCGCTTTCAAAAATTTTCAGAACAGGAGGCCATGCATGGGCGTCTGTTTACACATTTTTTTATGGAAAAATTCGGATGCCGACTGAAACGTGGTATTTTCTGGCGAATGATCGGGCATACTTCAGCATTGGCCATGCGGCCGATGACGCTGGACAAGAATTCACAAAGTGGAGCAGGCGGCCGTCAATCACATCGAGAAGGCGTTGGCGCAGGATTTAGATGACGGATACCTGAAAATTATCCAAATCATCCTGCCTCATGAAAAGGCCCGTGCATCCCTGTACCCGGAGTTGTATACACGATAAACAGCCACGCCCATGAGTCTCATTTGGAAATTCCCGGAAAAAAATGAAATGGAGGCCTCGCCATCAGTAACCGCAGGCCAACCGCACGCCGGATGCCGGGCTTTATCGATTCTTTCTGGAACCCGGACCCGGCGTTCGGACGTTTAAATAGGCTTCGATCCGGTCCAATCCCTCCTTGATATTTTCCAGGGAATTGGCATAGGAAAAGCGGATATAGCCCTCGCCGTTTGCTCCGAAGTCAATGCCGGGCGTAACCCCCACCTGAGCGTTTTCCAGAATCTCAAAGGCAAGCCGGTAGGAATCCCCGCTCAAGTGCCGGGCATTGGCAAATACGTAAAAGGCGCCGGTCGGTTCCACCGTAATGCCAAACCCCATCTGCCGAAGCCGTGCGATCATGTATTTTCGCCGTTCGTTATAGATTTCCCGCATCCGCGCCACATCCGGCCCGGCACACCGGAGTGCCGCGATCCCCGCCTTCTGAACCATGGCATTGGCGGAAATGAAAAAATTCTGATGGATCTTCTGCATGGGCCGGATAAACTGCCGCGGGGCAATCACATAGCCGAGCCGGAACCCGGTCATGGAATAAAGCTTGGAGAATCCGTTAAATACAATCGCAGTATCACTGAATTCAAGGATGGAATGGGCGGATCCTTCATAGACCAGGCCGTGATATATCTCATCGGAGATAACCGGCGGAGAAAGCTCTGAAATCTTCTGCATGCGCTGTTTGGAAAGCAAATTGCCGGTGGGGTTGGAGGGGGAGTTGATAAATATAGCCTTGGTCCGGTGGGTAACTTTCTCCCGGATGGCGCTTGCACGCAACTGAAAGCCGTCGGCTTCAAAGATCGGCACCGTTACCGGAACCCCTTGAAAAAACTTAATAAAGTTAGGGTAGCAGGCATAATGGGGGTCCGAAAGAATAATTTCATCGCCGGGATCCAGAATTGCGGAAAACAGCAGCATCATCGCCGGCGAGGTGCCGGCTGTGATCAGTACCCGATCCGGCGTGATGGCAACGCCATAGCGCCCGTGATAATCTTCACATACGGCCTCACGCAGTTCCATCAGGCCCAGGCTGTGCGTATAATGCGTATACCCGTCCCTTAATGCCTTTTCCGCAGCGGTTTTGATGCAGTCGGGGGTTTCAAAATCCGGCTCCCCCACTTCCAGGTGAATGATGTGCGCCCCGCTGCGTTCCATATCATGGGCTTTTTCAAGCACATCCATGACAATAAAAGAGGAAATTTTCCCCGCCCGTCCGGCAATCATATCCCCCCCCCTAATCCAAGATTTTGATGAAAACTGTTCATAGCCCCGCGGCCCGATTTTTATATCGCATGACGGGCCGAATGAAAACCATAAAAAGCTGCTGCCACAGGGCTGCAAGACAAGACCAGGCAGTGGAGATGGCGTTAAACGTAGGTCTCTTTCTCCCGGGGCGGCTCCCAGATATCCTTCTTCAGCATATCCTTCAATGATTCATAACGCTTGCGCAAATCATCTTTCATCTGCTCCCATGCCTCTTTTGACCCTTCCTTCAAGCGGTTCAATTTTTCCGAAAGCGCTTTGCGCTCCGCCTCCATGGCTTCCAGTGCCTGCTTGGCCTGCTGCTTTACCCGGGGTTCCATTTCCTCCCATTTCTCATCCAAGCGTTGCTTAAACTTTTGGATTCGCTGGTCAAGCTTATCGAGGGCGGATTCGGCCTCCCTGAGAAACCGCTCTTTCTGTGTGCCGGCATCGTTTTCAACAGCGATTACCGCATCCGCCGTCTGCTTTTGCGCCGCGTGCTGTTTTGCCGGTTCCTGTAAGCCGGCGGTTCCGCCATGGATAGCCCCCGACAAAAAAAACACAATGAACGCAAATACGACGGCGGGCTTTCGACAACGATTCATAGTCCATCTCCTTCATAGGTGTGCTGCTTCTCGTTTAAAGATAAGGCATTCTCTGAGAAATGTCCATTTGGTGCCGGAACGAAAACCGCCCTTTTGGCCTCCTGTCAAAGAGCCTCAAAATATGGGAAATCTCCTTGTCTCCAAGAAACCATCAATTCCTTGATTTATCTCCCCGTGGAGAGATAAATGCTGGCCAGTACTGCTGCAGCGCCAATAATCCCCCGCTTTCTCTGATATTGCAGCCGGCCAAACGAACACGTCCCTGTTTGCTTGTATCGGAATCGGGATAGGCCGATCAATCGAAATTTGTGCGCAAAATGCAAAACCGGCTGTTTTAACTTGAAACCAATGCCAAACGCGGTACAATCCCGGTAGTTCCCGGACTTCCGGGCTGTTTTTTTAATTCTACTGGAATGGCTTCTAAAAAAAAAACGGAATTTGATTGAATGGCTTATTATTCGCATGTCAGCACCGGATGGGAAAGCCTGGACCTGATTATTGACCACCTGCGCCGGGGAGATAACGTGGTCTGGCAGATTGACAGCATGAATGACTACCAGAGACTGGCAACGCGCTTTGCCGACAGCGCCCTTGCCAGGGGGGAGCGGGTGGTATATTTTCGGTTTGCCCGACACCCGGCCCTTTTTGAAAAAAAGGATAACCTGGCCGTATACCATTTGGAAGTGGAAAACGGTTTTGAGTCCTTTTCTGCAGCAATCCACAGCATCATTACCCGCGAGGGAAGGGGGATTTATTATATCTTCGATTCCTTGTCCGACCTGCAGCATTACTGGGCAACCGATCTGATGATCCGCGATTTCTTCTTCATCACCTGCCCTTATCTTTTTGAATTAAACACGATCGCCTATTTTGCCATCCAGCGCCACCGGCATTCTTTTAAAGCGATTGCCCGCATCCGGGAAATCACCCAGGTGCTCATCGATGTTTACAATTTTGAAGATAAAATCTGTATTCATCCGATCAAGGTCCATCGCCGCTATTCCTCCACCATGTTCTTCCCGCATATCATGGAAAACGAAAAGCTGATGCCGGTCATAGACAGCGTGGAAGCTACCCAGATGTTCTCGCAGCTCTCCCGAACCCGCGCCCTCACTGCTCAACGGCGCCTGGATTACTGGGACCGCCTCTTTATCGAAACCCGGGATCTCCTGGAATCCGGCGCCAGCGCCGAAGAGAAAACAAACCAGGTGGAACAGCTCGGCCGTCTGATGCTAAGCCGCAATACCCGCATCCTTTCCCTGGTTAAACGTTTTCTGAGCCTCGAGGATCTTCTCTGGATCAAGGAGCGCCTGATTGGCACGGGGTTTATCGGCGGTAAATCCGTCGGGATGCTGCTTTCAAGAAAAATTTTAACGCAGGATAGCGCCGCTGACTGGAGCAAGGTGCTGGAGCAGCACGATTCATTTTATATCGGGTCCGATGTGTTTTATTCCTATATCGTTCAAAACGGTTGGTGGAAGCTGTTTATGGCGCATAAAACCCGGGAGGGGTATTTTGTAAAAGCGGCTGACCTGAAAAACAAATTGCTCAACGGCGTTTTTGCAGAAGAAATTACGGAACAGTTCCAACTGATGCTGGAATACTTCGGGCAATCCCCGATCATCGTACGCTCCAGCAGCCTGCTGGAAGACGACTACGGAAGTGCATTTGCCGGCAAATATGACAGCTTTTTTTGCGTCAACCAGGGGTCTCCGGAAAAACGGTACGAAAATTTCGAGACAGCGGTTCGCCGGATTTATGCCAGCACGATGGGCAAGGATGCCCTTGCCTACAGACGCCAACGGGGGCTCGATCAAAGCGACGAGCAGATGGCCCTTCTGGTACAAAGGGTTTCCGGAGCTTATCATAAACATTATTTTTTTCCTGAAATGGCCGGCGTCGGCCTTTCCCGCAATCCCTTCATCTGGAGAAAAGAAATGGACGCAAAGGCGGGGTTGGCCCGGCTTGTATCCGGCCTGGGAACACGCGCCGTCAACCGGGTCGAGCATGATTATCCACGTATCATCGCCCTGGACGACCCGCTGGCCAAGCCGCTGTCCGGCATCATGGATATCCGCAAGTTTTCCCAACAATTTGTGGATCTGCTCAACCTTGAGGAAAACGCCATGGAAACCATGCACCTCCGGCAGCTGCTCGAAAAGGAATTGATGCCCCGAATGGATCGCGTGGGCGTGCGGGATACCGAAGCGATGCAGCAGATGCGGCAGATGGGACGGCCGGACGGGGACCGCTGGATCTTAACCTTTGACCCCTTTCTTACGGCAACGCCGTTTACCGGATTAATGCAAGATATGCTCAAAACACTTGAAAATGCATACGAAAATCCGGTGGACATTGAATTTACGGTCAACTTCAATCAGGCCGGCGAACTTCGGCTCAACCTGCTGCAGTGCCGGCCATTGCAAATCATCGGGGATTTCAGCCAGGCCGTCATTCCGGAACGGATCCGGCCCGCGGACACGATAATCCGCATTGATGGCAATTTCATGGGAGGAAATCTTTGGCAGCCGATCTCAAGGATTATATATGTCGTCCCCCAAGCCTACGCTGCGCTTTCCCCGCCGGAAAAATTCAGTGTGGCCAGGCTCGTCGGGAAACTGAACCGGGCCCTGGAAAACCGGGATGCAATCCCCACCCTGCTGCTGGGGCCCGGGCGATGGGGAACGCAAAGCCCGGAGATGGGAATCCCGGTCAAATTCTCAGAGATCAACAACATTGCCGTAATTGCGGAAATCAGCTATCAGGTCGGCAATCTGATCCCGGATTTGTCTTTTGGAACGCACTTTTTCCATGACCTTGTCGAAACAGGCATCTTTTACCTGGCCATTTATCCGGAAAATTCCGGCGTGCTGTTTAATGCAGATTGGATATGCTCCCTGCCCAATCAGCTCGGGACCATCATCGCGCCCGCCAGGCACCTGGGCCATGTGGTCAAAATCGTTGATACAAGCGAATCCGGATTAACCCTGGCCTCGGATATCGAAACCCAACAGGTGATTTGCTACCTGGCTGATCATTCCGGGTAGCCAATCACCTGTTGGGGGGTTTCGTAAAAAGCTTTTACCATCGCCCGGTGTTTTTGCCGGAAGGCGGCCCTGCGGTCGGGGTCGGTCTTGGAAGCGACCCCGACCTTGAACTTCCTTTTACCCTGAAAAACCCCGCTGCCCGTTTTGCGGATTAAACAACCCCGTAAGCCAGCATGGTGTTGGCCACTTTGGTAAAGCCGGCTATGTTGGCGCCCATTACATAATCGCCCTTCTTTCCATAGGCTTCCGCCGCATCCAGGCAGGACTTGTGAATGCTTTTCATAATCAACAAGAGCCGGCTGTCCACTTCTTCGCGGGTCCAGGACAATTTTTGACTGTTCTGACTCATCTCAAGGCCTGATGTGGCCACACCGCCTGCATTGGCTGCTTTGCCGGGACCGTACAACACATTATTATCCTGAAATATTTTAACAGATTCCGGAGAAGACGGCATGTTGGCGCCTTCAGAGACACAAAAGCAGCCGTTTTTAACCAGGGCTTCGGCGCTTTGCGCTTCTATCTCATTCTGGGTGGCACAAGGAAGGGCGATATCGACTTGGATACCCTGCTCCCGGATGACTTCCCAAACACTTTTACCCTCAAAGCAAGCCGCGTTATAATTATCCGCATATTCACTTACCCTTCCGCGCCGGAAGTTTTTAAGTTCCATCAGGTAAGCGCATTTTTCGTTGTCCACGCCTTTCTCATCAATAACCGTCGCGCTGGAATCACTCAGGGAAATGACCCGCCCGCCCATCTCGTTGACTTTTTCAATGGCAAACTGGGCGACATTGCCCGAGCCGCTTACAGCCACCACCTTATCCTTGAAAGCCAGATTCCGGGTTCCCAGCATTTCAGAGGCGAAATAAACGGTTCCGTATCCGGTCGCCTCGGGCCGAACCAGGCTTCCACCATATTCAAGGCCCTTGCCGGTTAAAACGCCCGTATGTTCATTGCGGATTTTCTTGTAATAGCCAAACATATAGCCGACCTCGCGGGCCCCAACCCCGATATCGCCTGCGGGAACATCGGTTTCCGGTCCGATATGCCGATACAGCTCCCGCATGAACGCCTGGCAGAATCGCATCACTTCGCCATCGGAGCGCCCCTTTGGATTAAAATCCGATCCCCCTTTGCCGCCGCCCATGGGCAAGGTTGTCAGGGAGTTCTTAAAAACCTGCTCAAAGCCCAGGAACTTAATGATGCTCAGATTAACTGAAGGGTGAAACCGAATGCCTCCCTTAAACGGCCCGATCGCATTGTTGAACTGCACCCGGAAACCCCGGTTGACCTGAACTTCGCCTTTGTCGTCCACCCAGGGGACCCGGAACATAACCGCGCGCTCCGGCTCGACAATGCGTTCATAGATACCTGCTTTGACAAACTCCGGGTGTTTGTCAACAGTTGGCGCCAATGTTTCCAGAACCTCTTTAACCGCTTGATGAAACTCAATCTGACCGGGATCTGTGTGTTCAACCTTCTCAATAACGTTTCCAATAACAGACATGCACACGCCTCCTTAAATTTTTAACTGTTCAATTTAACTAAATAAATCTAAATGCAAGGATGAATCCCTGCATTGGGTATCTATTGTTGCTATAGGGAGTGCCCGGGGAAATCCGGGCGGTGAGAAAACGGTGAAGGGATTGCCCTAATCTTTTACAATATAGATCTGTCCTTTCCGGGCGGGTGAATTTTGCTCAACATCATCATTTTTTTTAAAATAATGCACTTCATAACGGTTTATCCCGTCATATCCGGAAAATTCATCCATCAATTCGGCAAGGCTGTCAAAACCACTGCCGAACAGCGGCAGCTTGGAAAAAAAGGGCCGCTCGCTGCGCATGTCGGCAAGTACCCCGAAATGAAGCGGAAATAAGGGATCGCCAAGCACCAGGAGGTATTGTTCCGCACACTCTGTTATACGATAATCCTCCGGCAGGTCCGCCGATCGGACAGGTGTGAAGTGTTCCTTCAAAATGGCAGCTGCCGCCTGGGCATCCACATCCTGGAAAGACATCAGGTCCGGACAGTTAAAATAACCCAGGGTGTACAAAGCGATACTGAAGCTGCTGATCTGTTCATAAACCGGATCTTCTCGGGCGCACATCATCATGACCTCTTTTATTCGCTCGCATATCTGCAGCCCCTCATCGCTCATCTCTGATCCTTTCAGCATGAGATTTTGAGCCGCAACACCCGTGAAGTCATCAGTTTGAAACCGCCACATGAGCCATCCTCCTGTTTTCATCATTAGATTAAAAGGCTCCGGCAAAAGGGCTTAAACCACCGCCCAGAGAAGCTGGTGGCGCCAGCTGTTTCGCGCCTGAACGAAAATCATCGGACTTTCTGACATGTCCGGAGCTTAAGGAAAACTCCTGATTTTCGCTCCCGCATCATTGAAGAGCAGACGCCGGCCTTTTTTCTATTTTAAATGCAGGGAATGTGCCGGTTTAAAAAAAATTTCAATATTTTTACAAGCCATTGAAATTAAACAATTTATCTCAACGGGAAAGCGCCCTTCGGAATAAGGATACGCGGCCTCTGATTAGGGAATGAACAATGAAAAGGTTATGTTCGGGTTGAAACGGGGTTGCGGAGACCGGAATGAATGCAGTAAAAGCGTGTCCGGGTAAACTGTTTAAATATTGAACAGCCCATGCAAATTTTGATCAAACGGGTTTATTCTTTCTTTTTCAGATCCAAATCCGATTCCGGGCCCGGATTTGAGGCCTGCTGATCACACTGCTTTTTTAAGCGATGCCGCAGCGTATTGCGGCTGATACCAAGCAATTTTGCAGCCCGGACCTGATTGTTATCGCATGCTTCCAGCGCTTTGCGGATTAACGTTTCCTCCACCATTTCAATAATGTTGGCATGAGCGTCCTGCGGAGAAAACCGAAGGATTTCAGGAATGATCTCCTCCAGCTTGTGTTTCAGGCCCCCGATCAACTGCTCATGACTGATGGCGGGGGCAGCGGTTTCCGAAACATTGCGGGGGATCATTAAACTGCTCTCAGCAATCACATCTCCCGAGCTGAGCAGGACGGCCCTTCGCATGCAGTTTTCAAGCTCCCGCACATTTCCCGGCCAGCAATAGGAGACCACTTTGTCCATCGCCGACTCCGCCATATAACACACGGGCCGGTCATATTCCGCGGCAAAGCGAAGCAGAAAATAGTCCACCAGTGCAGGAATGTCTTCAGTTCGCTCGATGAGGGGCGGCAGGTTAAGAGCGATCACGTTTAATCGCCAATACAGGTCTTTTCTGAAATGACCGGCACCGACCGCTTTTTCAAGATCCTTGTTAGTGGCGGCGATTACCCGGACATTGACTGGAATGCGCTGGGTGCTGCCGAGCCTCTCGATCTCGTTTTCCTGCAGCATCCGCAGAAG
>P_1C_Sed_2_UnCtyDRAFT_1000253_pt1 | contig 17045 bp, 12 predicted proteins | sample Pon1CUnioCityCA_4_FD_10229 | JGI IMG/M metagenome (IMG submission 10229) | reverse complement strand
GAAAAACCGAGCAGAATCGCGCGTCTCAACGGCCAAGGCCGCCACAGGCGGCGCCGTTGCGGTTGGCAACCGGTCCTGGCCGCATCCGGAGTTCCTCAACCGGACCGCGTTCGGTGAGGCCGTCGGCTATGGGTACCACATCGGTCTTTTTGCCATCGTGCTTTTCGGCACACCGCACGTCGTGTTCTGGGGAAACCTGTTCGGCATCGGTGTTTCCTGGTGGCCGACGCTTCCGACGGGGCTGATCACCGTCATCTCGATCGCGACCATCTTTCTGATGCTGATCGCGACGATCCGCCGCTACATGCACGCCCCGTTGCGCCGGATCTCGAACTTTGACGACTGGTTCTCGCTCGCCATTCTCTGGGTGCTGATGGTTTCCGGTGTCTGGGCCGTTCTGGGCCTCGGCGGAAGCAAGGAGACAATTCTTGCCATACACATCATCTCGTTCAATGTGCTGCTGATCTGGTTCCCGTTCGGCAAGCTCATGCACGCCTTCTACATCTTCCCGAGCCGCTTCATAACCGGCTATAAGCACGAGAAAAAGGGAGCAGCATCATGACTACCGCAAGCCAGAACTTCAGCCGCCAGGGCGCATCCGGCGCGGATCTCTCGCCGAGCGAGCGCGAGGAAAACGCGATGCAGGCGTTCGCACAGAATTTCGGTGCTTACGCAGCGCTCAACCTCGAAGCCTGCATCCACTGTGGAATGTGCGCCGATGCCTGTCATTTCTACATTGCCACCGAGGATCCGAAATACACGCCTATCCTCAAAGCCGAGCCGTTCAAGCAGGCCTACCGGCGCGAATCGGGTGCGTTTGCGCCATTCTTCAAGCTGCTAGGTCTGAAGAAGAAAGTCACCGTCGACCAGCTCGAGGAATGGCAGGAACTGCTGTTCGACAGCTGCAATCTTTGCGGCCGCTGCAGTCTGATCTGTCCGATGGGCATCGAGGTCGCGGAGTTGATCGAAATCGGTCGACGCGGCATGGCCGAAGCCGGCCTCGCGCCAAAAGCACTGGCCGAGCGCGCGCAGCACCAGGCCGAGACCGGCCAGCCCGAAGAATCGGCAAGGCCGTATCCCGAGGTGCTGAACGAGATCGGACGCGAACACGAAGTCGAGATTCCGCTGGACAAGGATTCGGCCGACATCATGGTCTGCCTGCCGCGCACCGACCTCGAGCAGAACCCGGAATCGGTTGCGGCCATGGCCAGGATCCTCAACACCGTCGGCGCCGACTACACGTTCCGCAGCGATGCCCTCATCGCCGAGAACTACGGCTACTACGCGGGCAGTACAGGCCTGCAGAAAAAGATCACGCAGCGCGTCGTCGACCAGGCAGAAAAGATCGGCGCCTCGCTGGTGCTGGTACCCGAATGCGGGCACGCCTACACGGCACTGCGCTGGCAGGCCGCCGACATCATTGGCAAGAAGCTGCCGTTCAGGGTTCGTCACATCACCGAGTACCTGGCCGAGTTACTCGCCGACGGCAAGCTGAAACTGGGCAAGGTCAACGGCGACAGCTTCGCCTTCCACGACCCCTGCCAGCTTGTACGCAAGGGCGGGATCATGGACGCGCCGCGCGAACTGATGCAGGCGATGGGCGTCGATCTTCGTGAAATGGAGAACAAGAAGGGCTTCAGCTTCTGCTGCGGCGGCGGCGGCGGTGTCAACGATCTCGAAAGCGCCCGCCCGCTTCGCCATCGTGCGCAGGAACTGAAGCTTCGCGAAATCGACGATACCGGCGCCAAGCGCTTTCTTACGAGCTGCTCGGACTGCCGGGTCGCATTCAACGATGCAGGCGAGCATTTCAACTGGGACAAGAAAACCGAAAGCCTGGTCGAACTCGTCGCGGCAAACATCAAGGAGTAACCCATGGCTAGTAACACTGTCGTTGTCGACCCGGTCACCCGAATCGAGGGTCACCTGAGGATCGAAGCAGAAACCGAACAGGGCAAGATCACGCGTGCATTGAGTTCGGGCACGATGGTGCGCGGTCTGGAGATCATCCTGAAAGACCGCGACCCGCGCGACGCGTGGGTATTCGCCCAGCGCATCTGCGGCGTGTGCACCCTGGTGCACGGCATAGCCTCGATACGCGCGGTGGAAGACGCACTCAAGATCGAGATTCCGCCGAACGCTCAGCTGATCCGCAATCTGATGATCGGCGCTCAGTACGTGCATGACCACGTCATGCACTTCTACCACCTGCATGCGCTGGACTGGGTCGACGTGGTTTCGGCATTGAAGGCAGACCCCGCCGCCACTTCCGGGCTGGCCCAATCGATCTCGGGTTACGCCAAGTCGTCGCCAGGCTATTTCAGGGACGTGCAGAAGCAGGTCAAGGATTTCGTCGAAGCCGGTCAGCTTGGCATATTTGCCAAGGGTTACTGGGGCCATCCGGCCTACAAGCTGCCGCCGGAAGCCAATCTGATGGCTGTGGCGCATTACCTTGAAGCGCTTGAATGGCAGCGAGAAGTGGCGAAGCTTCATGCAATCTTCGGTGGCAAGAACCCGCATCCGAATCTGGTTGTAGGCGGCTCACCGGTGGGCATCAGCGTACATGCAAGCGAAGGCGGCGTCGGGCAGACTTCGGTCAATACGAGCGGGCTCCAGCAAGTCAAGAACATCATTGAATTGATGAANTCGTTCGTCGACCAGGTCTACGTGCCGGACACGCTGGCCATCGGCGGTTTCTACAAAGACTGGTTCAAGCCGTTCCACGGCGAAGGCGTCGGCAACTTCCTTTGCTACGGCGATTTCCCGGCCGACGGCATATGGCGTACCGAGAACCTGCTTATCCCGCGCGGGGTAATTCTGGATCGGGACCTTTCGACGCTCCACGAAGTCGATCTGCACGCCGAAGACGAGATCCAGGAATTCGTTTCGCATGCCTGGTACGACTATGAAGGCGGCAAGGACCAGGGCCTGCACCCGTACGACGGTGAAACCAAGTTCGCCTACGACGGTCCTGCTCCACCGTACAAGAACCTCGACGGCGATTCCAGTTACTCGTGGCTGAAGTCCCCGCGGTGGCGCGGCAAGGCGATGGAAGTGGGTCCGCTGGCGCGGGTGCTGACGCTTTATGCCGCCGGCCATGAACCGACCCGCGAACTGGCCGGCATGGCGCTTGGGAAACTTGATCTTCCTCTCGAGGCGATGTTCTCGACAGGTGGGCGCCTGGCGTCCAGAACGCTGGAAAGCAAGATCATTGCCGACGAAATGTCGACCTGGTTCGATAGCCTGATGGCCAACATCAACGCCGGTGATACGCGCACCCACAACAATGAAATGTGGGCGCCGGGAACCTGGCCCAAGGAAGCCAGGGGTGCCGGCTACATGGAAGCCCCGCGCGGCGCGCTAGGCCACTGGATCGTGATCAAGGACGAGAAAATTGCGAACTACCAGGCCGTCGTGCCGTCCACCTGGAACGCGGGTCCGCGCGATTCGGAAGGCCAGCCCGGCCCGTACGAAGCCTCGCTGGTCGGTCACGAACTGGCCGATCCGGAACAACCGATCGAAATCCTCCGAACGATCCACAGTTTCGACCCCTGCCTCGCCTGTGCGGTGCACGTGGCCGACAAGGACGGCAAGAACTCGGTGGAAATCAAGATCGGCTAGTGGCCCCACACCAGCACCTGGCGCAAATCGCTCAGGCACGGTGCGCATTCACGGCCCGACGGCTCCTCCCCGGGGCCAGTGAATGCGCTCGTGCCTGATCGTTGAACCCACGCCATCATCGATCCGCTATCATTGTTCGCGGCCGCTTGAATCGGTTCGTGAATATCGGTAGCGGATTCGTTTTGCCGGACGCATCGCCTCGCATATGCGAGACTGCCATTGTCATGCCACGATAACTGGAGATTATCCGACGTGCCCCTGATGGATCGTATTCTCACGGCTGGATTCCGCCATAACAGCCGGCGCCTGACTCGCTTCAAGACGCCCCAGCCCAGCGAATCCCTGCCACCCCCGGACCAGGAACGGACGTACATGCTCTATGTGCACGTGCCCTTCTGCGTCGTGCTCTGCCCGTTCTGTTCATTTCACCGCGTGTGCTTCCGCGAAGACAAGGCCACGCGTTATTTTGAAAGTCTGCGGCAGGAAATCCGTATGGCGCACGAAGCAGGCTACCGCTTTGCCGACATCTACGTCGGTGGCGGGACACCTACCGTCATGCCGGAACAACTGGCCGAGACCCTCGAACTGGTACGGCGCCTCAGCCCCATCGACAGCATATCGATCGAAACCAACCCCGACGACCTGACGCCGGAAGTCATGGGGCGCATGCGCGATGCCGGCGTAACCCGGCTTTCGGTCGGCATCCAGAGCCTGGACGACACCCTGCTGCGGCAGATGGATCGCTACGACAAGTATGGATCTGCCGCGTCGGTAATGAGCCGTCTCGAAGGCGCGCAAGGATACTTCGATACGCTGAACGCCGACATGATCTTCAACCTGCCGGACCAGGACGACGAATCGCTGCTCCGCGACGTCGACCTGATCACCCGCCAGGCCGGGGTGAACCAGGTGACGTTCTATCCGCTGATGAGCGCGGAAAGCACGATGCGCAAGATGCTCAAGACCATGGGCAACGTGAAATTCGATCGTGAAGGCCACATGTACCGACTGATTCTCGACGCCCTGCCGAATGATTACAGCCCGTCATCGGCCTGGTGTTTCAGCAAGTCGGAAGGCACGGTCGACGAGTACGTGATCGAAAACGAGGAATACCTCGGGCTGGGCAGCGGATCCTTGAGCTACCTGGACGGGATTCTCTATTCGAGTACCTTCTCGTTGAACAACTACAACCGCCAGATTGCCGCAGGCCGATTCGGAATCAGCCGCAAGCAACCGCTGACCAAACGTGATCGCTTGCGCTATTTCATGCTGATGAACCTGTTCGGACTATCGCTGGACAAGCAACTGGCCGAGCGGCGTTATCCTGGTTTCATGCGCAAGCTGGCACCCGAAATCATGGGGCTGAAACTTATGGGTGCAGTTCGCGATGAAGGTGATCGGCTGGTGCTGACACGCTACGGCATGCGCATCTGGATTCTGATCATGCGGGAGTTCTTCATGGCGGTTTCCGATTTCAGGGACCTGATGCGCCACGCCATCAAGGAAGAACTCGACAGCCCCGGGCCATTGCAGATTCGTCTGCAGACCCCGGAAATCAGGGCCCCCGGCAAGTCCTGAGCAGGCAGGCCTGCCAGTGGAAGCACGCCCCGGGCACGGCCAATTCGACCAAACGGCCTGCGAGCAATCCGGCGCCAGGCGCAGGATTGCTCGGATATCCGTTTGATCAACGCACCGTGTCGCTTACCCGCCGGCCTTCGATGATCGTCCCGACGACATGGCTGGTGTATTCGAAAGGGTCGCCGTCGAACAGTGCCAGATCGCCATGCTTGCCGGGTTCCAGCGAACCGACCCGGTCGTCTATGCCCAGAATGCGCGCCGGCACCAGCGTGATCATCTGCAGCGCCTGCGTCCGGCTCACGCCATAGCCCAGCAGTACGCCGGCCTCGAACAGCACCACGCGGGTTTTTGGCACGTAACCCTCGTAACCGGATTGCAGCGCAACCGGAATCCCGGCGTCGGTCAGCTTTGCGGCAGTGGTGAACGAGAAATTGGCCATGGCGCTGCCGCCCCAGGCCCTGGCCATGGTCGGATGAAGAATGACCGGCACGCCGGCCGCCTTGATTTCATCCATGACCAACTGCGCGTCGGCGACGCCGGCCAGGACGAGATCGAACTCGAACTCGTCGGCCAGGCGCAGCGCGGTCATGATGTCGTTGTGACGGTGCACCTCGACAACAAGCGGCATCTCACGCGCCAGCACCGACGCCAGCGCCTCCAGGGCGAGATCGCGCGACGCACCCGTGCCTTCTTCGCTGCTTGTCTTCTCGCCGTATTCGCGCGCCTTGATCAACTGCTCGCGGAGCATGGCGACCGCCTTGGATCGATTTCCCGGCGATTTTCTGCCGTGTCGGGTGGCACCTTCTCCCAGCGTGGCCGAAATCGCGAAAGCCGGCTCGATCACCGCCTCGCCGACGGTATCTCCGATAGTCTTGGCTATAAGCGTCTGGCCGGAGATGATCTCGCCCGGGCCGTGACCCGTGTGGACGGTGGTCACGCCGTGCTGTCGCAGCCACTCGACCAGCCGTTCGCGCGGATTGTAGGCATCGATGGCGCGCAGTTCGGGCTGAATCGCCGCCGAACCCTCGAGCTGATCCTGGTCGTGCGGCTGATTCATCGCGCCGGACAGGCCGACGGTGCTGCGTGCATCGACCAGACCGGGCGTGGCCACCGGTACCTCGACCACGTATGCGCCATCAGGAATACTCACGCGTGAGGCCGCACCAACCTCGCGGATCAGTCCGCCTTCGATAACGACGACGCCGTCGGTGATGACCTCTCCGGTTCCGGTATGCAGGGTATTCGCCTTGACCACCAGATCCTGCGCCAGACCGCTGCCGGAGGCCGTTAGCAGAATCGTGCCGGCGACCGTCAATACTGCGAGAATGAATTTGTCGATGCTCATCGGCGCGCTCCCCGTGCGGCATGGTTGCGATGCGGGCCCTGGCCATGGATGTGGCCGGCACCGTCATCGTCGGTCAGCGCATTCAGCCCCCCTTCGGCCACCAGTCGATCTTCGGGGTCGTCCAGGTCGAAACGCTTTATTCCCTCCACCCAGGTTTGCTGCACGCGCGTGTAGACGCTGAACGGATCACCCGAAAGAATGACGAAATCGGCGTCCTTGCCGGGCATGAGCGAGCCTACCCGGTCACCGATATCGAGCATCTCGGCACCTGCCTGGGTCATCGCGACAAGTGCGGCATCACGCGACATACCGGCACGGACTCCCATCGCGGCCATGCGCAGGAAATAGCGCGAATCGGTAACCCAGTCATCGGTGTGGAATGCCACTTTCGCCCCCGCCTGCTCGAGCACCGGCGCACTGCTTGCCTGTAATTGAAGCGCCTCCAGTTTTCCGCCGGGACTGTCGATCATGATGAGAGAAACGGGAACCCCNGCCGCGACGATCCGGTCGGCCACGCGCCAGGCCTCGCTTGTGTGGTGCAGCACCATCCGGAATCCGAATTCGTCGCGCAACCGGATGGCAGTCAATAAATCGTCATGGCGGTGGCTGTGGAAATGAATCATGCGCTTGCCCGAAAGGACTTCGGTCAGCGCCTCCATGGCCAGATCGCGCGGCGGCAGATCAGATTCGGTTTCGGCGGCGGCAACCTTTTCGGCATACTCGATAGCTTTGATATAAGCCGATCGAACCCGCGCCGCCGACTTGGCGCGGGTACCCGGAAAAGGCGGATCGCCGATCGAATTGGTCCCGTTGGCCATCTTCAATCCGCCTGCCGGCGAACCGTCGTCGAAGCGGTATGCAAGGTCCAGGACATGGTTACCGTCGCGGAGCTTCAGGTAAATCGTCTGGCCGCTGATCAACAGACCCGATCCCGGCATTACATTCACCGATGTAATGCCGCCTGCAAGTGCCCGCTTGAAACCGGAGCTGCGCACATTGATCGAATCCAGCGCGCGTACCTCCGGTTGAATCGGCGCAGAGCGATCGCCGCCGGCGACCTCCCCGACGTGACTGTGAGTATCGACAATGCCGGGCATGATGACGCTGCCGGGGGCCAGTTCCACAACTTCAGCAGCATCGGGGATTCGCACTGCATTGCGCGCGCCAACCGTGCGAATCTTGCCGTTCTCGATGACCAGCACGCCATCGGGAATCTCCGGCCCCTCAATGGTGATCAGCGTCGCACCGGCAAAGGCGCGGACGTCGGCTGCCGATGCCAACGGCAAAAGCAACCCGGCCGCGAGTGCTGCGGCAAGAATTTTTTTCATGATTGGTTCCTTTCGGGCAAGGTCGAGAAGATGACAGAATACCGCTGCGAAATCAAACGGCAATATACAGGTGATTGCCGGGGTCGCGCAGCACCGGGACTGACCGAGGTCCATGCCCTCTGCCTGCGGTTTCCGCGACGGGCCCGCTTGCGAAAAAGTCAACCCGCTGACAACTTTTGCCGGATATGCTCAAATCACTCGACGCCCGCAACCCTGGTCGCATTCCATGATGAAAACCGAAACGCGAAAACGTGCCGACGAGAACCGCCCGATCACGATAGACGGGGTCACCGTCCGGCCGGGCACCCGCGACAGCCTCGATATCGAAGTCGGTCGACTGTATACCCATGCCCCGACGACCATGCCGGTACAGGTCGTATGCGGCAAGCGCGCGGGACCGGTTCTTTTCGTGTGTGCGGCCATCCACGGCGACGAACTGAACGGCGTGGAAATCATCAGGCGTCTTCTGCGCATCAAGGCTCTGAAAAGACTCAGGGGAAGCCTGATCGCAGTCCCGATCGTGAATCTGCATGGTTTCATAGACAAGAATCGCTACCTGCCTGATCGCCGCGATCTGAACCGATCTTTCCCCGGCTCCGAAAGCGGCTCACTGGCCAGTCGGATCGCGCACATCTTCATGACCGAGATCGTCAGTCAGGCGACCCACGGGATCGATCTGCACACGGGTGCCATCCACCGCGGCAACCTGCCTCAGATCCGTGCCAACCTGGACGACGAAAATACTCTGGAACTGGCCAGGGCCTTCGGTACGCCGGTGATCCTGAATGCGGCCATTCGGCCAGGCACCCTGAGGGCCGCAGCCACCGGCCAGGTGCCGGTGCTGGTATACGAAGCGGGTGAAGCACTCAGACTCGACGAACTTGCGATCAGGGGCGGCGTCAACGGGATCGTACGCGTCATGCGCAAGCTGGAAATGCTGCCGCCCTCGCGCCGCAAGACAAGGCTTGCCGAACCGGTGATCGCACGCTCGAGCAGTTGGGTAAGAGCCCCTCAGAGCGGTATTTTCAGGTCGTTTGCCAAGTACGGGCAACGGGTCGTCCGCGGTGAAACGCTGCTCGGCGCGATTTCGGATCCGTTCGGCGAACACGAAGAGGAAATACGGGCGCCGTTCTCCGGCATCGTCATCGGGCAATTGCACCTGCCGCTGGTCAACGAAGGCGACGCGGTATACCACATTGCCCGATTTCACCGCAGCGACGTCGCCGCGGGCCGCATCGAGGACTACCATGAATGGCTGGAAGCACCCGACTACCCGTTCGCCGACCCCTCGCAGCCCGACGTCTGAATCGGTTGGGGCTGCTTTCCTTGCGTGGTTCGCGATGCAATGCCGGGGCATTGCGGCTTCATCGGTGCCCGGAATTTCGATCGAGCATGCGCGCCAGCGCAATCCAGCAAAGAAACAGCAGGCAAAACCCCGAGGCGACCATATTCTCGCGAAGGTCGGGCGAAAAAATCGCATAGAAGCCGTCATCACGGACAAGGGCGGAAAAGCTGGAGACACAGAAAGGAATCACGAACAGGCGAAACGAACGCCAGAATTCACGCGCAACGCCGCCTTTGTGCTGAACGCTCACCAGCAACGCCGAGCCGACGATCAGCGACATTCCCATCGCATTGCCCCACAGCCGTATGGATGGTTCGAAATGAAACACCAGCATTGCCAGATACCATATAAGAAAACACCATAATGCGACGAGACCTGGCGGGAGACGGGCAAAATGGCGAATCATCATTCACGATACCTGCGGCTGAAGCGACGGGGACGATTGTATACACTGGCCCACTCGATTCTTCCATTCGTCTCATCCAGGAATCCAGCATGATCCTTCATCCAGTCAGATGCGCTTTTCTCTTTCTCCTCGTTCCGGCGCTGGCAATTGCGCAGCCCTATTTCCCGGAGCGGCACCAGTGGGAAATGGTGGCGCCTTCCGACGCCGGCTTCGATGCGCAAGCGCTGCAGGAAGCGGTGGCCTATGCCCGCGCAGCTGCCGTTACCGAGCCCTCGAGCCTTTATCAGGCCATCACCGAATCTTTTGCGCCCCGCGAACCGGACTTCCGGATTCTCGGCCCGACCAAGCCGCGCAAGGGCGACAGCGGAATAATCCTTCGCGGCGGTCGAATCGTTGCTGAATGGGGCGACGTCCATCGAGTCGACATGACCTTCAGCGCGGTCAAGAGCTATCTCGCAACAGTAGCTGGACTCGCACTTCGCGACGGCATGATCGGCTCCATCGACCAGCGCGCTGCCGAATACGTGCGCGACGGTAAATTCGACAGTGAGCACAATGCGCCGATCACCTGGCGCCATCTGCTCAATCAGACCTCCGACTGGTCCGGCACGCTCTGGGGCACGCCCGATTGGGCCGATCGGCCGGTAGGCGACGATCGGCAACAGTGGCCGAACCGCAAGCTGAATTCGCCGGGAACATATTTCAAGTACAACGACGTGCGCATCAATCTGCTCGCATACAGCCTGCTGCAGGTGCACCGTGAGCCCCTCCCGGTCGTCCTCAAACGCGAAATCATGGACCCCATCGGCGCCTCGACAACCTGGCGCTGGCACGGTTACGAAAACTCATGGGTGATGCTGGACGGCCTGCGAATGCAATCGGTTTCCGGCGGAGGCCACTTCGGCGGCGGCATGTTCATCTCGGCGCGCGATCACGCCCGCTTCGGGTTGCTGATGGAAAGCCGCGGCGTCTGGAAAGATCGTCGCCTGCTGCCGGATTCATGGTTCGACATGATCCGGGAGCCGGCGGCCGCGAAGCCGGACTACGGCCTTCTATGGTGGCTCAACACTGACAGGGAGGCCGTTCCGGCAGCACCTGCATCCGCGTACTGGGCCGCCGGATTCGGCGGCAACTACGTCTATATCGACGAGTGCAACGACCTGGTCGTGGTGCTGCGCTGGGTGCCCGACCTGGCAGGCGTCATCGAAAACGTCCTGAATGCGATGGAAAACGCGAACGCCTGCAGCGAAGCGGCCTGAATGCATCGGGAAACGCTCAAAATATCGAGTGCCGGCCGCAGCTTCATCGACATCACTCGCAAGGTCGGTGACATCGTTGCACGCGCCAGCGCAGATGATGGACTTTGCAATGTCTTCGTCCTGCATACGTCGGCGTCGCTGGTCATTACCGAGAACGCAGATCCCAACGTACTCGAGGATCTGGAAACGGTGATCTCCGACCTCGCGCCTGACGGCGACCTCCGCTACACACATACTGCCGAAGGACCCGACGACATGTCGGCACATATCCGGTCGATACTCACCCAGACCAGTCTCTCGCTTCCGGTCGTATCCGGCGCATTGCAACTGGGCAGCTGGCAGGGACTCTTCCTGTGGGAACATCGTGCCCGACCGCACATGCGAAAAGTGGTCGTCAGCGTGCTCGACTGACGCAACCGACGCTCTCGTTACGGTTGACACGGTCGCGGGTTTTCGGGCATGTTGTAGCGCTGCTTCTCGCCAGACAATTCAAATAACCATTTCGGGGATCTGCCAATGAATCAAACCTCACCCGCCGCGGGCACGCCCGGCAAGACCTTCTTCGGCCACCCGGCCGGGCTGGGCACGCTGTTCTTCACCGAATTGTGGGAACGCTTCAGCTACTACGGCATGCGCGCCCTGCTGGTCCTGTTCATGGTCGCCACGGCGGCCGAGGGCGGGCTGGGTTTCGACGACCCGACCGCAACCGCCATCTACGGCCTGTATACGGCCGGCGTCTACCTCGCCGCCCTGCCCGGCGGCTGGCTGGCCGACCGCGTGTTCGGCCAGCAGAACGCCGTCTGGTACGGCGGTATCATCATCGCGGCAGGCCACATCGTGCTGTCTCTGCCGGGCATAGGACTGGTCGGCGAGCATTACGGCTTCTTCTTCGGGTTGATCCTGATTGTCGTCGGCACCGGGTTGCTCAAGCCGAATATTTCGAGCTGCGTCGGCGAGCTGTATCCGGAAGGCGGATCGCGCCGCGACGCCGGCTACGTGCTGTACTACATGGGCATCAACGTCGGGGCATTTCTGGGCCCGCTGATCTGCGGCTGGCTGCGCGTCGACTACGGCTGGCACTGGGGCTTCGCCGCGGCCGCCGTCGGCATGATCGCCGGCCTGGTGGTTTATCGCGCCACTCAGAAACACCTGGGCGATTTCGGCAAGCTGCCCAACCCGACCCCGCCGGGTCAGGAAGGCCGCACGCGCAACATGAAGCTGGCCATCTACGCAGGTACCGCAATCCTTTTCCTGATTGCCCTGCTCGGGCTCGAGGACGTCATCTCCATCAACGCGCGAAGCCTCTCCGAGGTCAGCGTGTACGTGATCGTCGGCGTTGCCGCGCTGTTCTTCGGCCGCGTGCTGCTGGACAAGGCGCTCACGGCGCTCGAGCGCCGTCGCGTGATCGTGCTCGTCGCGCTGTTCATCGGCGCCGCGCTGTTCTGGTCGGGATTCGAGCAGGCCGGCTCGTCACTCAACCTGTTCGCCGAACGCTACACCGCGCGCGAGATGTTCGGCATCGTGATTCCGGCTGAATGGTTCCAGTCGCTCAACCCGCTGTACATCCTGATCTTTGCGCCTTTCTTCTCGGCGCTGTGGATCAACCTCGGAAGACGCAACCTCGACCCGTCCATTCCGCTCAAGTTCGCGCTCGGTTTCCTGCAGCTCGGGCTCGGCTTCGGCTTCATGTGGTTCGCCGCCTCGCTGATCCAGGACGGCGACCAGGTGCTGCCGACCTGGCTGCTGCTGACCTACCTGTTCCACACGACCGGCGAGCTGTGCCTGAGCCCGATCGGACTGTCGGCCACGTCCAAGCTCGCACCGCGCGCTTATTACAGCCAGATGATGGGTATGTGGTTCTTCGGCGCCGCACTCGGCAACCTGCTCGCCGGACTGCTGGCAGGCGAGTTCAACGGCGACGACGTCTCGGCCTTCCCTGAGCGCTTCCGCCAGATCGTGATCTTCTGCGGTGCGGTCGGCATCGCGTTCCTGATCGCCACGCCTTATCTGAAGAAGATGGCCGGTCTGGAAGAGCAACCCGAGGACTACACCCGCGAAGACGAACCCGGCGCATTCGACGCCGATGCGGGCAGGCACAAACAATAACAATACGAACATAAACAGGGCCGCGACTGCGCGACCGCAAGCCTCACCGCCCCGGCCACGCGCCGGGGCGTTTTTTATCGAGGGCAGTTCGCGCGCAGCCGCAGAACCACCAAAAAAAGGAAAAGCTGAAATCCGCGCAGCGAAACGCACCGCATGTTTTACTACGCGACAGCGGGGTCGGGATACGGGGACGGAGACTTTGCGAGGGCTGGCGTAGGCTTTTGTCTTTGCATTTCTCCGCGCTCTGCGCGAGCCAGGCGCCTGTCGGATTCAACGCCGATCTGCTGCGCAACAGCCGGCTTGGGCCAGATTCTCCGCTCTTTTGCGTTAAACAGGCCCGCTATTCGCCTCGAAAGAGCGAAAAATCTGGCCCCAACCGAACTTCGCCTCGCTACGATCGGTTAAATCCGATAGGCGCCCAGACTTTGCCTTTTTCAGGGGCTTCGGCGAAATTCCCGATACCAGGTCCAGAACAGCGCGATCTGTGCCGGGACAAGCCACAGCATCATGTCGTAGTTCCATTGCGCGCCCGGAAGCAGCTTGAGCACCAACGCGGCGACCAGACCGACGACCATCAGCAGTACCGCACCGCGCTCGACCATGGTGCCGCGGAAACGCCACAGGAGCACTGCAAGCGGATTCAGCAACAGCAGGTTTTCGTTGCGCCAGGCCGCCTCGTGCGCCGTGAAAAGCCACAGGAACAGCAACAGCCCACCGCCGAGTACGCTGAAGACGATCCAGGCGCGCGCACCCAGAAGGCGCGGCAAACGGCGTCGGAAAGAGAGCGCGGGCGAAACGATCAGACCAATGCTCGCCAGACTCAGCCCAACGAAAACCATCGCGTGAAAGCCCGGCGATGCGGGCGGCGCCTCGCGCGTTGATTCGTAAAGCATGCGGTCGTCGACCACCAGCGGCTGCTCCCTGCCGCCGGGCGTCGTGATACTCATCGCCGCGACCGTCTCGGCCACTACCATGGGCAGAAACATTTCTTCCCAAACTGATCGCTTTCTGTCCGCCATCCGCCCGAGGCCCGCCTCGATACCGAGATACAGCAGAAAGTCGTCCTGCACCAGGCGGCGGGTATGGGCACGAAAGTCGGCGCTGGCCGGTAACGGTTTCGAATACTCGGACAACGCACCGTCCAGTGCGAAATCAAGCGCGTCGCGCACCCGGTTGGAGCAGTTGTTGAAATAGTAGTCGTAACGGAAATCCCGGGTCTCGGGCTGCACCCTCGCCTCCAGCCAGCCGGTCAGGCGGCGGACGGTTTCGGGTCCGAGATTCAGCAACTGGGCCCGCACGCTGCGATCGCGCCAGCGATAGTAGGACAGCTCTTCTTCCGGCGTTCTGGCCAGCGCGAAGTAGACCATTTCCCCGAACAGATATTCCTTGTAGAACCCCGGTTTGTCGAAGTCGAAGAAACCGAAGTTGTAGACCTGGTCGATGCCGCGCTCGACATCGCGAATCCAGATCGCGTTGTGCCCGAACTTCTCCTCGACCCGCTCCGCCGTGCCGTAGGTCATCAGCCAGGCCTGTTGCGACCAGACCGGCGGGGCGAACAATACGAGGACAAGCACTACAAATTTCATGGCGGAGACATTTCGAATCATCGTTACCTTGGTTTCCGGTTTCCGGTTTCCGGTTTCCGGTTTCCGGTTTCCGGTTTCCGGTTTCCGGTTTCCGGTTTCCGGAACAGCATACCCGGCCGTATCACCGGTTGGATGACCGATTGACAAAGCGCTCATTCAGCGTTTCCCGAAACCCGAACCCGGAAACCCGAAACCGTTCTTTTACCGGTCCCGGCTGAGCAGAAAATGCAGCAGATTGTTCTGGAAAAACCTGTTACTGGTCAACTGGCTGTGCTCCTCGCACAGAAACAGCGGATAGTCGAGCGGGAAATCGCTCCACTTGTGGCGGGGCACGAAGGGATCGAGCGTCTGCCGGGCAAGCAGCGAGGTCTTGGTGACCAGCCCGTCGCCGGGCTCGAGCATCAATTTCTCGTAGTCCACACCGGCCACCGGATTGCGAATATCGCCAGGACGAAGCCGCAGCGCGAACTCGTCGCCGGTCGGTTCCACGACCATCCTGGTCGGCGTTAGCTCGCAATCGCCGCCGAACACGACCAGTTCCCAGGGCTGGCGCTCCATGTTGACGGTAAGCGACCACATGAAGCGTCTGCCGCGCTCGATGTGCTTATGAAAGTAGCGCTCGAGCAATGCAAGCCTGGCCCTGCCCTGTTCTACATCGGCGCCCTGGGCGACGATCTTTCTGCGCAGATCGGGGTCGAAAAGCGACCAGTTGAATCGCTGCCAGGTGCTCACATCGAAAGGATCGAGGTTGAAAGGGCGACCTTTGATATCNATCAGCCAGTCGGTCAAGGGATGTGGAAACAGCTGGTAGAAACTCGGAAACGTGAGCATGACTTCNGGCGGAATGGTGGCCAGGCCGATNCGGCGACCGACGATGAACGCCTTCACCGATTCCACCGATCCCATGCTCGGCGTGCCCAGGATCACGATTCGCCTGACCCGGCTCTCGCCGTGGTAGTTGACCGGGAAACTGTTGTCCACGGTAGCGTCGACTTCGCCGTAGCGCAGGTAGTAGCGCGCGATCATGCCGCCCATGGAGTGGGCGATGATGTCGACCTTCATGTCCGGGCGGCCGTGATCGGCCCGGATCTGCTCGATCAGGCGGCTCAGGCCGCGCGCCGATTCGACGTTATCGAGGCGCCAGTCGTAGGCATAAACGTAGTAGTGGCGACCACCCGGGTCCACAGAACGACCGGCCTTGGCCCGCTCGAACCCACCGATATTCTCCAGTGTTTCGATGATCGGTTGATAGAAGTTTCTTCCGGCAAACCTGCCGGTTATTCCGGTCGGCTCGACATCGCCCGGGTCGGGCAGAAGCGAGTCGGGATCTATTTCCAGCGCCGCGTCCCGGTAATCCGAAAACAGAACGTCGAATACCGATCCAATCCAGATTTCGCCGTGCTGTTCGGAGGCCAGTTCCGATCCCATCAGCCCGGGGATGACGATCACCGGCGGCTGCTCGACGTTTTCCCTCGCGCTGGAATACAGGCGCTCCAGGTCCGGCCCCGGTGAAAGCGACCCGCATCCGGCCAGCAAGAGCGTGACCACCAGTAGAAATGCGATATTCGGTCGCGGCATCCGGTCTCTCCTGTCGGTGAAGCCGTTTGGCTTGCTACACTTCGAATAATACCGACCATTCCGGGAAAGCATTGCATGCAAAAGATCAGATTCACCAATCGCCAGGGCATCACGCTAACCGGCAATCTGGAGCTGCCGCCGGGCGGTGCGTGGCAGGGCACGGCCTTGTTCGCGCATTGTTTCACCTGCACCCGCAACATCAAGGCCGCGCGCAACATCAGCCGGGCGCTTGCCGACGCCGGTTTTGCCGTGCTGCGGTTCGATTTCACCGGGCTGGGCGAAAGCGAAGGCGATTTTTCCGATACCAACTTCTCCAGCAACCTCGACGATCTCGAGGCGGCCGCGGCCTGGATGGCCGATGAACTGAGTGCGCCGCAATTGCTGGTCGGTCATTCGCTGGGCGGTGCGGCCGTGCTGGCGGTTGCCGAGCGGCTGGACAGCGTGCGCGCGGTGGCCACCCTGGCCGCGCCGTCCAGCGCCGACCACATACTGAAGCAGTTCGGCGAAGACCTCGAAACGATCGAGAGCGAAGGCAGCGCGGAGGTTCAACTGGCCGGCCGGCCGTTTCGCATCCGCAAGGATTTCGTCGACGACGCGCGCAGACATTCGATCGAAGAGCGGCTGAAGAAGCTAAGGCGCGCGCTTCTGGTGCTGCACTCACCGGTCGACCAGACCGTCGGCGTCGAAAACGCTCAGGAGATCTTTGCCGCAGCGCTGCACCCCAAGAGCTTTGTCAGCCTGGACAACGCCGATCACCTGATGTCGGACGAAGCCGACTCGCGCTATGCCGGCCGGGTGATTTCGGCCTGGGCTGGCCGCTTCCTCGAAATGGATGCCGCCGAGCCGGTCGAAGGCGCCCGCGTCTCGGGTCGCACCGCCGACAAGTTTCTCTGCCG
>P_1C_Sed_2_UnCtyDRAFT_1000252_pt1 | contig 17063 bp, 10 predicted proteins | sample Pon1CUnioCityCA_4_FD_10229 | JGI IMG/M metagenome (IMG submission 10229) | reverse complement strand
ACAACCTGGCGCATCGTGGTTAGCATTTTGCCGGTTTTTACGACTCCTTTCATCTTGATGATTCGGAATTCATCAACAGCATGAAGATCCCTGATCATATGTGACAGTTTATTTTCATGCTCCTGTTTCCGGGCCTCAAGTATTTCCTGCACACGAGACGGGAAGTCATAGGGTTCTTCAATGATATTTAGGAAGTGAACCTCACCGCCAAGATTGCTGGCGATTTCACAGGCATATCGAATAGCAATTTCCGATTTTCTGGAGAAATCTGTAGGAACTACAATAGAACTGGCAAATTGCAAGGATAATCAGATTAAGTTCAGTGGAATCTTGGTGAATGAATATTAGCGGGTGACTAATAGCAGACACCATCAGATAATATACAAAACAAGAGACAGTGAGACATCAGAAATCAGTTACGGGGATTAATATAGGTCCGACTTTTATAGGCAGGGACTCTGTTGTATCTTAGAACGGAATGTTTACAAAAGCTGATTCCTTTATAAATCAAAGTTAAAATCCATCTAAAAAGATTCAATGGCGAAGAAAAAACTCTACCTTCTCGACGGAATGGCGCTGGCATACAGGGCTCATTTTGCTTTCATAAATAGCAGACTGAAAAACTCTGAGGGGATTGCAACAGGACCCATTCTGGGATTTGCCAACACTCTCGTAAAACTGCTTGAGGAAGAAGAGCCGACACACATCGCTGTAGCCTGGGACACTCACGCTCCAACCTTTCGGCATGATATGGATGAAGATTATAAAGCCAACCGTCCACCCCAGCCAGATGATCTCCGCGTGGGTATACCGCTGATTAAAGAGATGATCGAACAGTTCGGGATTCAGAATATTCAAAAAGATGGTTATGAAGCCGATGATATTATCGGCACAATCGCCTATGATGCCCACGAAGATCATGTAGAAGCATTCCTGGTGACACCTGATAAGGATTTTATGCAGCTTGTGAGGGATCACGTGGTGATGGTAAAGCCTGATAACAAAAATGGGGGATTTAATATCATCGACCCCGAAGGTGTGATGGATTATTTTGGTGTCTATCCGGATCAGGTGATTGATGTGCTTGCCATGATTGGAGATACCTCAGATAATATTCCAGGCGTGCCTGGTATCGGTAAAAAAGGGGCTCCCAAACTCGTTCAAAAATATGGGTCTCTTGAAAAAGCAATAGAGGCTGCCCCTGACATAAAGGCAAAACGCGCCCGTGAAGGACTTACCAACTTCAAGGAACAGGCACTTCACGCAAAGGAAATGGTTACTATAAAAACTGATGTGCCGGATGTGGTTGACTGGGAACAGCTGGGATGGGACGGGCCAGATAAGAAGGAACTCGGACTCTTTTTCAAGAGAATGGAGTTTAAAACGCTCACGCGTAAATACCTTGGTGAAGAACCCGGTGGCCAGGGAACTCTTTTCGGTGGCAATGTGGGAGAAGAGGAGAAGAGCGGCCCCGAAGTACTGAATAAGGAAGCTGTTAATTATACGACTGCGGTTAGCCAGACAGACATTAAGAATGTAGTTAAGCAGCTTCAACATGCGAAGGAACTTAGTTTTGATACTGAAACTGATAGTAAAGATGCAATTGTCGCGAATTTAGTGGGAATATCCCTGTCGGCTAAAGAGGGAGTGGCATTTTATATTCCTGTAAATGTAGAGGGTGCACAGCCGCAGGATATAGTATTGGATTTGATTGAACCGCTTCTTACAAATCCGGAATCACTAAAAATCGCCCAGAATTTCAAATATGATTATCTCGTCCTGTTGCGGGCAGGGCTGAAAGTAGAAGGGCCTGTCTTTGACACAATGGTTGCCGGCTATCTGCTGGATGCATCGCAAAAAATTGGTATGGATGCTCTTGCAAAAACGTATTTGAATTACAAACCGGTTTCTATAAAGTCTCTAATTGGCAAAGGGAAAGCTGCGAAGTCCATGGATGAGCTTCCCTACAGTGAAATTGCTGACTATGCTTGCGAAGATGCAGATATCACCTATCAGCTCTGGCAAGTGCTGAAGGAGAAACTGGAAGAAGATGAATTAGATGATATCGCGAGAGATCTTGAATTTCCACTGATCCGTGTGCTGGCGCATATGGAAAAGGAGGGCATCAGTGTGGATGTGGAGATGCTGGACAAGTTTTCTGAGGAGTTGACGAAAGATATTGAGAAACTGGAAAAAGAAATTTTTGATCTGACGGATGAAGAATTCAATCTCAATTCGCCTAAGCAGCTCGGTGAAGTGCTCTTTGATAAGCTTGGACTTCCGGCAGGGAAGAAAACTAAAACAGGTCAATATTCCACCAGTGAATCAGTGCTTACGAAACTAGCTGCCGAATATGACATTCCTTCCATGGTACTGGATTACAGGAGTCTAAGTAAACTGCGTTCAACGTATGTGGATGCACTTCCTAAACTTGTGAATGAGGAGAGCGGACGCATTCATACCGAACTGAATCAGACTGTTGCAGCTACAGGACGCCTTTCATCATCGAATCCAAATCTCCAGAATATTCCGATCCGAACGGCACGGGGACGAGAGATCCGAAAGGCATTTGTGCCGGCTGACGGTTACAAATTACTCGCAGCCGATTATTCGCAGGTTGAACTTCGCGTGATTGCATCTATCAGCGGGGATAAAAACATGATCCAGGCTTTTAAAAACGGCGAGGATATTCATTCCAGAACAGCAAAAGAAATTTTCGGGCTCGATTCCCTGGACGATGTAACCGCAGATCACCGTCGTAAAGCAAAAGAGGTTAACTTTGGAATTCCATATGGCGTAAGTGCTTATGGGCTGGCAAGCAGACTTGGCATTAGCAATGATGAGGGCAAGGAGATGATCGATCAGTATTTTGAAAGATTCCCCGGAATCCAGGTGTACATTGATGAGACCGTTAAAAAGGCAAAAGATGATGGATACGTCACCACACTATTGGGAAGGCGTCGTTATATTCCTGAAATCAATTCCAGAAACTGGAATGTACGCGGGTTTGCCGAGCGTACGGCTATCAATATGCCAATACAAGGTACAGCCGCCGACATCATTAAATTAGCTATGATCCGGATTCATAAGCTACTGAACAATTCCGTCTATAAGTCCAGAATGCTCTTACAGGTTCATGATGAATTGATCTTCGAAATTCATGAAGATGAGTCTGACGATCTGCCGGATAAACTTAAAGAGATGATGGAAAACGCGTATGAGCTTGATGTGCCGCTAGACGTTGAAATAGGACTCTCAGATAACTGGCTTGACGCCCATTGATTGGGCCTTTAGTAAGTCAAACTATATATAATAAAAAAGCCTCTCCGGTAATCAAGAGAGGCTTTTTTTGTATCCGCGTCAAAAAGAGAAATGATCTTAAATGATCACTTCCTAAGTTTATCTGAAGCTAAGACCAACGCCCACATTGGCGACCGGGTAGTCTGAAAGCATGTAAGAACCCGATACAGCAATAAATCCAAACCTGACTCTGAAACCAGCAAGGGCATGAACAGAATTGGAACCTTCTACTGAGATGTCAATCGGGTCCGTGACAGATTCTATAGCTCTTGGTTCTGGTCTGGTTGTTTGATTATAATTCTCATTGGGTACTGTTACCGGATATGCGCCATTGGCTGCTATATCTGTTGTAGAGCTTTGAAATCCAACTCCGCCAAATACGCTAACGATGGGGATTGATTTTCCAACAAGCAAATTAGCAGTATAACCGGATGATTTAAGAACAATTTCTTGCCCTTCCCATTCTGAGGCATTGAATGAGTTATAAATATCAGATCCCGTTTCAGGATTTACTTCTGCCTCAATATTGAAATCAAATTTTGTGTATCCAACCTGAACTGAAATGTCAACGGGTAAGAGGTCTCCGCCGGGAATCCATTGATTGAGTCCATGTTTTGCACCAATTCCAAACAAACTTACTTGTCCGTCAACATCAGGCGTATTTATGGTAGGAACCAATCTCAAAGAAATGTCAGTGTCTTTTATTAATCCGACCGTTGCCTGTACCATTGGGGTAGGGGCATAGCCAAAACCGGTGCCGTCCGGTAGTTCAAAAGAGAAAAGTTCTTCTTGTTGACCGTTTGAAGGATTGATAAATCTACGACCTATAATAGCCCTTGTATCACTTTCGCCCGCTACCGTTGGCGTGAAATCGACGCCGTTTAATACTTCAACTTCCTGAAACTGATTTTGAAGTGCTCCAATATCAAAGAATTCGTCTGAAGTTGGAATAAACGCAAAGGCAGCGTTTACACGTAAATCAAATCCAAATTTCTTATATGGACGGGCCGAGTTGTTCCAGCCCGTATTGAGGTTTGCTCCAAACCCGTTTACGTACGGTTTCAGATAACTTTTCATAAGAAGGTTTGAGTCGTCGACACCACTTCTGACCAAATCCCCGACGTTGCCAACCTGTGCACGAGTTTGGTCAACTGAGAAAAACATTAAAAATGTGAGAATTGGGACTATAAGTAACTTTTTCATTTGCTATAACTTATTTGATAGTTTCACACAGTTTATCGGTTAAAAAAGAAATATATAAAGAAAACCTGTTACCAAATTCTACCTTCATCAAGTCCTTCAAGTATGTTCAGGTAGGAGTTATAGCGTTCTGGATCAATTTCACCTCTCTCATATGCTTCAATCACGCCACATTTGGGTTCATGACTATGTGTGCAGTTATTGAATTTGCAATATTGTCTTGGTTCTCTCATTTCCGGAAAAAACAGGGATAGCTCATAAGGTTCAATGTTCACGAGGCCGAATTCTTTGATTCCCGGCGTGTCGACGATAAATCCACCGTATTCAAGTTCCAAAAGACGAGCGTAGGTCGTTGTATGCCGGCCCTTCTCAGAATAAGCCGAGATATCCCCGACCGTGAGATCAATATCGGGATCCAGGCAGTTGATGAGGCTTGTTTTCCCTACACCGGAATGGCCGATTAGAACTGATGTTTTGTCTTTGGTCTCTTCTTTAAGTGTTTTAATGGTTCCTGGATCTTCAATAGACGTGCGAAGTACCGGATATCCTATAGACGTGTAAGTTTCCTCAATAGAGTCAATTTCGGCTTGTTTACCCTTTTTCAGAAGGTCAATTTTATTGATGATCACACCGGCAGGTATTTCATACGCCTCGCAGGCTACGAGAAAACGGTCGATAAATCCGCGCTTTAGTGTCGGCATTTTAATGGATTGAACCACCCAGGCACGGTCAATATTTGAAACGAGAATCTGTTCATCACGTCCGCTGCGGGTTGCTTTACGCGGAATATAATTTTTACGTTGATGGATTTCATTGATCATCCCTTTGCCATCGTCGCCAACAGTGAGACTAACGGAATCACCAACAGCAACCGGATTTGTATCGCCAATATCCAACAGCCGGAATTTACCCGGTATCCGGCAATCTATAATCTCACCATCCGAAGAGACTTTGTACCATTTACCAGTAGATTGTATAACTTTACCTGTTTTGCTCATGATGAATGATACGGTATTTGGCCCATATTTTTAAACATTCATAGCTATTCATCACTGATAAGTACTACTAGGGAAAGTAAGATAGAATCGGCTTGCTATTTTATTAAGATTAAATCGTTGGATCAACTGAGATGTGCCAAATTCAACTACTTATATCTCAGTGAAATACAGCATTTAAAAAAGCCGACCTGCATCTGCAAGACCGGCTTAATTTGAATTTAGTATCACTCGAATGGAATGAGTTTTAATCCATGACAGCTATCTCTTTTCTGGCATCATTTTTTGAGGCTTCACCATCACTGCTTTTCTTTTGACTATCCGGTACATGGAAGAAGTTGGCCGGATCCGTTTCCGGTTCTTTCTCAAGTACGATGTCGAGCAGGGGATCCATACGTTCGAGGTATTCGATCTTAAGATCACCAAGAATTTCTTCCTCGATCTCGTCAACGTCTTTCTCATTTTTCTTAGGTAAAATCACTTTCTCTATTCCTGCACGTTTTGCAGCAAGAACTTTTTCTTTGATTCCACCCACCGGTAGTACAAGTCCGCGAAGCGTGATTTCACCCGTCATGGCAAGAGTGCCTTTCACTTTACGCTGTGTAAAGATTGACGCTACCGCAGACAAGAGTGAAATACCTGCTGAGGGACCGTCTTTTGGTACAGCTCCCTGAGGAACGTGAATATGTAAATCCCAGTGTTCAAACGCATCTTTGGGAATTCCGAGTTCCTGATATCGGGCACGCAGATAGCTGATCGCCAGCATGGCTGATTCTTTCATAACATCGCCAAGCTGCCCGGTGATATGAAGTTTACCACTTCCGCGTGACACACTCGCTTCAATAAACAGAATGTCTCCGCCATACTGTGTCCAGGCCAGGCCTGTAGACACGCCGGGAACCGTTGTGCGTTCTGCAGCGTCTGAGAAAAACTTCCGCTTGCCAAGTGCTTCTTCAACATCATTTACACCGATACTCATCTTCTCAATCTCATTACCCGCGATCTTAGCTGCCACATTTCTGCATACAGAGCCAATTTGGCGCTCCAGATTACGAACACCTGATTCACGGGTATATTGATCAATAATGCGCTCAATAGCTGGTTTAGAAATTTTGATCTGCTTATTAGTGAGACCATTTTCTTCGATTTGCTTCGGAATGAGATATTTCTTGGCTATTTCAACTTTCTCTTCCTGCGTATACCCGCTTATGTTGATGATTTCCATACGATCGCGCAGCGGTGCCGGAATCGTATCCAGTGAATTCGCTGTAGCAATGAACATCACTTTTGAGAGATCATATTCAAGTTCAAGGTAATTATCGATAAAGGAGTCATTCTGCTCAGGATCGAGAACTTCAAGCAGGGCAGAGGTCGGATCTCCGCGATAATCATTACCAACTTTGTCTATTTCATCAAGCATCATAACCGGGTTACCTTTGCCCGCTTTTTTCATTGAACGAAGAATCCGTCCGGGCAGGGCTCCGATGTAAGTTCTTCTGTGCCCGCGAATTTCGGCCTCATCATGGATGCCGCCAAGGCTAAACCGCTCAAACTCTCTGTTAAGCGCCCTGGCAATAGATTTACCCAGTGATGTCTTACCGACTCCCGGAGGCCCGTAAAAGCAAAGTATAGGCGCCTTCATGTCTTTCTTGAGTTTAAGGACGGCCAGGTATTCAATAATTCGTTTCTTCACCTTCTCAAGGCCGTAGTGATCTTCATCCAGAATTTTTCTGGCCCGTTTTAGTTCAAGCTTATCTTTCGATGTTTCACCCCATGGCAGATCAAGAATCCACTCTACATAGCTGTGGATAATGCCATAGTTGGGTGAAGAATTAGGGGTCATTTCAAGCCGCTGAAGCTCTTTCTCTATGGTTTCACGGGCATCATCCGACAAACCTTTTTTATTTTTCAGTCGTTTTTGAAGCTTGGTGATGTCTTGTTGCTCACTATCTTCGCCCAAAGCTTCCTGGATGGCCTTCATCTGCTGTCGCAGATAGAAATCGCGCTGCTGATCGTCGATATCGGTTTTTACTTTTGTGCGTATCTCTTCACTCAAGTTAAGGACCTGTAATTCCTTGTTGAGATGTTCCATTACCGTATCCAGCCGCTCAGAAAATTTGCGTACTTCAAGAATGTCTTGCTTTGCCTGCAGGTCAACCTGAAGGTTGGATGAAATGAAATTCAGCAGGAAGGAGGGACTTGAAATATTATTGATTGCAATAGACGCCTCAGATGGAATATTTGGAGACAGATTTACAATTTTGCTCGCGGTCTCTTTTACGCTCCTGATCGAAGCGTCAAGTTCAACACCTGAAATATCCATTTCCTGGCGAAATGCTTGAACATCAGCACGGAAAAATGGTTTTTCCTGTGTTATTTCAAGTACTTCAAATATACTTTTTCCCTGAATAACGATGCTTTTACTTCCATCAGGCATTTTGATGAGCTTAAGGATCTGGGCGACAGTCCCCATCTTATAGAGATCGTCCTTGGTAGGATTCTCTACAGATTCATCTTTTTGTGCGACAACTCCAATAATTTTGTCGTTTTCGTACGCTTCCTTTACAAGCTCAAGTGAACGATCTCTGCCCACCGTGATGGGAACCACAACACCGGGAAATAGTACGGTGTTTTTTAATGGCAGAAGAGGAAGATTATCCGGTATCTCCGATTCCGTCAGTCTCTTTTCCTCTTCTTCACTCATCAGCGGAATAGCCTGTTCGAAATCATCAAAACCATCATTCTGGTCGCTCATCGAATTTTCGAATTTAAATCTTGTTTCAAACATATAAAAAGTCTTTTAAATCGGTTTTTTTCTTTAAGTGTCGCAAAGAGAAAGCCAAAAAAGCAGTTGCCACCATAACGTCAGTTCTTGCTTAGTGGTTCTGCCAATTTGTGTTATTCACACTCTAAGCTGACAGTTGGGCAGAATCACTACTTAGGGAATGTAGAATTTTACTGCCACGGCTGATGCTGCTACCGGCTCAAGCGTTGGACCTGTTGATGTACTTCGGAACTGTACAGCTGCGTTGACGTCAAAATAGGTCGTCTCGATTCCTGCACCGAAACTGTAATATCCCGGAAGATCAGTTGCCAGACGCGTGCCGGCCCTCAAAGGTAAAAAGGGTAATAATCTTACTTCAGTTCCGATATATGACGTTAATTTAGTTGAATGAAAGGCATTGTCAGTTAACCCAAGTCTAAAATCGCCCATCATCTTAATGCGGTTTATCTGGAAAAGTATCCCCGTTTGGAGTGATGTGGGGAGTAATGATTGATATGAGTCCCTGTTAACCGAACTAACATTTTGAAGAGGATGTATCCCGTTTCCTCCGGATTTCAGGAATGTGAAATCCTGCAGCAAGGCACCTGCATAATATTGGTCAGATACAGGCAGAGGGGCAGGGTTGTCTGAAACAGTTATATCACCTTCTGCACGGAACGGCTCTTTAAATGTGTGGATCAATCCGAGGTCTGTGATTGAAAAACTTAACCGGAGAGATTTTTCTGTGGGTTCTTCGCCGCGTCTAATCAGCGATAAGTCATCACCAAAGGTAAAAAGGTAGGTTACACCCAGGTCAATTGCAGCTCCAAAACCGCTGGGTGACATTAAATCATTCAAATTTGTAATAGGACCTAAATCATCGAATGGAACTGAACCGTTAGACAGTTCGTCAGCATAGTTTGAAAATATACCACTGCTTTCAAAATTGTATGAAGCGTCTCGCTGCCATGGACTTGTTGTCTGCTCACGGGTAAAATTATTGGTGTATTCTGTGGTGAATCCAGGGCCTGCCAATACGATCTTCGGTGCCAGCCCTATGATGAATTTTGAGATTCTCGGAAAGAGGCCACTTAGAAATGTAAAGGACTCACTGTAACCAAACGACACTTCATGGAGTGTTTGATATCGATGAGTGAGGGATTGGTTGATAAATTGTAAGTCATCTGCTTCTAAAGGCTCAGAGTCATAAAAGCCGCGTCCGACACTGTATCGGCTGCTTTGGCGGGTTCTAAATGCAAATGCGTAACTCTTTTCTTCGCCAAACCATTTAATTCCAAACCAGTTAATCACAGAGCCGGACTGCATTTGCCGGAAGTCACGGTCATTATTGTAGTATCTATCCAATAGCAGCTGCCTTTCATCACCAGAAAAAGTGTAACTATCTGGCTTGGGTGTTTGAAGCGTCTCACCAAAAAGTTTCATCCGCTCACGACCGTTCCTGATTCTCAATGGAGAGTCGTAGTAGGCACCGCTCTCGGCGATGGTAATTTGAAGCCCGTAATTTTTTTCTCTCAGCTGAAGATTAGCCGGATTAGTGAAGAGTGCTTCATAATCGGTGATGTAGGACGTACCGCCTCCTCCAAGCCCCATGCTGACGGGATTGTAAGATATTTGTGAGTAAGTGGTGGCCGGTAGAAATAAAAAGAACAGGGCCGGGATAAAAAATAAAGTAGCTTTATTCAAACGACTAATGTAATTGAACCTATATGAAGCAGAGTATGATTGTTAGTACAGTGGAGCCCGATAATTGTTTCCTGAAACCAAAATTCCGGCATCATCATTTATTATTATACGAGCAGCCAACACCTAAACTGAGCAAATTTTAGAGTGCTTTTAATTTAGCAGCACGAAGCATCAGAGTTTTTTGACCCCTCTTCTTAAAAAATACAACAACTTTTGAATCTTTACCCGATCCCGTTCGCTGCAGGATTTTTCCGGGCCCAAATGTTGGATGCATAACGGTTGTGCCGGCTTGATAGGGATCATCGTCGTATTGAGTTTCATAATCGAAACTGGTGTGTGATGGTTTCTTAGACTGTTTGGGCTTCTTCCAGTCGTATTCGATTGTTGTATCGTGGCTGCCACGTGATTCCTCAGCCGAAAATCTGTTTTTATTCTGTTTGATGGTTGCTCCGGTTTCAGTTCGGACAACTCCCGGGTCCACCTCATCAAGAAAACGCGATCGCATCTGCCTGTTTTCTTCACCAAATCGGTATCGTATTTTGCAATGGCTGAAGTAGAGTTGCTTTTCAGCCCTCGTAATAGCAACATAGAATAACCGTCTTTCTTCCTCAAAGTCAGCTTCCTCACCGTCTCGTCCGCCCATCGGAAACAGGTTTTCTTCCAGACCTGCAATAAATACGGCGGGGAATTCGAGCCCCTTGGACGCATGTACTGTCATCATGGTTACTGCCGGTTTATCCTCATCATATTTATCTGTGTTCGTAATGAGACTGATTTCCTGTAAAAAAGAACTCAGAGTCGGTTTCGTATTATGCTGCTCGTAATATGAAATGGCATTTTGCAATTCCAGAATGTTATCCCTTCTGGTTAGTGCCTTTGCACTGTTTTCCTCAATCAGTGCTTTGACGTACCCACTGGCCGCAAGCATTTTTTTAGTTGTATCAAGTAGAGATACTCCTGACTCTAAATCTGACCGCAGGGTGTGGATCATCTTNACGAAGGACTCAATTCGTTTGATGGCCGGCTTATAAATATCTGTGTCATGTACNTTCTGGATAATTGACCAAACGGACCGGCTTTGATTTCTTGATTTTGCCAGCAGGTCATTTAGTGTCTTTTTCCCAATGCCACGGCTTGGTTCATTGATGATCCTTAAAAGTGCTTGTTCATCATCGGGATTTACCAGGAGTGTTAAATAGGCAAGNACATCTTTAATCTCTTTTCGCTGATAAAAGGAAAGACCACCCACAAGCTGATAGGCTATTCCCTTTCGTCGAAAGGCTTCTTCGAAAACACGACTCTGATAGTTTGTCCTGTAAAGGATAGCAATATCGTTATTGGAGAATCCCTCACGCATTTTCAGGTTCTGAATATGCTGCACAACACGATTCGCTTCATCACGCTCATCATAATTTTCAAGAACGGTTATCGGATAACCTTCAGAATTTTCTGTCCAGAGCGTTTTTTCCAGCTGCTTATCATTATTCTTGATAATGGAATCGGCACATTGCAAAATGTACTTGGTTGAGCGGTAGTTCTGTTCGAGGGGAATTTGTTCAGCGTTCTCATAGTCGCTTTTGAAGTTCAGGATGTTAGAAATATCAGCCCCCCGAAATGAATAAATACTCTGTGCATCATCACCCACAACACAAATATTCTGATACTTATTTGCCAGCATTTTAGTCATTTTATACTGAGCCCGGTTCGTATCCTGGTACTCATCAATCATGATATACTTAAAACGATCCTGGTACTTGTCCAGGATATCCGGATGCTTTTCAAACAACTCAATGGGTTTAATCAGCAGATCGTCAAAATCCATGGCATTAGCCTGCCGCAGGCGCACATCGTAAATTTCAAAGACCCGTGATGTAATGTCGTCAAGCGTACTGTTTACAAATCGTGTTTTGTATGAGTTTGGTGTAATGAGCTGATTTTTAGCGTCGCTGATTTTTCTTTGAATTGTTCGCGGACGAATTTCTCTTGGATCATAATTAAGCTCACCTAGGATCAGTTTAATGGCTGATTCAGAATCTGACGTATCGTAGATCGAGAAATTAGAATCGAAGCCGATTTGTTCTGCCTCAAACCGAAGGATTTTTGAAAAAATAGAGTGGAATGTTCCCATCCAAAGTTTGGATGCACGATCACCTATCAGTGATTTAATCCGGTCCTGCATCTCTCGTGCGGCTTTATTGGTAAAAGTGAGGGCAAGAATATCCTGTGGTACTGCTTTATGCTGCTGAAGCAGATAAGCTATTCTGAAGGTAAGAACACGGGTTTTTCCGCTNCCGGCTCCCGCAATGATTAGCAAAGGTCCGTGCGTGTGAGTAACGGCTTTTTTTTGTTGAGGATTTAAACCTTTGAGGAAATTGGCCGGAGCTGAGTGACTGTTCTGATTTGAATCTGAATCAGGCTGAAGTGTAAACTTTTTCATGAACGATCTGTCTAAAATCTTGCATCTGGGGTTTAGCTTTTAAAGTTACAAATTTCTGCTACAACCTTCGGGATTTCAGGCGGGAAAAAATCTGTCGCAGTTCACATGTGATTTCATAATCAGATTGTAAGGATATCAACCAATCAGCACGATATGCAGATCCATCAGATTATTACCGGTAGGACCGGGTTTAAGGTGCCCTCCGGCTTTATCGAAAAAATGATAGCTGTCATTGTTCTCCAGGTACTGTCTTGGATTAATGTTTGATGAAATAGCCTGATTGTATGTTTCATTAGTAATAACAGCGCCGGCAGCATCGGTGGGCCCGTCAATTCCATCAGTTCCCGCACTCAAAAATGCAATGGGATGATCGAAGTCTTTCAGGCCATGCGCCATCCTGAGAGCGAGTTCCTGGTTGCGTCCTCCAAGACCATCGCCCTTAACCTGAACCGTGGGTTCCCCAAAGCTTACAATGGCTTGCCGGGACTTATTCTTTTCTGTCAGAGTCCGGATTTGACTTATAAGTGACTGAGTAACCTCATCAACTGGTCCAGCTACTGCTTCTTGATTGAGTGTCGTTTCAAATCCCTGTTCTTCAGCTATTTCAGATGCCCTGGACGCCATCATAGAAGCAGAAGCTATTATAAACGACCAATGGCGATCAATTTCCTCCGTATTGCGATAGGAGTTATTTTTCATTTCCTTATCCATCTCGGATGCAATGAATTGACGCGCAATATGGGGTATTGAGTTGTACAGCTTATACTGTTTCAGAATCTTAAAGGCTTCAATCGCTGAGATATCCTGGGCAACAGAAGGGCCGCTGCCAATCATTTTGATGTCATCGTCAGTGATATCGCTTATCATGAGATCAACCACCTGTTTCCCTTTGAGATACTTCAAAAGCTGGCCACCCTTTACGGATGAGAATACCTTCCTTACCGTATTGATTTCATGAATATTGGCCCCGGATTCAATAAGAAGCGAATAAATGTTATTGATTTCTTCAATATCAAGATCACCCGCCGGTAAACAAAACAGGGAAGAGGTGCCTCCCGAAATGAGATTTATGACAAACGAGTTATTGGGGATCTTTTGAAGGAAGGAAACCAGTTCATATGAAGATGATAAGCTCTCCTTATCAGGCAGGGGATGTGAACCTGTAAACACCTGAATTCTGGATTCACCTTTGAAAGGATCAGGAGAAATCACTATGCCGTCCCTGATCCGTCCTTGCATGACATTTTCGATGCCCAGTGCCATTGGTACAGAAGCTTTACCCGCACCGATAACAAAAACGGGCTGATTTTCATGAATGGCATAAGATTTTCCCCTGATTGTAAGCTCACCTGAAGTCTTATTCCAGATAACCGCCTCAGAAATTATCTTTGAAGGATTGACATGGCTAAGCGTCTGGTTGAAAATGTCCGTTGCTATTTCTGTCAGTTGCATTATTTATTGTCTTAAAAGTGATTCCAAATCTTTTGATCATCAAGCAATCTTAAAGTAGTGCTTAACACCTGTACATTACAAACGTGTGTCAGATTGAAGTAGTTTATGAGAATACTCATCAAATTCTCATATGTGTATATTCTGCCCGGAGTGGAATAATAGAAAGGATTCCTAATATAAGCAGCAAATGCAGGATACTTTATTACACTTTGGTTAAACTGCAGCAGCTAAGTACATTGAAATAAATTCAAAATCTATCAAAAATCTATCAATGTCTGACAGAAAAACGGTTTTACTAACGGGATGCTCAAGAGGAATAGGGTTTGAAATTGCCAAGCTATTTCTCAACGATGGTTGGCGGGTGATTGGGACAGCGAAAAAGTCGGAATTTCCTGCAGAGTTGAACCAGTCAGATGGGTTTGAAGGAATCCATGTGGATCTTGAAAATATCTCTTCTCTTGACACGAAAATTAATTCGATTATAAAAAAAGAGCATCCGGATGTATTGGTGAATAATGCCGGAATTTTCACAGATGCCGACTTTGAAACCGATGATGAAACCTGGCTTGAAATCTGGGACAAAACGATGACGGTAAATCTAAAATCTGCCGCGCTTCTGAGTAAATGGTTTTTACAATCACATCTTGATCAAAATTCGGAGGGTGTTATAATAAATGTGGCCTCCAGGGCGTCATACCGAGGCGATACACAGGAATATGCGGCATATGCGGCTTCAAAAGCAGGCATGGTGGCGCTCACAAAAAGTATGGCGCGTAATTTCAGTAAACGGGGTGTGGTAGCCTATTCTATCGCCCCGGGATTTATCGAAACGGATATGGCAAAAGATGCTGTTACAACGCTTGGAAAAGATTACATCTTAAAGGATTCTGTCTTTGATGAAATCACTCAGCCTGTTGAAGTAGCAGAGCTGGTCGTATTTCTGGCACTAGGTAAAATTCCGCATGCATCCGGGCAGACATTTCACATCAATGGTGGATCATACATGCTTTAGCTTTATGTCAATTGCTCCAGAAAGATTCAGTTTAACATAAACAATCAATGCCATGAAAATATTATACATCTTTCCACATCCTGACGATGAATCCTTTGGCCCTGCACCGGCAATGAGCGCCCAGCTTAGACAGGGGCACCAGGTGTATCTTCTTACCTTAACGAAAGGTGAAGCAACCAAGCAACGATTTCGCTTGGGCGTAGATAAAGAGGAGATGGGCAACATTCGATTTAAAGAGATGCAGTGCGTTGAGGAAACTCTTGGACTTTCGGGAATGACCGTACTCGATTTACCAGACGGAGAACTAAAGCACCTGGATCCGAGAATAATTGAAGATGAAATAGAAAGAGAAATACAGTCTGTTAAGCCTGATGTTATAATTACGTATGCTGTTCATGGCGTTAGCGGTTTTCATGATCATTTGGTCAGCCATGCAGTCGTTAAAAACTTGTTTTGCAGAATGAAACGCCGCGGTGATGACTATCCTAAACGCCTGGCATTTTTTACACGCATGGGGGAAACATATACAGAAGGTAAATTCAGGCTGTCAGCATCTTCAGATAATGAAATTGCATATGTAGAAACTTGTAGTGATAACGATATGAATGCATTCCACCAAGCTCTGGACTGTTATGAAACCTACCAGCAGGTCATCGAGGACAGTCATGTTAAAGAACTTACATCAAATAAGGTGCCGTTCGAGATATTTGGTGAATCATTTGAAAGGCCCTTGAAAAGCCTGGTTGATCAGCTGCCCGACTAAGACAGCCGATATTAAATTACGCTCTGATTAGTTTGATGAGTTTCCGGATCTGGAATTTGCGGTTTTAAGCATGCCATCTAGTTTTTCACCACCCTTGATACCAAAGTCGAGCGTGCGAATTGGAAATGGAATCATAATATCGTTTTCGTCAAATGCCTTTGTGATAGCGATGATGGCCTCGCTACGTGCATTCCAAAAATCTGGATTTTTAGAGAAAGCGACCCAGAAGCGTATTTTGAAATTGATGGAACTGTCGCCAAACTCTTCAAAGTAGAATTCTATCCCTTTCTCTGACTGAATATGCTCTAATTTATTTACAGCCTGCGTTGCGACATCGCGTGCTTTTTCTAAATCATCCCCGTAGGACACGCCACATGAAAGGTCAATGCGTCGTTCACCTGTAGACGTAAAATTTTCAAGTGGATTTTCAAATACCTTCTTATTAGGGATATAAACGATCTGTCCCGTAACTGTTCTTAAAATTGTATTCCTCAGATTCAATTTCGTAACGGTTCCATAGTAGTCATTTGTCGAAATGATATCACCAATTCCGAATGGATGGCGTATGGACAAGATTACCCCGGAAATAAAGTTGGACGCGATATCCTGAAATGCAAAACCAAGAGCAAGACCAATAATACCGGCACCGGCAAGCAGTGATGTAACGGCTCCGTCAAGTTGCAGAACGCTCAATGCAATAAATACCCCGATACCCAGTATTGAGATACTTATTATAGTCTCGAGCAGGTTGGTAATCGTTTTATTTGCAGATATCTTACCCAGTAGATTTGAAACGGCTTTCCTGGCAAACTTACCTATTACATAGAACAGAATGAGAATTAGTAAGGCAACTACCAGATTAGGCAGCATTTCTATAAAACCTGTAATCCATGATTCTACTTTACCGGCAACGATGTTATAAGAGTCGTTTATCTGATTTGTATCCATTTAGCTGATAGCGTTTAAATTTTTGAGTAACATACAGTTAATGATTTTCAAGCTCATTTCATTTCCACATTTCTGATGTGATTATTTCAAGACTGTTACCTGCAGGATCCCGAAAGTAAAATGAACGGCTTTTATTCGGCCATGAAATTTCTGATTCAATAGTTACTTCATGATCTTTTAAGTGCTCCTTTATTTGGTCGTAGGAATTTTCAGAGACGGAAAATGCGACGTGTATCGAACCGGTTGCACCATGTAGAGGGACGGCTTGACCGTCAACATCAGTCAGCTTTTTGCGGGTATGATCGGGATTAAACAAAAAGAGTCTGTCATCTCCACAGTTAAAGAAAACATGACGATTCTCTTCCTTCATGAAAATTTCGAAGCCAAGAACCTCCTCATAGAATTTTGCGGTTTCGTCGAGGTTTTTCGCGTATAAACATGTTTCTGCAATACCTTTAATCACAATCGCTCTTTTTTTACTTATTGTT
>P_1C_Sed_2_UnCtyDRAFT_1000250_pt1 | contig 17084 bp, 16 predicted proteins | sample Pon1CUnioCityCA_4_FD_10229 | JGI IMG/M metagenome (IMG submission 10229) | reverse complement strand
GTTAGAACATGGCGGACACTCTGAAAGTTGCCAATGTTTAGGTTCATTAATCCGTAAAGCTTAGTACTAAAGTTTAAACTTGTGCTAAATTCCCGGGCTGAGGTAAATCCGCGGACTTGTTCTTCCTCAACGCGAACAGAATCCCGGTTGAATGTTTTTCTGGTTGAAGTAGGATACCAATATTCGGTATAGTCACCGCTTGCACTAACATTTAAATATTGACTGGGGATAAGCTGGTTCATTCGCAGATCAACTTGCTGGCGAAACCCATATTTATAATGTTCATTGTTGTCGGTGGCTTCACGGTATTTGGCAGGATCGAGCAGCGCCTCAAACCAATTTACATTTGCTGAGTCACCTGCAGTTGGTTGAAACTCAAAATCAGAGCTAAAATTATTCTGGTAGTTAACGGTAAGACTTTCATACCATTTCGATTCTTGGCTGGTACTTTGTTGATTACCTGAAAATGGCGTAAACCGTTTGGGATTGAAGGTTATTTCCGGTCCGGAAAGGGTGGTTACATTGGTAGCAAAATTCTGGTTATGCCTGATGGATGCATTGAAATTAAAATCCCCTTCGGGATGACGGTATCGGTAATTGAGGTTGGAGCGAGTACTTGTTTGGGCTCGTTCATCTGGATCATAAGAGTTACGCTGGAAGTAGTCTTGTGTACGTAGATTTATATTAGCATCAATATTGGCATAGGGGGAAAAGTCCTGACTGTGGCTAATACTAAGTGATTTTTGAATATTGGTGCTGAAATCGGGATCAGTGGGTTCGAGTCCGCTATTTTCTTTTGAATATCCAATCTCAATGTTGCCATTTAATTTATTACGAATTCGGTAATTTGATCGGGCGTTAAAATAATATGAGCCGGATGTAAAAATATCGACCGAAGCTTGGCCCGTGAGATAGTCGTTAAAGTATTGGAACCATCCGAAATTTTGCAGACCTATTCCACGACTTTGTCGCTGCTGATAAGCATACGTAGGTTCGAGCAGTCCCGATTGTTTTTTATCAAACTTACCGGGTAAGTAACCAAACGGAAAAATGAGCGGATAGGGGATGTCCAGAATAAAAAGCCGTGCTCGTTCAAAGAAAATTTCCTCTTCATCTACCACTTTCATTTTAGCGGCTTGTATGTAATAGTGTGGGTGATCGAGTTGGCAGGTAGAATAGATAGCATCCTCGAGATATACTACATGAGGGCTTTCATTTTTTACTTTTGTGCCAATCAAGTTGCCGTCCTGCACGCCAACGCGGGCAACTTCGAATCGTCCCTTCTCAGTTTTGTAATTAAAGTCGATCCTGTTGCTGCGTATGCGGTCGTCATCGCGGATCAGAACGGGTTGTGAGAGCGTATCCTGCGGTGTTTTAGTGTTTGCACTTACTAAGCTACTGTCAAGGTTCATAGCTATTTTTCCGGCTTTTAGTTCGCCCGAGCTGTGGACAACATTGGCAGAACCAAAAAGGGTGGCAACGCGCTGTTTTTCGAAGTCAAAAGTAAGCGAATCACTGGCTTGAAAATTTACCTGTCCCTCTTGCTTTGGTTGATCTGCTGATTGTTGCCCCTGTTGTGTTCCACCAGGCCGGTTTTCAGGAATCGTTTGGTCCTGTAGAGTGTCCTGCACTGCAGTGGTGTCTTGTCCCCAAAGAGGTTGGGTCATTCCCAAGAGTAGAAACAGCATCAATCCACAATATCCGCAAAAATATTTAAACGATGTATTCATGCGATTGATGCCGATAGTGCGTTAAGCAATGTTTGGATGTTAAGAAGAATGTAATCTTATACAGTATAAGGCAGAAGTAAAAAGAAACGAAGTTTTACGAAAGGCGCAGTTATTCAATTTCTTTAATTTTATAAACTGTTTCTCCTTCTTTCTTCATGCCATATTCTTCACGAGCTATTCGTTCCAGCAGAAAAGGGTCGGATTCGAGGTTTTCAATTTTCTGCTTAAGAACCTTGGTTTCAGTCTTTAGTTGTTCCTTCTTTTCTTTGAGCTCGGTTTTTCGCTGGCTGAGTTCAATTCGTGTCCAAATGCTATAGGTGTCGATAAAGGTAAACCACACCACAATAATGCCTCCCAAAATAAGGGCCAGAAAAGATTTGCGCCACCGCAAGGGATTTAATAATTGGTAATTCATCAGCGAAGTTGCTTTAAGCAATAGTAATGGCGAACATTAGGCTCGAAAATACTACAAATTATAGATCAATAACAACCAAATGAAAGGCAGTCTTTTTCTATTAATTCATACTACGGCTAACATATCGTCATTAAAATAGTTAAAAGGTGTTGGATCTTCCTACTAGGAGGGTATAATTGCATAGCGGAAACGGAACGGGTCATTTACAGATAGTGATCAGCTCGAAAATATAGGGATATTGGTCCTAAGACGATGGAGAAGTTGCGTCCAAACGTCGTTTTGAAGTAGAAATAACTGAGAAATGCACAAAAATTTGTTTTATTGAAAAGCAGTTTTGAATGAGTAGCTACCCGTAATGATATTGCGGATCGTGATTTTAATGTGATGAGTTATGAATGAATCTATAGATGCCTTACGCTTGAATTTGGGTGAAGGCGGGCTGCTGGTGATGAATATATCGCTGGCTGTAATTATGTTTGGCGTGGCACTGGAGTTGTCTATCAACGATTTTAAACGCGTCGTAAAAGATCCGAAATCAACTATAGTAGGCATTTTATCGCAGTTTTTATTTTTGCCGGCCATCACATTTCTACTAGTGCTTTTCTTTGAACCACATCCAAGCATGGCATTGGGGATGTTTATGGTGGCAGCTTGTCCCGGTGGTAATGTTTCTAACTTCTTTTCGTTATTGGCCAAAGGGAATGCAGCCTTGTCGGTAAGTATGACAGCTATTGTGACTACCTCAGCCATTATTATGACACCCTTTAACTTTACACTTTGGGCCAGCTTATATGAACCCACAAATATAATACTTAGAGACATTCATATAAGTTTGTGGGAAGTTTTTAAGATAATCGGTTTAATTTTAGGTATTCCTCTTATTTTGGGGATGGTCGTCCGCCATTATAGGGAAAGGGTGGCTAAACGAATTTCAGGTTGGATTAAAGGGTTTGGAATTATCTTTTTCGCGGGGTTTGTGCTTGTGGCTTTTGGTATGAATTTCGAAAATTTTCTGAGCTATGTGCATTTAGTCATTGGTCTCGTATTTTTCCATAATGCGTTTGCCCTCTCGGGCGGGTATGCGCTGGCATCTATATTTAATTTACCCTATCAAGATCGAAAATCAATTGCCATAGAAACCGGTATCCAAAATTCGGGTTTAGGGCTGCTTCTCATTTTTAACTTCTTTGAGGGATTAGGAGGTATGGCCCTTGTTGCCGCTTGGTGGGGCATTTGGCATATTGTCACGGGATTGGGCATCGGTTGGTATTGGTCGATAGGAAAATCAGCATTACAACAAGTATTTAGCAATGCGTAAGAATTATTTGTGGTATCAATTTTGGCGGTACGGTATTATTCGTCCGGCGTTAACCTTTTTTTATTCAGATATAAAGGTGATTGGAAGAGAGCATATCCCGGAAGATAAACCGGTCATGTTTATTGGCAATCATCAGAATTCTTTTCTGGACGCGCTGCATATCGTAAACAATACGAGACATTTTGTTCATTTTCTGACTCGGGCTGAGGCTTTTGGTAATCCTTTATTGGATCGTTTTTTCTATTCCTTGAACATGCTTCCGGTATATCGCGCCAGAGATGGATTTGGAACCATCAAACGCAATGAGCGAATTTTCAAAGAGTGTTATGAGCGTCTTGCACAGAATGATGCCTTGTTGGTGTTTGCAGAGGCGAGCCATGTAATGGAGCGTCGCATACGTCCGCTTAGTAAAGGGTTTACTCGAATCGTTTTTGGCGTGGAAGAGAAATATAATTGGGATCTGGATTTGCAGATTGTACCCGTCGGTATCAGCTATGGGAATCACCGGAAGTCAAGGACTCCTGTACGCATAGAATTTGGAGAGGCAGTTCCGGCCTCACGGTATAAACAAGTATATCTGAATGATGAACGTGAGGCGGCCCATCAGTTGAAAATGGAGATTGCTGACCGCCTTAAAAAACTGACGCTTCATATTCCTAACAAGAAGCACTATGCTTTATACCAGCTAATGCTTGATGAGTTGGAGTCGAATAGGCAAGAGTTGTTAGAACCTGAACTGGTGAATCGTCGTGCAGAAACAATAAGTAAACAGCTTAATGGTGAGTTAGTTGAAGAGTCTGAATTTTTGCTGGAAAAAGCAGATCAACATGATTTCTCTGTTCAGGATCTAGCAAACCCTGTTTCATTTGGTTTTAAGGATATTATATTGAGTCCGCTTTACGCTTTTTCAATGATTAACAATGCGTTACCCTATCAGCTTGCCCGATGGTTGGTAAACAGCTATTTAGAAGATGAGGCGTTTGAAGCATCCGTAAAGTTTTTGGTGGGACTAATGTTGCCATTCTATTACTTGCTGATTGCTTTCATCTTATTTTTTGCCGGATTGGATGTGCCTTGGTTGGTGGGATATGTACTGGGGAGTCTTGCTACGGCTCCATTATTTGTGCGGGGGAAAGATCTGGGTATATCCAAGCTTTTTAGTAACAAAAAGCGATCATCACTATTGGATAATGACAAGTTTGAAGAGCAACTAGAGAAGTTTAAAAGTTTGAGATCCCGATTATTTAGTGGAAAGGAAGAATAAGGGGTGAGTTATCGTCCTTGCGTAAAAGCATTTTCAAAATGCTTGATGTCAGGAGCCTCATTATCCTTTTGAAGGATTGAGACAATATCAAATCTTACCGGCGCGCCATCCATCTTCCGCTCATAGATCCATGCTTCTGCCGCTTTATAGACATTCTGAATCTTTTCATCGTCTACAAATTCTTCCGGTTCGCCAAAAGTATTCGAAGACCGTGTTTTAACTTCTGCGAAAACGATGCAGCTTCCATTATCATAAGCTACAATATCCACTTCGGAGCGCTCAAAATGATAGTTTCGCTCCAGAATGGTATAGCCTTTTGATTCGAGATAGGCAGCAGCAAGCTCTTCGCCCTCATCTCCAATTTCACGCGTCGTTTTTTTACTCATGATGTTGGGGGGATGATGAATCTGGTTTTGACCCTGTGATGGTGTGTTTCATTTCAGCCAGTTTAACCAGATGCTTAAGAAANTTCAGATTTTTCTTGTTAATATACGGTAACAGTGCCTCCGTAAATCGTTCAAACATCTCCAGAAACTCGGTAAACTTTTCGATGCGTTCCCGGAAATCCTTTTCCTCATCAGAGAGAGGTTCTTTCTCTTCGAAAAGGTCGAGTGTTTTATTTAGGTTCTGTCGGATTGGCGCCACCTCACGCTGTTGCCGTTCCCTAATGATAGTAGAAACAATATTCCAGACATCTTTCTCAGCGGTATAAAAATCTTTCCGACTACCCTTAAAATGTACCTTGTGAATCAACTGCCACTGCAAAAGGTTTCGCAGATTCATGTTGGCGTTGCCGCGGGAAATGTCAAGCTGATCCATGATAGAGTCCGTATTCAGCGGATCGGATTCAGCATATAACAGGGCGTGGATTTGGGCCATCGTTTTGTTGATGCCCCAGGCGGATGCCATTTCTCCCCAAAGCAATATGAATTGCTCTAATGCTTCTTCATGTGTATTGGAGCGATTATTATCCACACTTGAGGATTAAGATTTAGAAAGTTCTATGATGTTGAGCAGGTACCGTTGGCGGCACAACTGCCGGTCGTACTTCCATTGGCTTGTTTTTTCTCTTGGGCACGTTTTTCTTTTCGGTCACTATCTTTGTAATCTGTAACATAAAAGCCGTCGCCTTTATATACAACGCCGCCACCGCCTGAAATTACACGCTTTACTTTTTGTCCGGTTTCAGGACACTGTTCAAGGGCATCATCTTTTATACTTTGTTTGATTTCAAATGTCGTTCCGTCTTCACGCTTGTACTTATATGTGGGCATAGTTGATAATATTTTTTATTTGGTTCTGATAGCAGTGAATAATAGCATAAAATGTGCCAAACTCACTCGTTATTACAAATTTACAGTATGCTAGTTTAAATCTTTAAGTCCTGCCTTCAATCGCTTGGTTGCTTCTTGCAGGTCATCCATAGATGATGCATAGCTGAGTCTCATTCCTTTGGGTTCTCCGAAAGCATCACCGGGTACGGCTGCCAGTCCATGCTCTTCGATCATATACATGCACAAATCGGTACTCGTTTCAATGGTATCTCCATTTGGAGATGCAGTACCCAGATAGTGAGAGATGTCGGGGAATACATAAAAAGCACCGGACGGTTTGAAGCATTTGAGTCCGTCGATATCTGATAATGCATCTACTATATAATTGCGCCGCTTTTTAAATGAGTCACGCATATTGTGGACGTCATCAAGGTTACCACGGTAGGCTGCTTCGCCTGCTTTTTGTGAAATGCTAGAAGGGGCGGAAGTTTCTTGGCTCTGAATTTTTGCAACGGCATCGGCAAATGATTTGGGCGCCGCCAGATATCCCAGTCGCCAGCCCGTCATCGCAAATCCCTTGGAAAAACCATTAATTAGGACCGTACGTTCTTTAAGTTCGGGAGCTACATTAAGGATACTCACATGATCATTCTCAAAAACGATGTATTCATAAATTTCGTCAGAGATAATATTTACGTGTGGATGATCAGTGAGTACATCTGCTAAAGCCTTAAGCTCATCTGCGCTGTAGCACGTACCCGTGGGATTGGAGGGCGAGCAGAGCATTATCGCTTTGGTATTTTCCGTGATGGCGTTTTCGAGTTGCTCCGGTGTCATGCGATAATTGTTTTCGAAAGAAGTGCGCACCGTTACCGGCGTGCCACCAGCTACGTTCACCATCTGGGGATAGGAAACCCAGTAAGGTGTAGGGATGATAACCTCATCGCCTTCGTCAACCATGGCCAACATACTAAAGCCCAGAGCCTGTTTAGCACCATTGGTGCAGACGATTTGAGAAGGATCATAATTAAGCTGATTATCGCGTTCCAGTTTATCCGAAATGCTCTGCCGCAGCTCAGGCGTGCCGGTATTCATCGTATAACCGTGAAAGCCATCATTAATAGCTTTGATAGCGGCTTCACAAATATGTTGCGGTGTTTTGAAATCGGGTTCCCCGGCACTCAGTGATACGACAGATTCGCCCTGACGTGTTAATTCTTTTGCTTTGGCAGAGATAGCCAGGGTTTCGGAGGGAGAAACAGCTTGCGCTCGTTTTGAGATCATAACGCTATCCAATCAGTTACTTGAAATCAGTTTTCAGAAAGTACTGAAAATAGAAAAAAGTGCGGTCTATTTCTATGCGTATATGAGATAGACTTCTCGTATTTGTACGGGAAGGGATTAGCTGGTGCCTTTAATGATTTAAAAGTGAGCCAGATTTATCCGGATTACTTTTCTTTGTCTTTGAATTTTTCGTGCAGTGCCTCTGCTACGTGATCGGGTACAAATGAGGATAGATCTCCATCCCAGTACGCAATTTCTCTGACAAGTGAGGCCGAAATAAAGGTCAGCTGCTCATTAGGCATAAGAAAAACGGTATCAACCTCTGGAGCCAGTCGACGGTTGGTGAGAGCCATACGGAATTCGTATTCAAAATCGGATACCTGTCGAACACCGCGCACCAGTGTTTGGGCATCCCGTTCTTTGGCGAAATCGACCAGCAGGCCGGTAAACTGTTGAATCTCAACGCGATCTGCCCATGGTTTATCGTCCAGACATTCTTCAATGAGGGCTTCGCGTTCATCCCCGGAAAAGACGGTTTCTTTTTTGTTATTTACAGCAATTGTAATGATGACCTCATCAAAGAGTTCAGTGGCGCGCTCAAGAATATCCAGATGACCATAGGTGATAGGGTCGAATGAACCGGGATAAAGTGCCAGCGTTTCCATAATTAATAGGGTTAAAATTCAATTCCTGGTTGATCAAGAAAGATGCTTACATGGGTACGTCCATATTCTTTGTAGTAAGCACAATGCGGGTGTTCAGTGAAATTGTGTCGCTTATCGTGCTCAAGGATGAGCCATCCACCTTCTGCAAGCCAGCCGTCTGAAGTAATGGCTGTAATCATTTCGTGCATGTAAGGGTAATCGTAGGGAGGATCGGAGAAAATAATGTCGTAGGGGAGTGGCATTCCTTCCAGAAATTTTTCTACCGGTGATGTTACCGTCCTAATTTGATCACTTACCTCGAATTCACGCCCGACACTTTCGATGTGTTTGATATTCCTGCGATCACTGTCGACAAATAACACTTTCGATGCTCCCCGCGATATAGCCTCAAATCCTAAATTGCCCGATCCTGCAAAAAGATCCAAGATATTGGCATCACGGATATACTTTCGTGCATCGAGAATGGAGAACAGCCCTTCTTTGGTGCGGGCTGCCGTGGGACGTACGTTTAATGTGTTTGGGATATTTATCTGTCGGCCTTTTAGCGTGCCGGTAATAATGCGCATATGCTGCTAATTCTTATTTCGAAACCTTATTTAGGTGCAAAGGTACAAAAAATAATACTGACAGAGATAATTGCCGAAACTACTCAGCTATTAATCATAATCGAGAGCTAACATAATCGCCGGGAAAGCCGCCTCGAGGTTGAAGCCATAAGTATGTTCGTCAGCTTCTACCTTTATTTTCTCAAGCGTGTCCATTTTGGTGATGGTTCCGGCCTCATCCCAGAAGGGTTCGAGAATCTCAATAATTTGAAAAGCATTTTGGCCATAGACGTAAATCTCTTCGTGCAGGCCGCCCATCCAATTAAGCTGTTGCGTATGTTGCAACCATAAATAGGGTAGATCCTGAACTTCATCGTAGGGTATGTAGGTAGCACCACGCAGTTTGCCAAGTATAAACGAAGCTACGGAAATACAGTTTTGGTAACAGGAAATCGTCATAAAAGATCCCCCGGGATTTGCGTGTTGTACCCAGCGCAATCCAATTTCAAAATCACTAATCAAATCGGTTGTGGAGGTGTTGCCGGCTAATTTCTGAAATCCGTCAAAAGATTGATTATTACGCAGTAATAGAAACTTGTAATCTTGATTGCTTAAGGTATACCAAGTGGGTTGGATGTCCTTGCGGTCGACTCCGCTCATCAAGATATTAATATGCTTTTCTCGTTCATCAGAATCGTCATATACGATTTTGGGAACCGAGGTCCAGCATTCTTGGGTAGGAAGTGAAAGAATACGAAGATGTCGAATCTCGTATTCTTCCTTGAACTGATCAATCGTTTGCTTGATACCCCGAAAATGCTGCTCGGAGTTTCCAAGCAGCGTTTCGGTAATATCAAAGTTGAAATCATAACATCCTATACGTGCCAGCTTATGTGGACTTGTTGGATCGTTAACAGCATAAAAGAGCCGATTATCAAAAAAGCAAAGTCCTAAGCAAGGATGTTGTTCCTCCATTTGTCATTATTCCCAACTGGCTGCATTAAGTTCGGTCGTATTTTCGAGCGACCCGATGCGATCCTCGGTATCAGGATCTTCTAGCAGGTAAATCGCGGGACGGAGGGTATCGTTGAGCGTATATTCAAACTTTTTGTGGGGTGGTCGAGGAGAATATATCAGCGAATCCGGATTGTAGCTTTTGTTTGGTTCTATGGGTGCGAAAAGAGAATCCCCATTAGCAATCATAAGTGAATCCGTTTTCAAATAGGTCACAAGAGTATCGAGTCCACCATCAGTAGGAGGAAAATTATCTTTCTCTTGTTCATATTGGACCAAAGCATCGCGGACTAGTCCCATGCGATGATGTACCTTCTCGGTCATCTGTTCGCGCTCAATAACTTCTTGGTAAGGATCAATAATTGAGTGGTACAGCCAATACCCTAATACAACGATGACTATTGCCAGTACAATACTTAATATTCTATTACGCTTTTCAATATCCATGTGCAGATACGTGTATAATTAAAGTGGTTTTTGAAAATATGACTTTGAAAATACATGCCGACTTGCTGATATGCAACTGCAAGTCTAAAATGGAATTTTTTTTCTGATATTAATTTTCAAGCCTGATGCATGGCCTTATATACTATTTGATGGTTTCAAATGGAAAACTTTTTCTGTTAGATAAGAAGATAATCCCCGCCGCATAAATTTTTGCAGCTCTTTAAGCTTTGATTGTTCGTGTAAGCATTTAAGTTTAAACCGGTGGCCAAACAGCCTTTTAAGTTCTTGTGTATCCACCGAAAAGGGCGGCCCGGTCATCTCGCTTTGATTATATTCAAAGGTCTGTATCACTATTTGGGTGTTGGGATCACTGAGTTCAATCACTTTTTCAGCATGGTGTTCTCTTTTTTCAGCAGGCAATGCTATAATAGATGCCTTGTCATAGATGAGGTGCTGAGTAGGAATTTGTTCAGGCGGTAGTTTCGTGAAGTCTCCTTCCCATAACACCAGAGAATCAGAGCGATAGATCGAAAACCCGTGACTGGTATCCTTAACAAATGATTCGTGGTGTTGTTGCATTAAGTGTTGCAGGGCTTTTGGGGATATGTCAACGCCGGTAACGGTATCACAATGATCGGCAAGCCATAGCAAGTCCAGAGATTTACCACAGAGTGGTACCAAAACCCGCGCATCAGAGCTTATCCTAAGATGATTCCAGATCTGGGGTAGCAGCGGATAAACAGTATCCATGTGCCAGCCGATATTTCCTTTCTGCCATCGGCTTTGCCAGTAACTTAATTCCATGAGAATTCTATGGTCTGATTTCTATTTGAATGTAAAAAGATAGTTTGGTGATATAATTCTATGATATCAATAAATAAAGAACGTAAATAACCGGTTGCACAAAGTCGTAATTCTATTAGTATTAGGTTATATTTAGCCATTTCGAAAATGCCTGTGCTAACAATTCATGCGTTAATGTAAACGACAAATTTCTGCAAGTCCGTTGAATCGGAAAGTTCTAAATCTGGCCATTCCCAATATCATAAGCAACCTTTCTGTGCCTTTGCTTGGAGCGGTTGACACGGCTTTGGTAGGGCATTTGGAAGAAGCCTATTATCTTGGGGCTATTGCCGTAGGGAGTATGATTTTCAACTTTATTTTCTGGGGATTCGGCTTTCTTCGGATGGGTACCACAGGTCTTACGGCACAGGCTTTCGGAGAGAAAAATCAGACCGATAGCATCATGACGCTGGCACGTGCATTAACTGTGGCCATTGTTTTTGGAGTTTTAATCGTATTACTGCAGGCATGGATTGCCGATCTCAGTTTTTGGTTGGTAGAAGCATCCACCGAAGTAGAGCGTTATACCCGTATTTATTTTGAAATACGCATTTTTACTGCTCCTGCAACGCTAAGTCTCTATGCCATTAACGGTTGGTTTTTGGGGATGCAGAATGCTCGCTATCCCATGATTGTCACCATCTTTCTGAACAGCTTGAATATTGGACTTGATGTGTTATTTGTTTACGGGATGGGCATGACCGTAGACGGTGTTGCGTTGGGCACGCTAATTGCACGCTATGCGGGAATAATACTGGCAGTGGTACTGCTGATCTACAAATACCGAAACTGGCTGAGTGGGTATGTACATGATCTCTTGCTTGAGTTGGAAGCCATTAAAGAATTCTTTTCCGTCAATCGTGATATCTTTATCCGTACGCTATGTCTCATTTTTACCTTTTCCTTTTTTACGGCGAAATCTGCCGAGTTCGGAAATGTGGTACTGGCCGCCAATTCTATACTCTTGCAGCTCTGGATGCTTGTCTCTTACGGCATTGACGGATTTGCCTATGCCGCTGAAAGTCTAATTGGACGCTATACAGGTTCAAATCAACAAAAGCGGGTAAAGCTGGCTGTAAAATATTGCTTTATTTGGGGAATAGGCATTGGTGTTTCGGCGTCGCTGGCGTACGCCATTTTTGACGTGCGGATATTGCAGATCTTTACCAATCAGCAAGATGTCATCGATACTGCCATGATTTACTTTCTGTGGACCATTGCCGGACCTACGGTGAGTAGTTTTTCATACATCTGGGATGGCATTTTTATTGGTGCTACGGCAACCGGTCCCATGCGCGACTCTATGATCATTGCTACGCTGGTTGTATTTCTTCCTTCGTATGCTGTTGGCGTACATTATTTAGGTAATCATGCTCTGTGGTTGGGGATGACCCTTTTTATGTTGGCTCGCGGTGCTACACTAACCTATTTTGCTCCAAAACATATTCTTAAAATAAATATGTTCTCAAAAGCGTAATTTATTAACAGTTGTAGATTGGTTATAAACTTAAATCGTAGAAAGTCATGAAGACAATAATGCTCATGCGTCATGCCCAATCATCGCATGGAAGGGGAAGTCAAAAAGATTTTAATCGACCGCTTGCTAAACAGGGAAGTATTGATGCCTCGCGGATGGGGTTGTTCGTTAAGCAAACAGGGGTACAGCCTGCATATATTGAGTACTCTACCGCGAAGCGTGCACAAGAAACTATCGATCTTCTGATAAAGGCTGCTGATTTGGAATCTGATATCGTGAGGGAGAATGAAGACCTCTATTATGGCGGTGCACGTGATTATCTGTCTGTGGTACAAAAGGCTTCTGAAGATACAGATAGAATCATGATTGTAGGGCATAATCCGTTGCTCGAAGAAACAGTTTCTCTGTTGTGTAATGGAGAAGGAGAATATGTGGCAAGGATACCTTCGGGCGGACTGGTTTGCATTGAGCATCCGGCTATAAAGTGGAAGCAGGTAAAACCCGGGACAGCACGTTTTCGGTGGATGATGATTCCCGAGCTGTTGCAAAAGATGGAAGAGTAATTAGTCGATTACATCTTTATAAGAGGACAGCCGAGAACTTTCGTCCTCTTCATCAATGAGTTTGAGTACGTGGGAAACGGCTTCATGAGGATCTCGGTAAAAATGATCTTCGCCCACAAATTCGCGTAATCCTGATTTGTCGATTACATCCCGTATGGGTCCTTTAAGTCCGGTGATGTAAAGTTCAATATCCCAATTTTTAAGGGTGCCTACCATTGTTTTTATTTGTTCAACAGCTGTAGTATCGAGGGTATTTATGGTACTGCCATCAATAATAACATAGCGTGTTGACTTATTTCGCTCCCGGCTTTTTTTGATGATATAATCCCGAAAAAAGTCAGCGTTAACGAAAGAAAATGAGGCATCTACCCGAAGAATCATTAGTCTATTAATAGGTTTGGCTTCGGGATTACGTTCTAAATCTTTAAACAAGCGTGTACCTGGAATAATCCCAAGCTCTGCCACATTGGGACGACTGTATTTGTAAAGCATATGAATCATAGAGGCAACAATACCAAGCAAAATACCTTCCTGAATACCAATTAAAAGGGTACATGCCGCGGTAAAAATTGCAATGAATCCCTCACTACGCTTGGTTTTATAAAGAAATTTAAATTCCCCGATATCGATGAGGTTAAGAGCCGAAACAATAATTATAGCTGCCAGTATTGGCATTGGCAGGAAGTAAAAAATCGGTGTTAAAAACAGGAGCGTAGCGATGATTACGACCGATGTTATAATATTGGCTAGAGGAGTTTGAACATTGGCTTGCTCGGATGCCGCCGATCTGGAAAAGCTGCCTGATACGGGGATGGATTTGAAAAGGCTACCAAGGAAATTTGAGGCGCCAATGGCTACCAGCTCATGATTGGCATCAATGATGTAGTTATGGCGTTTTGCAAACGTTTGTCCCAGCGATGCTACGCTCATAAATTGCACAAGCGCCAGGGTAAGGGCGGTAGGCAAAAGTTCGCGCATATTATTAAAATTTATGGCCGGCAGTGAAAGCGCAGGTAATCCTGTTGGAATATCACCCACTAGTTGGATTCCGAGCTGATTAGCTCCTAATATCCACGATAAGAGAATACTGAGGGTTAAGATAACCACTGAAATGGGGAAGATAGGTTTCACATATCGAACAATCGCCATGATAACGATAGCGATGAGCCCCCAAGAAAATGTTTGCCAATGTATCTGATCAAATTCCCAGGTTAGCTCTTCAATAAGAACAAAAATGTACTGGGTTTGGGAAAGCTCGACGCCTAATAAATTATTGACTTGGCTAAATGCAATAATGATGGGAGCTGCAAGGGTAAAACCGGCAATAACCGGTCGTGAGAAAATATTGAGCACAGATCCCAGCCGCATTGATCCCATTAAGAGCTGCATGCCCCCGGCCATCATCGTAAGCAAAATTGTGAGCGTGATATAGCGATCGGTATTAGGCTCAGCAAGTAGGCTAACACCTGCAGCTACAATAAGCATATCGATGGCTACAGGACCGATAGATAGGTTTTTGGACGTTCCTAACAAGGGATAAATGAGCAGGGGAATAACACCGGCATAGAGACCATAGATAGGAGGAACTCCTGCAATTACAGCGTAGGCCATTCCCTGCGGGATAAACATAACACCGGTTGTTAACCCGGCTGTGAGATCACCACCAAACTTTTGGCTGTCATAGTCAGGTAACCACTCAGCAATTCTAAATGTCTTTCGTAGCCATTCTTCCATATATCAATATGATCCGGGTGTCGTAATTTGAACTCAAAAGATAACAGTTATTGAGGGTTTTTGTCTATTGAAATAAAATACCAGCTCATAATATAGATTTTATAATGGCCATATTATAGGAATAAAGATTGTGGCGAGAATCCAGAAAAGGAGGTTTAGTGGAAGGCCAACTTTTGTGAAGTCGGTAAATTTGTACTGTCCGGCACCATAAATAAGAGTGTTGGCATGATGTCCGAACGGAGTAATAAAAGTCAGGCAGGCGGCATAGCTAACCGCTAAAACCATGGGTTCGGGATTCACTCCAATCTGATTAGCTACTTGAATGGCAATGGGTGCCAGAAGCGCTACAGAAGCATTTGTGGAGATAATAGCTGTTATTGACATTGTGAGCAGATAAAGGCCCGATAAGACTGTTATTGGACCAAAATCGTATAGCACGGAAATTACGGATTCGGCTATTAGGCCTGCTGCTCCTGTTTTATCCATGGCCGTTCCCAATGGTAGTACTCCAATAAGCAGCATAATTACTTTCCAGTTGATGGCATTATAGGCTTCTTCAGTGGTAATACAGCCGGTTAATATCATCAGAATAACACCGGCCGGGGCGCTGACAACAATAGGAGCAAGATTGAAGGCCGCGGTGCCAACAACACCGGCTAATATGGCTAATGCGGTATAAGTTTTGTCCGTGCGGGGACGCATTATATCTACTTCGGATGATATGACAAATGAGGGGTCGTTGCTGATATCTTGTAGACGATCACTACTTAGACTGAGCAGGAGCGTATCGCCACCGGAAATACGAACTTCTTTCAGTTCTTCCTGTTTAAGCTCTCCGTGGTGGCGGATGGCCAACGGGATAGCCCCAAATCGTTCATAAAAGTCAATATCCTTAAGTTTACGTCCCTCAAGCGTTGATTCGGGAGCTACAGCGGCTTCTACCAAAGCATCCCGACCGTGTTTGAGATCTACATCGACCCATTCTGAGCTGGGAACAAGAGAAAAATCTTCTCGCCTGAGAAGTTTGTCAATTTCTGAGGCTCTTCCCCGAACCCGAAGAATGTCCCCGGCTTCAATATTTGTTTTGGTACGTGTAGCAGATGAGTCGCTAGCTGTTTTAAAAATACGCAGGATGTCAAGATCGAGTTCACTCGTGAGGTTTTCCTCATCTAAAAATTCGCCAACTAGATTAGATTCTGGTTCAACCAACAGGTCGGTCAGGTAGCCCTGCATTTCAAAGTCTTTTGTTAGCTCTTCGTCTTGGCGACGAGAAGGAATTAGGTTATACCCCGCCAAATACATATATAGAAAGCCACCGGTAAGCAAAATGAGGCCCATCGGCGCAAAATCAAACATGGTAAAGGCTTGTCCCCCGCGATCCTGAACAATGGAGCTGACAAGCAGGTTTGTGGAAGTACCGATAAGCGTGTTAATTCCGCCCATTATGCCTGCAAAGGCCAAAGGCATTAACAGTTTTGAGGCACTTACGCCAATTCGGGCAGCTATGTCAATCACCACCGGAATAAATATCATTATTACTGCTGTGTTGTTCATAAATGATGATGCAAAACTGACAAACAGCAGCATGATAAAAAGCCACAGCCAGTAATTTTTTTCCATTTTATCGCAAAAAAAGTTGCCGGCTTTATTGAGCAGCCCTGTTCTGCGAACGCCTTCGCTTATGACAAACATTGCAGCGATGGTAATGGTGGCCGGATTGCTTACCCCTGCAAATCCCTCTTCCGGTGTAAGGATACCCGAGGCTAAGAGGCAAACCAACAGAATTATAGAAGCTACATCAAAGGATACATAGTCAGTTGCAAATAAAAATAGAGCAACCCCAAGAAGAGCAAATACAAAAATTATTTCGAATGACATTTGCCAAAATATTTTTTATTTGCGTATTCCTTTTTTTGAATAAATAGGCTTTTTGGTGCGAGTATTTTTTATGAAACCACTACTTTTTTTCAAATTATTTTTCTCTCAAATCTCGCATTTTGTTTAACAAGCTTGAGTCAATATACATTTCAGGTTTTAGGGAGATAATATGTTGATTACACACAGTTATACTCCGAGAAATTACAGGGATGTAGGAAGTTTACCAACGTTTATCACTCTCTTGCATAGGTTTCGAAAGTTGCTATTGTGACGTTTTAAATTAGCGTACCTCTTATACTTTTAATTTTCATGAACTGAACTTTCGATTTGCGTATGCAGTCCAAGTTCCGATAGGTCCGAGGTTTTGCCGGCATTAGATGGCAATTATATGTTTATAATCAAATTGTAGGCAGACTCTTTGGTTATTGGCAGGTAAGTAACATCGTTTAATAAAAAAGCACTAAAATGGTTAATTATGTGCTGCCTGATTTTTTTTGAGGTCGGTTATGTTGCAAAGAGTATGCAGTTAATAAAATTTTGTGGATGGAGAATTACGAAGGTGCGTAGATTTTTTCTTACATTAAAGCGGTTTGAATGTTATTGGTATTAAAAATTGACTAAGATTTTCGATTA